>WNFM01001779.1_pt2 | contig 12788 bp, 14 predicted proteins | sample 5400271 | NCBI WGS metagenome assembly WNFM01 (sample SAMN13153352, study PRJNA577476) | soil metagenome | isolation source: 60 cm saprolite on Douglas fir-dominated hillslope | place: USA:California | collected 2013-09-17 | reverse complement strand
AAACGACAAAGACGGCCGTCAGGTCGGGACTACCGCCAATATCGCCCGAGACGATCATGGCAAAGGGCGTGCTGAGCGATCGCGGCAACAGGCTGAGGCGCAGGCTTTCATTGAGTCCCAGCAAGCTGGCGAGCAGCCAGGCCGATCCAATGGCAGTGATGCTGCCGACGACGACGCCAACGATCAGGACCGGCCAATGACGATGGATCAAGCGCCGCTCCTCATAGACCGGAATGGCGAAGGCGACAGTGGCTGGCCCCAGCAGTGCCACCAGCCATTGGGTGCCGCGGATATAGTCGTGATAGCTGGTATGGCAGATGACGGTGATGGCGATCAGCAGGACCGGGGTCACGGCCAGCGGCGTCGTCCACCAGGCCTGCCAACGCCGATGGAAAGCTTTCGCGCCGAGATAAAGAACAATTGTTACCGCCGACCAGAGGATGGCCAGGAGTATGGGATGCCACTGGCTGAGATCGTGGTCAGACACGGCGTGACATCCAGCGATAGCAAAGGTCGACGGTGAGGGCCGTGGTCTTCAAGCCGAGCCAGCCGAGAAACTCGCGGTGGTCCAGCACAGCCGGCACCGCCGGAATGAAGAACAGCAACATTTCGGCCAGAAACCAGTTTGCCCCGCGCCGCATGCTGGCAGGGCTCAGGCGCCGACTGACCAGCAGGGCGAGAACCAGGAACATGCCGACAATACCGGCGGGCACCGGCAAACCGGTGTAACGCACGACGATTTCGCCGGCCAGCCAGAAGGCCAGCAGCAAGCCGATTTGCAGCAGCCGGCTGGAATAGAGAATGCACCGGCCGGTATTGGCAAATGATCGCAGAGTCATGGCAGCACCTTTCACCACCAGGATATGCTGCATTGCGTTATGAATAAAATGAATTGATTGACTTATAATAAGTCATATATGGAATGTTTATGGAGCTTCGAACCTTGCGCATGTTCGTCGAGGTGGTTCGCCAGGGCGGTTTCACCGCGGCCGCGAAGACGGTATTCGCCACCCAATCGACGGTGAGCAAGGCGGTCAAGCAGCTTGAAGATGAGATCGGCCTGCCGCTGCTCGACCGGGTTGGTCATCGCGTGGTCATGACCACGGCCGGCGAGATCGTCTATCGCCGGGCCTTGGCGATACTGGCCGAACGCGATGATCTGGTGGCCGAATTGACGGAACTGCGGGGGCTGAAACGCGGTGCGCTGCGCATTGGACTGCCGCCGATCGGCAGCGACCTGCTATTCGCGCCGATTTTTGCCGTCTATCGGAACCGCTATCCCGGCATCGATATCCAACTCGTCGAACATGGCAGCAAAAGACTTGAGGAACTGGTGCTGGCCGGCGCGGTCGATCTCGGCGCGTCGCTGATGCCGGTACCGGCCGATTTCGAGTGGCAGGAGGTGCGGTGCGAGCCGATCGACGCGCTGGTCGCGGCCGATCATGATCTGGCGCAAGCCGGTTCGGTGGAGATCACGGCCTTGGCGGAGCAACCGTTCATTTTGTTTGAAAGCGGGTTCGCCCTCAGTTCGATCATCCTGGATGCCTGTCGCCAAAGCGGCTTCACGCCCACCATTGCCGCACGCAGCAGCCAGATCGATTTCATCACGGAACTGGTGGCTGCCAAGCTCGGCATCGGCTTTCTGCCACGTATGATCGCGCGGCAGAAAGCCCATCCGAATGTCCGGCATATCGGCATTGTGACGCCGCGGATGGATTGGAACATGGCGATGATCTGGCGGCGTGGTGCCTATCTGCCACAGGCCGCCAAGGCCTGGCTTGCTTTGGTGCGAGAGGTTGAACCAGCGGGTCGCGGCGACAGCCAGTCGACACTGGTCGACGGCGAAGCCGAGGTCAGGTGACGTTTTCCGCTTCCTCTTGGGCGGTCAGCGGCCACAGCCAGGCGGCGCCGCGGACACCACTGGAATCGCCGTGAACAGCCTGACGGATCGGCGTGTCGACAAAGTCGCTGAAGACATAGCGGGGCAACAGTTTCGGTACATTGGTATAGAGCCGCTGACAGTTTGACATGCCACCGCCCAGCACAAAGACATCCGGGTCCAGCACATTCATGATCGCCGCAAAGGCGCGTGCCAGGCGATCTTCATAGCGCTCGAGTGAGGCATTGGCGGCGGGATCGCCGGCATCGGCCGCTGCGGTGATCTCTTGGGCTTTGAGCTGCTGACCGGTGTGGCGCAAGTGATCGGCTGACAGAGCCGGTCCAGCCAACCAAGTCTCCAGACAGCCATAGCGTCCACACCAGCATTGCGATCCGGGAAATTCCGCCTGGCTGATCCAAGGCAGGGGGATGTGGCCCCATTCGCCACCGATGCCGCTATGGCCTTCCAGCAAATGCTTGTCGATGGTGATGCCGCCACCGACACCGGTGCCGATGATCACCGCAAAGACGATGCGGCAATCCCGCCCGGCGCCGTCGGTGGCTTCCGAGACGGACAAGCAATTCGCGTCATTGGCGAGGCGGACGGGCCGGCCGAGCGCAGCTTCGACGTCTTTGCCGAGATAGCGGCCGTTGAGCCAGGTCGAATTGCCATTGCGGACCAGGCCGGTCTTGGGTGATGGGCTGCCGGGAATGCCGATGCCGACACTGGGCGGTTCCGCGTGATTATGCTGGAGATCGGCGGGCAGAGCCGCTTCAATGGAGCGCACGACTTCGACAATCGTGGCGACCGTTCCATGATAGTTGTCGCGCGGTGTCGGCAGGCGTAGTCTCGCCAGCGTCTGTCCATGGGCATCAAGGGCAACTCCCTCGATCTTAGTGCCCCCCAGATCGATGCCGATACGCACACGCATTTCGCCTCCAGAACTTGGCAACTGGTCTCAAATGTTACCGCTATCTCAGATAACTTGATTTAGCTAGCGTTGTTTAACTAATTGATAACCAAACTCTGCTTTTCATAAGATAATAAATGGTATGTTAGCAAATGCGCAGCAGCCTACGGGGGCTGTCTGAAATAATAATCTGTTGGAGGCGCCGGCATGGCTGAGCGGGAGCAACTGTCGCCCGAGGAAAAACGTCGTCGGGCGGCAGAAAAGACGATCCTGATCGTTGAGGACAACGAGTTGAATATGAAGTTGTTCCACGACCTGATTCAGGCCCATGGCTACAACATCCTTCAGACCAAGGACGGGATGGAGGCGCTCAAACTGGCGCGCCTGCACAAACCGGATCTGATCTTGATGGACATTCAGTTGCCGGAGGTATCGGGGCTGGAAGTCACCAAGTGGATCAAGGAAGACGACAACCTGAAAGCCATTCCGATCATCGCCGTCACCGCTTTTGCGATGAAAGGCGATGAAGAGAAAATTCGCGAAGGCGGTTGCGAAGCCTATATCGCCAAGCCAATCTCGGTTGTTCAATTCCTCGAAACGGTCGATCGTTTCCTACAGTGATTTCAAGGCATGTCCGCTCGTATCCTGGTGGTAGATGACATCCCTGCGAATGTGCGTCTACTGGAAGCCAAACTGGCTGCCGAGTATTTTGAAGTAATCACCGCCAGTAGCGGACAGCAGGCCCTGGAAATTGTTGCCAAGCAGGCACCCGATATCGTGCTGCTCGACGTGATGATGCCGGAGATGGATGGATTCGAAGTCTGCCGGCGTATCCGCGCTGCGCCGGCGACCCGCTTCCTGCCCGTTGTCATGGTAACTGCACTGAGCGATCAGGCAGATCGGGTGCGCGGTCTCGAGGCCGGCGCCGATGATTTCCTGACCAAGCCCGTCAATGATCTGGCGCTGTTCGCCCGCGTCCGCTCCCTGGTCCGTCTCAAAATGATGATGGACGAATGGCGGATGCGCGAGCAGACCTCGGGCCAGTTCGACATTCTCTCGGCCGATAGCGAGCCGACGGCGGATGACGATCGCAACGCCCGTATTCTGCTGGTGGAGAGCTTTGCGCCGACGGCGCAGCGCGTCCAGAACATCCTCGATACCGATCAGGACAGTGTCGTCGTTGCCGACAATCTGCAGGCGGCCACTGATCTTGCGACCACGGGACGCTTTGACCTGGTCATCAGCGATATTCAAGTTGGCGGCGAGGATGGTCTGCGATTCTGTTCGCATCTCCGCTCCCAGGAAGAGACCCGACAGACGCCGATTCTGCTCGTTGTTGATGAATACGACATGCCACGCCTGGTAAAGGGGCTCGATATCGGCGTCAGCGATTATCTGATGAAACCGATCGATCCCAATGAATTACTGGCCCGGGTGCGCATTCAGGTGCGCCGCCGCCGGTTCCAGGATCGCCTGCGCGCGAACTACGAGCGCAGCCTGTCGATGGCCCTCACCGACAGCCTGACCGGGCTCTATAATCGGCGTTATGCCTTGCGCCATCTCGATCGCCTGATGCGGCGCGTCGTCCAGACCGGCAAGCCATTGGCGATCCTGGTCTGCGATCTCGACTTCTTCAAGCGGGTCAATGATACCTATGGCCATGCCGCCGGCGACGAGGTGCTGAAGCAGTTTGCCCAGCGGGCGGCGGCGGCGGTGCGCAATATTGATATGGTGGCGCGGTTCGGTGGCGAGGAATTCGTCATCCTGATGCCGGATACCGATGGCCAGGAAGCCCTGCGCGCGGCAGAGCGCCTGTGCAAGCGCATCGGGGAGACACCTATTGTGATCGGTCCGGAAGCCGAAGGCGGCATCACCGTCACCGTGAGTATCGGCATCGCGGCCTCCGCCGTGGAAGTGCCCGGCGAAGAATTGATCAAGATCGCCGATGCGGCCCTCTACCGGGCCAAGCAAGGCGGCCGCAACCGGGCCGTGATCGATCCCGCCTCGGCCCTCTGATCCCATCATTCAACCGATATTCAACTGATCTGTCGCTCGGGAATCAGGCAAAACAAACAGGGCGCCGCGATCTTATCGGGCGCCCCGTCTGAACCTGCGATGGCAGGAAATCTGCGGTGGAAGATTACTTAATCTTCGCTTCCTTGAACGGCACATGCTTGCGCACCACCGGATCATACTTGCTGAATTCCAGCTTTTCAGTCTTGGTGCGCGGATTTTTCTTGGTCACGTAGTAGTAGCCGGTATCAGCGCTGCTGACCAACTTGATCTGAACGGTATTAGCCTTGGCCATAACAGCCCCTCAATAAATTCTGGCGTCAAAAAGATGGCGCAAAATAGCCATTCACGGCCCGATGTCAAGCCCGGCTTGCGGATGGCTGGCGCGAAACGCGATCTCGATGGCGACTGAGGGTCATGATATCATTCTTATAATTCAATAATTTAGGCTCGGTCACGCCAATCTGGATGCGATCTTCCCAACGCCGAAAGGCCTCTGCCAGGACGGCATGCGTGACATCGACGATATTCAAATCGCCCAGGTCGCCCTTGCGCCGCCAGCCAAGATCCTCCAATTCGCCATTACCCCTCAGCGTGCCGGCGGCCAGAGCGCCATCCGCCAGGAAGAAGCGGGTATTATAGCGCCGTCGTGAGGTCACGGGCGTGATCGCGCGCAGCAGGAAATCGAAATCGCAGAATTCCGGGCGCAGACCGGCAGCGTGATAGGCCTGCCAGATCGACTGATTGCTGACCGATGCTGGCAGGGAGCCAGGATGTCCGATCAGCAATCCGGTTTCTTCATGGGTTTCGCGCAATACGGCGCGCAAGAAGGCGGCGACCGGCCGTCGGCTGCCGCCCGAATCGAGCATGCGGCCAATGGTGGGGTGCAGATTTTCAGCGAAACCCGATGGCAGATTGTCCGCGTCATCAACCCGGCCACCCGGCACGACATAAATGTCAGGCAGGAAGCCCGATTTCACGTGACGGCGGCCGAGCAACACCTCCGCTTCGCCCTGCGCCCCCTGGCGAATGAGCACCAGACTGGCGGCATCGACCGGCTTGACGGGACGGCGCTGTGCGCGCTCGGATTCTGTCATGGCGTCAGTTCAAAAGGGCCGGCAGCAAGTCGAGGTCGCTGGACTGATCGCTATTGGCGGTCGCTGGCGGCTGCGCCAGGTGAACTGCCTCGGCGAACAGATTCGGCTGATGCAGCAGACGTTTGGCGACCTCGAGGTCGATCGGATCATCCTCGGTCCGCGCCGGGCAGGTCTTGCGCAAGGCGTCCAGGCCGGCCGTATCGTCGGGACTGGTGGCATTGCGCTTGTCGGTCGGGATTGTCGGCAGGCGCCCGAGCGACAGATCTTTCAGCACCGCATCGGCACTATGCTTGCCGACGGTGCAAATGGTCGGCAGGACGCCGAGATGATGCAAGGTGTAACCGGACGGTGCGTGATAGCGGGCCCAGGTCAGGGTTACGGTCCCCTTGTTGGGCATATCGAGCACCGTCTGTACGGTACCCTTGCCATAGGAGTTGCTGCCGATGACCGCGGCGCGGTCATTATCCTGCAAGGCAGCCGTCACGATTTCCGCTGCCGAGGCGGAATTGCCGTCGATCAGCACGACAATCGGCTTTCCGTCGGTAATGTCATTGCCGCTCGCCTCGAAAAACTGATGGCTGTCGGGATGCCGGCCTTGCGTGGAGACAATTCGACCGCCCGTCAGGAACAGATTCGAGACGGCGACCGACTGATTGAGCAGGCCGCCGGGATTGTCACGCAGATCGAGGACATAGCCGGCCAAACGCGATCCCATCTCCGACTGGGCATCGAGAATGGCATGTTTCAGCCCTTCTTCCGTCCCGGCATTGAAGCTGTAGATGCGGATATAGGCGATATCGCCTTCGCGATGCGACGCCACGGTTTCCGCCACCACATGGGCACGGACCAAGGTGACGGCGAAGGTCTGTCGTATTTGCTGATCCGATGGCTTGCTGGTGTCGTCGCCGGACGCAGACTCGACAGAGCGACTGACGTTCAAGACGACTTGGCTGCCGACGGGACCACGCAACAGATTGATTACGTCATTTTGCGTCAGGCCCTTTGTCGGCTGCCCGTCGATCGTCAGGATCAGATCGTCGCGCTTCAACCCCATGCGCTCGGCGGGTGTATAATGGATGACGGAAACGACGCGGACAGCGCCATCCTCCACTGAAATACTGATGCCGAGCCCACCAAATCCGTCGCGTGAGGCGCGTTTCTCTGCTGCCTGATCCGGACTGTCATAACGAGAGAATGGGTCGAGCTTGTTGATCACGCCCGTCAGGACGGCTTCGTAGATTTTTTCGACCGGGGTCTTTTGCAGTTTGTCCGATCGATCGATCGCCTCTTCCGTCACCTTGGCCACAAGCTTGCCCCACTGGCTGGGCTTCATATCCGGTTTGATGGCGAAGCTATCGACAACCTGCTGGCGGACGTCGAGATTGACTTGGTCGCCGATTTGCACGGCGGCCACATCCGGATCGAGGCTGGTCAATTGCTGTAAGCCGGCCATCGCCAAGTTCGGCATGCTCGGCTTGGTGATATAGACGGTGCCGATGTCCTCAAAGCCGGTCTCGAACATCGCCTTCGTGAGATCGCCATTGACCACCGGTGACGGCGCGGGTGCTGTGCTCGCGCAGCCTACCAGAATGACGAGGCCGGGAAGGAAGGATAGGGGGCGGATCAGGCGCCAAGCTGGGGCATGTCCTGGCTTGCGCAATTCTAAAGGTGATGTCGTCAACAGAGGCATTTCCACCCGAATACGGTCAGATCCGCGATCAAATCCGGATCGACCACCTAGAGCCGGATTGATTTAGACGGAAGCGCTTTGCGGTTCTGTCTCAATCGTGAATCCGCCTCTCCTCGACAATTTAGAGAACGATTCACAACATAAATGGAAGCTATCTGCTTCCGTTTAGGCGATCGCGCTCTAACGGCGAGATTACCAGAAAGCGTTGATCACGCCAGTGACTAATCTCACCTCATATCTGATCAGCAAGTCAGAAATGCACGGTCACATCGCCAGCTAACAAGATGCAGCGACTGCACATCGCATGATGCAGCGCTGTAAGCTGCATCATGGTTGCGCCGACTTCAGCGCCGCCTGCTTGGTCGGCCATCCTTCTTGCGGCGGTGTGGTTTGCCAACATGATCCGCTGTTGTGCCAGTGTGACTTTTGCCATGTTGCACATCTTGATCGGCCTTGGCCGGCGCCACCTTGCCGGCAGGTGCCGATTTGACATGGGCTGATTTTGCCACCGTCGGTTGATCATGATGTATGTTTTTTCGAGGTGCCCTAGACTCGTCGCCAGACGCCGGCGACGCTGTCCGATGCCGTGGTGATTTGCTACTTCGCCCAGGCCGCGACAATGAGTCGCGGTGCGGGTGCGGTCTGCCGCCGCGCTCACCAAAGTCGCCACCAGAAACGATCTCAAAGGTCATGCCGCCCGTTAGGGGTGCTGCCGCCAACAAGCGCACCTCTACTTGGGCACCCAATTGGAACACGCGGCCCCAGCGCCGGCCGACCAAAGCATGGCCGGGTTCGTCATGGTCATAGAAATCGCTGGGCAGGCTGCTGATCGGCACCAAGCCGTCGGCGCCGCTGTCATTCAAGGATACGAACAGGCCGAAGCGCGTCACGCTGGCGATCCGGCCGGCAAAGACCTCACCCACCCGATCCGCCAGGAAGGCTGCGACATAGCGGTCGGTCGATTCACGTTCGGCAACGGCAGCACGGCGCTCGGTTCCGGAAATGTGATCGCCGATATCGACGAACTGCTCGCCCTGTTCCGGCAGCAAACCGTCATCACCGAAGCCATAGGCGCTGATCAAGGACCGATGCACCAGAAGATCGGCATAGCGCCGGATTGGCGACGTGAAATGCGCATAGCGCGCCAACGCCAGCCCGAAATGGCCGAGATTCTCAGGTGCATAGACAGCTTGCGCCTGAGAGCGCAGGACCAGGCTGTTGATCATCGCCGTATAGGGTGTATTGGCGGCCTTGTGCAGCAAGGTCGTGAAGTGTTTCGGCCGAATTACCTGGCCTTTGGCGATAGTGAAGTCGAGTCCTTTCAGAAACTCCCGCAAGGCTTCGACACGGGCCGGATCCGGCGTTTCATGCACGCGGTACATGCAGGGATGCTTACGGCGCTCCAGGCTTTCGGCCGCAGAGACATTGGCGGCGATCATGAATTCCTCGATCAGCCGGTGGCTGTCGAGGCGCAATCGCGGCACGATCCGGTCGATCTTGCCTTCGGCATTAAAGAAAACGCGGCGTTCGGCGATATCGAGATCGAGTGTGCCACGCTCGTCACGCGCCAACAGCAGAGAGCGGAAGGCGCCATAGAGCGGCTTGATCACCGGATCGCGCAGCGGCGCGGTAATGTCGTCCGTATCGCCGTCCATGGCGCGTTGGGCCTGCTCATAGGTGAGGCGCGCGGCCGATCGCATCAGCCCGCGCATGAAGCGATGATGCAATTTCTTGCCCGCGGCATTGATGGTCATTTCAACGGCGAGGCAAGGACGCTCTTCCAAGGGCTTCAACGAGCACCAGCCGTTTGACAGCTCTTCCGGCAACATCGGCACGACCCGATCGGGGAAGTAAACCGAATTGCCGCGCTCGCGGGCAGTCTTGTCGAGGGCATCGCCGCTGCGCACGTAATGCGCCACATCGGCGATCGCAACGAGCAGGATCCAACCACCGGGATTTTCCGGATGGGGATCCGCTTTGGCATGGACGGCATCATCGAAATCGCGGGCGTCATCGCCATCAATGGTAACCAGCGGGATCTCGCGGAGATCTGTCCGGTTGCCAAGGCTGGCACCCTTTGCTTCCGCCGCCTGGGCCAAGGCGGCAGCCGAGAATTCGTGCGGGATGCCATGCTCGACGATGGCGATCAGGCTGATTGATTTTGCGTCACCGATCCGGCCAACCCGCTCGATGATGCGGGCACGTGGCGTGCCGAGCCGCCGTGCCGGTTCGACCATGGCGATGACGATATCGCCGGGGCGGGCAGCACCGACATCCTGCGGCGCCACGGTGAATTCGGTCTTGATCCGCTTGTCGGTCGGGGCGATGCGGGCATGGCCGTGGCGGTCGCGCTCGAACAGGCCGATCACGCGTTGGGTGTGATGCTCCAGGCGGCGGATCGGCTGCGCCTCGTAAAGATCGCCATCCTTGCGTTCCAGGCGGGCCAGCACACGATCGCCACCCGTTAAGGGCCGATCGGTACGCTTGTTATCGATCACCAGGATGCGCGGTTCGGCATCATCCTTGGGGAAATCCACCGGGCGCGCCCAGAGATCGCCATCCTCATCGGTACCGACAATCTCGATCACCGTCACTTCCGGCAAGGCGCCGCTACGGGCCAGGCGTCGGCCGCGACCACGATCGACCTCACCCTCATGTTCGAGTTCCTTCAGCAGCGCCTTCAAGGGGATGCGATCGGCGCCACGGAGGTTGAAGGCCCGCGCGATCTCGCGCTTGCCGACCGGCTCATCCTGATCCTGGATGAAGGCCAGGACCTGTTCCTTGGTGGGAAACGGGACGGGCTTCGCCGTGTTGGCAGGTTTTGGCTTGCCGCCGTCCTGGCCACGCTTTTCAGCGCGGGGGGCATGCTCTTCGGTCTGCAACTGACCGAGACGGGGGCGTTTATTGTGGTGCTTTGAATTCGATTTCGACAAAGACAAACTCATATTCGTTGGCATTGATGACGTTATGGCCGTCTTCCAGTTGCAACTTCCCGGTGGTCATCGGGACCACGACATAGTCATAACCATGCCGATGCCAAGTGGTTTCGGCGCCAGGAGCAAAGCGCCATTCAGTGACGAGGACGCGCTCATTATCGACCTGCACGGTCGGTTGGGCCTGTGGGCGAGTCGCCATGATGCCTCCAGCTGCTGCAAGACCGGCAGCATAGCGGCTGGAACCGGTCCTGACCAGCAGGGCTCAAGCGGGATGAATCTCACGAGTGATGATTGTGGCGACACATCAAGTGGCAGCGCGGCCTTTATCGGCGGGTGGCAAGGCGCCTTCGAATTGCAACAAGGCGTGCTTGACACCGAGACCACCGGCATAAGCGATCAACGCGCCGGATTTGGCAACCAGGCGATGGCAGGGAATGATCAGCGAGATCGGATTGGCGCCATTGGCCGCACCGATAGCACGAGCGGCCGTCGCATGGCCGAGCACTGCGGCCAATTGGCCATAGGTTCGCGTTGCACCAAAGGGAATGCGTTGCAGGGCGGACCAGACGGTCTTCTGGAACGGGGTCCCGCCAGGCGCCAGATCGAGATCGAAGTCTCGGCGACGACCAGCAAAATAATCGGCAATCTGCGCGGCAATGGGGGCGATAGCGGCTTGGTCCCAGTGGATCGCCTCAGGTGGTACGCGCCAACGGCTGGATTCGACCTCAGCGGGAAAGGCCAGCCGGGTCAGCTGGCCTTTCTTGTTGAGCAGAGCAACCAAAGTTCCCAAGGGCGTTTCAATGTGGCCGCCAAGGGAAGGGTCGGCTTGTGACACGTCACCATCCTACGACGAGGGTTGAAGATCTGCACCTATCAGCCCGGCCGGCCGACAGTGTCAATGCTCTCAAAGTGCCGCTTCGGCTGACCCGCAACGATATCTTCGGCGGTGAGGCCGATGTCACGCAGCAGATAGGGGCTGAATTTGGCAATATGTGTCAAATCTTTCTGCCAGGCGCGGCGCTTCTGCCAAGCCAAATACAGGCCCTCGACGCCGGCCAGGAACCGGCCAATCGCCGGGGTAGTAGCCAGGGAACGGTTCTCGGCAATGCAACCAGAGGAATTCGGCAATGTGTGGATCGGTTTCATGGTTTTCCTCATATCTTGGCTGGGTGGTTTGTTGCTCGTGACGAGAATATGTGCTTGTATTAGCCGCTTGAAAAACGATCTCTTGTCACCCTGGCTGTTAGAAATTCTCGCATCTCATCATGTCGCTCCTACCGCCGCTGAAAGCCGTCTGGTACTTTGAAAGCGCCGCCCGCCATCTGAATTTCACCAAGGCGGCGGAAGAGCTGAATGTCACCCATAGCGCCATCAGCCACCAGATTCGCGCGCTGGAAGACTGGGTCGGGCAGCCGCTCTTTGAGCGGGGCGCCAGGGGCCTGCGGCTGACGGAGGCCGGTCAGCAATTCGTGCCGCCAATCCGCGCGGCTTTCCAACAGCTCATCCAGGCCGGCCAGGCCGTGCGTCACACCGCCCATGGCGGCGCCCTGACGGTCAGTGTGCTGCCCTCCTTGGCCTCGAAATGGTTGGTGCCGCGGCTCAGCGATTTCCGCGTCCGCTTTCCCGATATCGATGTCCGCATCTCGGCAACCGGGCAGCTGGAGATGGTTGGTCGGGGTGACATCGATATCGGCCTCCGCTATGGCCGCGGCAACTGGCCGGATCTGACGGCGGAACTGCTGCTGCATGACGATCTTTTCCCGATCTGCAGCCCGGATCTGCTCAAGGGTCCGAAGCCGTTGAAAGAGCCCCGTGACATCGCGCATTTCCCACTGCTCTCGGACAGCGATTGGCGCCCGGCGGAATACGAGTTCTGGCATCGCTGGTTCGAACTCGCCGGTATCAGCGATCTGGCGTTAAAGCCCGATATGACCTTCACGGCCTCGAATCTGATGATCGATGCCGCCATTGCCGGTCTCGGCGTCGGCCTCGGCAATACCATGCTGGCCGGTGCCGATCTCAAAGCCGGACGGTTGGTGAAGCCCTTCGAACTCTCGCTCAATTTGGAGACCGGCTATTTTGTCGTCTATGGTCCAGGCGCACTGAAACGGCCGAAGATCAAGGCCTTCCGCGACTGGGTGATGGAGCAGGTCGGTTCGCTGTCAACAGTTTAGACGCGTTCAAGCCGCCACGTGCAGGCTGGCCCAGAGGTGGCAGGTGGCGAGACTGCGATGGGGTGCGAAGGGGGCCATCAGATCGGCGG
>WNFM01357554.1_pt2 | contig 12789 bp, 13 predicted proteins | sample 5400271 | NCBI WGS metagenome assembly WNFM01 (sample SAMN13153352, study PRJNA577476) | soil metagenome | isolation source: 60 cm saprolite on Douglas fir-dominated hillslope | place: USA:California | collected 2013-09-17 | reverse complement strand
GCCCCGACCCGACCCTGCCGCCCGAGCCCATCTCGAAGCGCTGGCCGACCGGTCGAACGTCGATTCGATCATGAATAAAGAGCGCGATCGCGCGCAAAACCTTCGCAGCTACGCGGTACCGGGAGCGAAGGGCGAGGGCAGCGGCGAGTTTTTTGTCAAACTCGCGCCGGCCGCGGGAGTCGAAGAGGTCCGGTTCATCACCGGCACTGAAAAGATCAAATCGCTGGCGAACGCGCTGAAGCGGGTTGAATTCAAGATGGATTTTCCGGACAACACCGATACACGCGTGATCCGGAGAGGTTTTCTGGTCTGTTCCGCGGCTTCCCCGGGCCATGCGCCGGTCCCGAAACACGAGGTGGTGGATGGTAAGCCCGTTCTGTCGATCGAAAGGTCCGGAGCCGGATCGTGCGACTTCATCCTGATGCTCCCTGATGACGTCCACTCGGTGAACTGAACCGGGCCTGCCTCCGATTCCTTGCCCTCGCTCTCGGCGAGATCGACCGGGTTACTCTGTTGCAGGGCCTGGCGGCCTTCGCGGCGCTGACGCTCTGAAGGTGGCGGTGGAGCGTGGTCGTCGTGGTCCTGGCGGGCGGCGCGTGCGGTCTGTTGCGCGCCTTTGCCCCGGGGATGTTCGGAGGAGCGCCGTGAGGTGAATCCCGGGCGACCTGGTCGTTCCTCCTCAGGCGCCCGTCGTGCGGGCCGGCGCCTGGCGGCGCGCGAAATCGATGAACCCGCGTTCGACGTCCGTCTCGACGAGCTCGACCGTGACCTTCTCCCCGACGTCGAGACCTTCGAAGCCCTCGACCAGCTTCCCCTCCACCGGAGGGCGGAGGATCCGGACCCAGGTCCCTTTCTGCGAGACGGCGGTGACCATCCCCTCGAAACGCTCCCCGACCCTCGGCTCGAGGAGGAGGGCCGCGGCCGATTTCCGGACCTGCCGCTCGACTTTGTTCGCTTTGTCTTCCTGATCGGTGCAGTGCCGCGCCAGGGTCTCGAGCGCGTCGGGCCCGTAGGGCGCACGGCGATTGGCCAGGGCCGACTTCAGCAGACGCTGCGTGATGAGATCCGGGAAGCGCCGGTTCGGGGCGGTGGAGTGGGTGTAGTCGTGGACCGCAAGGCCGAAGTGGCCCGGCGACGTTCCGCCCGGAAGCTCCACGACGTACTCCCCGCGCCCCATCAGCTTGACGACCGCCAGGGAGAGATCGGGGAAGGTATCCGGATCGGCCTTCCGACGCTTGCAGAGGAATGCTTCGAGGGCGGCGGCCTCCGGCAGGGCGGGCAGGGTCTCGTTCAGCCTCTTCGCGAGCTCCACGATCCGCTCCCAGCGCTCGGGCGATCGCAGCACCCGGCGCAGGGACGGAAGGTTGCGCGCCGCCAGGAATTTCGCCGTGACGCCGTTGGCGGCGATCATGAGATCCTCGATCAGCTCCTTGGCCCGGTTTTTCTCGTCGAGCCGCAGGTCGGAGAGAGCGTCCCCGTCGAACACGGCGCGCGGCTCGATCGTCTCGAGGCTGAGAGCGCCCTGCTGGTGACGCACCGCCCGCAGAGCCTGCGCCACCTGATCCTGAAGCCGAAGCTGCGCGTCGACCCCGGCCAGGGTCGCAACCCGCCCGGGCGCGGGACCCTTCCCGTCGAGCCAGGCGGCGACGCTGTTGTACGCGAGCTTGGCGTGATTCAAGACGCGCGCGCGATAGAGGCTCGATTCCGCCACCGCGCCGTCCGGGCGCACGAGCATCTCGACGACGACCGCCAGACGCTCCTGATCCTCTCCGAGCGAGGTCCGGTCGGTCGAGAGCTTCAAGGGAAGCATCGGGAAGATCTCCGCCGCGGTGTAGACGGAGGTGGTGTTGTGCGCGGCATGCTCGTCGATGGCGGAGTCTTTCGCGACGAGCGCATCGACGTCCGCGATGGCGACCAGAACCCGCGTCCCGCCGGGGCCCTCCGGCTTGGCGACGGACAGCTGATCCAGATCGCGCGAATCGTCGTTGTCGATCGACACCCACAGGAGCTCCCTCAGATCCCGCATGGACGGATCGCCGTCGACCGCCGGCCCCGCGATCGCATTCGTCTCCGCCACAGCCGCGGGCGAGAACTCGGGCAGGAGCCCGCCGTTGTTCATCGCCCGCCGCGCGATCGCCCTGAGGTCGTGCCGGTGTCGTGTCATCGCCCGATCGGTCCTCGCATTCGAAGCCCTCCTGTGAATGGCGAGCGTGTCCGCGGCATCGAGAGGCTACTGCGGAGGGGCCGGCGCCTCGGGGGGACGGGCGCCGCTGGTCTGCGTCTCCAGCCAGCGCAGCGAATTGATCACCTGCTCGAAATAAAGATCGCGCGCGTCATGGAACTGATGATCGCCGCCGGGGATCGGCACATACCGGCGCGGTCCCTTCACCTGCTTGAAGAAGGCGCGCCCCCGGGCGCGGTCATCGTTCGCTCCGTCCAGGAAGACGACCGGGATCGGGGCCAGATGGCGGATCTCGTCGCCGACGTCGAACACCTCCGCCGGGGGGCTCGGCATCTTGAGCAGAATCGAGGCCCGGAAGACCTTCGCTCCATCCTGATCGGGAGCCATCAGGAGCGCTCCCTGCACGCCCCGGGTGCCGGAGCGATTCAGGACATAAGGGATCATCTCGGCGCCATAGCCGAAGCCGGCGAGGAGGAGCGGCGCATCCGCCGGGCGGCCGGCCTTCGAGTTCAGGGTCGCGCGGAAGGTCGCGAAATCGGCCGCCAGGACCGACGATTCCACGTCCTTCTGGAAATAGGTCGGCAGATCGACCCCGAGGACGTACCGTCCCTGCTGTGCCAGCCGGGTCGCCGTCTCCTGGTGGATCTGGGTCCAGCCGAACTCGCCCGAATAGAACAGGACCGGAAGCGGAGCCGCGGCGGGCTCCGGCCGGGTGACCGCTCCGTCCGCACGGGGTGCCGCGGCGGGAGAGTCCGCCGACGCCGGATTCGCGGAGGCAGGTGCGGCGGCGGCAGGGGCGTAGAGCCAGGTGGCGACCTCGCTGGTGCCGATCCGCATCTTCAGCCAAGTCCTGACGCCGCCGCCGTGGGCGGTGGGGGAGGGCCGATCCGGATCGCGCTGCTGCCCCCCGGCCCCGACAATCAGGGCCGCGGCGAGGGTACCGGCCAGGAGCCGACCGGACGCACCGGCGGACGGAATCGTGACGCGTGCGGACCGCATCTACGGATAGATGCCGCGGATGCGGGTCGCCTCGGCCACCCGACCGACCGCCAGGATGTACGCCGCGCTGCGCATATGGACGTTGTACTTCCTGGCGATCGCCAGCACCTCCTGGAAGGCGCGGGTCATCACCTTTTCGAGATGCTGGTTGACCTGCGCTTCCTCCCAGAAGAACGACTGCAGCGACTGCACCCACTCGAAGTACGAGACGGTCACGCCGCCGGCGTTCGCCAGGATGTCCGGAATGACGAAGGTGCCGTTCTTGTGCATCACGTCGTCGGCGCCCGGCGTGGTCGGCCCGTTGGCCGCCTCGGCGACGATCTTCGCCTTGATCCGCGAGGCGTTGTCGAGGGTGATCTGGTTCTCCAGCGCCGCCGGCACCAGCACGTCGCACTCGAGCTCGAGGAGGCGTTCGTTGCTGATCGTCTCCGCCTCGGGGAAGCCGCGCAGCGATCCGGTCCGTTCCTTGTAGGCCAGCACCGCCTTCATGTCGAGACCCTTCGAGCTATGGATCCCGCCGCTGCTGTCGGAGACGGCGATGATCGTCGCGCCGTCCTCGCTCAACAGGCGCGCCGCGATGCTGCCGGCGTTGCCGAACCCCTGCACGGCGACTCTGGCTCCGCGCAGGGCGATCTTCTTCTCTTTGCAGGCCTCGCGGATGACGAACTGGCAGCCGCGGGCGGTCGCCTCGTTCCGCCCCTGCGAGCCGCCGATCTGCAGCGGCTTGCCGGTCACGACTCCGAGCTGCGTCGAGCCGACCGTCATGGAATAGGTGTCCATGATCCAGGCCATCGTCTGCGCGTTGGTGTAGACGTCCGGAGCGGGGATATCGCGATCGGGGCCGATGATGATGCTGATCTCGGAGGCGTAGCGCCGGGTCATCCCCTCGAGCTCGCGCTGCGACATTTTCTTGGGGTCGCAGACCACACCCCCCTTGCCGCCGCCGTAGGGGATGTTGACGGTGGCGCACTTCCAGGTCATCCAGGAAGCGAGCGCCTTCACCTCGTCGAGCGTGACGTCGGGATGGTAGCGGATGCCGCCCTTGGCGGGACCGCGGGCCAGGCTGTGCTGCACGCGGTACCCTTCGAAGACGTGGATCGAGCCGTCATCCATCTTGGTCGGGATGGCGACGATCAGCTGCCGCTTCGGCTTGCGCAGCACGTTCCGAAGCCACGGATCGAGCTTCAGGAGCTCGGCGGCGGTGTCGAACTGCGCCTGGGCGATCTGAAACGGGTTGAGAACCTCTTTCACCGCGGCGTTGCCCATGGTGCCTCTCTGCCTCCTGGGGACGGATCTCCCGGCGTCGATGGCCGGGTCGCCCCTGTCTCTGCGTCCTCGAAGAAGCCTCGTGATGCTCCGGAATACGACCTCTGTTTTACCACAAGGACCCCCCGAAAGCCACAGAGGGAGCCGGTTCGAGCCGACGCCCCCCTTCGGGAAGAGCGGCCTCAGGGGTTGCGCTCGGTCGGCCCGCTCCGGCGCTTCGGCGGGCCGCTCCGGAGGTCGGTGGCATCGCCGCGGCGCGGTTCATCCGCCGGGTCGCTGCGGCGCGGGATCGGCTCGCCGCCGTAAAGATAGTCGCGGGTGTTCTCGAGGATGAGACGCGGATCGACGCGGCGGCGGGCCTCGCCCGTCTCGATCGCGGCCCGCGCGACCGCCGCCGCCACCTCCGGCGCCCCACGGAAATCGAGCGCCTTCGGAAGGATGTAGCTGGGCGACAGCTCGTAATCGGGCACCAAATCGGCGAGCGCGTGCGCCGCGGCGATCTCCATCGCATCGTTGATATTGCGCGCGGCCACGTCGAGCGCCCCGCGGAAGATGCCGGGGAAGGCGATGGCGTTGTTGATCTGGTTCTGGTAGTCGGAGCGGCCGGTGGCCACGACCGCCGCTCCCGCCTCGAGGGCCGCCTCGGGAGGGATCTCGGGGGTCGGGTTGGCGAGGGCGAAGACGATCGGCCGCGGCCCCATGCCGCGCACCATCGCCGGGGTGACCAGATTCGGCCCCGAGAGGCCGATGAAAACGTCGCGTCCGCGCAGCGCCTCGGCCAAGCCGCCGCGCACCTTGTCGCGGTTGGTCACACGGGTGATGGCATCCTTTTCGGGGTTCGTCTGATCGCGCCCCTCGTAAAGAGTCCCGTGGCGATCGCACAGGATGACGTCGGCCACCCCCGCCATCATCAGGAGCTTGGTCACCGAGATGCCGGCCGCCCCGGCGCCGTTGATCGTCACCGTCACCCGCCCGATCTCCCGACCGGTCAGCCGCAGGGCGTTCAGGAGCCCCGCGAGGACGACGACGGCGGTGCCATGCTGGTCGTCGTGGAAGATCGGGATGCCGGTCTCGAGCCGCAGGCGTCTTTCGATCTCGAAGCAGCGCGGCGCCGCGATATCTTCGAGGTTGACGCCGCCGAGCGACGGCTCGAGCGCCTTGACGATGCTGATGATCTCCTCGGTGTCCTGCGTGCCGAGACAGATCGGGATCGCCTCGACGCCCGCGAAGGTCTTGAACAGGACGCACTTCCCTTCCATGACCGGCAGCGCCGCCTCGGGCCCGATGTTCCCGAGGCCGAGCACCGCCGAGCCGTCGGTCACCACCGCGACCAGGTTCCCCTTGGTGGTGTACTCCCAGACCTTGAGCGGGTCCCGGATGATCTCGCGGACGGGGCAGGCGACGCCGGGCGAGGCGATCACCAAGAGCGTGTGCTCATCCTTGAGCGGTATCTTGCTCATGACCTCGATGGCGCCCCGGTAGCGCCGGTGCAGCTCCAGCGCCTCGTCGCCGAGCGTGCGCCGCTCGCTGATCACGGCATGATCCACGAGCGCCGACTCCCCTTCGTACACCAGGTGCTTGGTCCGCTCGCCGATGTATTGCGGGTCGATGTCCTCCCGGGCCACACCCAGCGCGACGGCGGCGTTGGCGACGGCGGCGGCGACCGCCGGACCGGTGCGCAGGTCGAAGACTCGCGGGATGATCCGATCGGGCCCGAGATCCTTCGCCGGAACCAGCGCCGCGATCGCATCGGCGGCTGCGATCAGCATCTCGTCATAGATGCGGGTGGCGCGGGCGTCCATGGCTCCCCGCAGGATGCCGGGGAAGGCGAGCGCGACGTTCAGCCCATGCCGGTAATCGGCGCCGCCGGTGAGCACGATCGCGGCGCCGGCCTCGCGCGCCTCCTCGGCGCCGATCTCCGGCTCGGGGGTCGCCAGCGCGAAAACGATCGGGTCCTTGGCCATGGCGCGGATCATCCGCGGCTCGACGTTGCGCGCGCCCGACAGGCCGACGAAGAGGTCGGCCCCCTTCAAGGCGTCGGCGATCGAACCCTTGCGGGCCTTCGGGTTGAGCTCCCGGGCGGCCGCTTCCTTGAAGCGGTTCATCCCCTCGGGGCGGCCCTCCCAGACGATGCCGTGGCGGTCGCACAGGGTGATGTCGGGAAGACCGGCCTTGCGCAGGAAGCGGGCCACGCTGATCCCCGCTCCGCCGGCGCCGGTGATCACGGCGCGCATCGCGCCGAGGCTCTTGCCTGTGATCTTGATGGCGTTGCGCAAAGCCGCCAGGACGATCGAGCAGGGCCCCTGCATATCGTTGAAGAAGAAGGGGACCGGCAGATCGGCGTCGCTCATCCCCTCGAGGATCTCCAGAAGCTCGAAAGAGCGCGGCGAGGCGATATCTTCGATGGCGAAGCCTCCAAATGTAGGAGTCAGGCACTGGATCATCCGCGCCAGGCGGACCGGGTCGCGCTCGCTGGTGCAGAGCGGGAAGGCGTCGAGCCCCGCCAGCGTCTTGAACAGGACCGACTTCCCCTCCATCACCGGCAGGGCGGCCCGCGGCCCGACGTCGCCGTACGACAGGACCGACGACCCGTCGCTGATGATGGCGACCGCGTTGCCGCGCATCGTGTAGGTGAACGACGACTCCGGGTCCTGCTGGATGGCCAGGCAGGGCTCCGCGACGCCCGGCGTGTAGACGAGGCTCAGAATGTACTCGTCCTTGATCGGGATCTTGCTCTCTATCGACAGGAGGCCGCGGCTGCGCCGGAAATGCTGCAGCACCTCCTCCGGATTGACGCAGATGCCCCGGGGGCGGGTCACGGGCGCTCCGTCGCGGACCGCGGAGGGATCATGCTTCCTCCAGTCGCGCCAGGTGGAAGGAAAGATTCTCGAGCTGGATTTTCAGATCGACTCCCTTGATCGTCACACCGGGCCGCGTCTTGATCCGGGCCGGGGCGAAGTTGAGGACCGCCTTGATGCCGGCCCGCGCCGCCAGATCGAACGCTTCCTGGGCCGCCTCGGCCGGCACCGCCAGGACCGCGATGCTCACCTTCTCGCGCCGGGCGACCTCCGGAAGCCGCCGCACGTCGACGACCGGGACCCCGCCCCGCGACACCGCCCCGATCCTCCTTCGATCGCGGTCGAACAGCGCCACGATCCGGAAGCCCTCCCGATTGAAGCCGCCATAGTCGGCCAGGGCCATTCCCAGATTCCCTGCTCCGACGATGATCACCCCGCGATCGCGGGTCAGTCCGAGGATCCGGGTCAGATTCGTCCGCAGATCGTCGATGAGATAGCCGATGCCGCGGATGCCGAATTCCCCGAAGCAGGCCAGATCCTTCCGGATCTGCGCCGAGTTCAGGTGGAACCGGTCGGCCAGCGCGTGGGAGGAGATCGTCCGGACGCCTTCCCTTTGCAGGTCGTCGAGACAGCGGAGATAGATCGACAACCTCTGGGCCGTCAGGTCGGAAATCGCGGTCCCGCGTCCGCGCGGGTCCTGCCGCCGCCACCGTGCGCCTCGTTTCACCGGACGATCATCGTATCGACCGCTCCCAGCGAAGTCAATGCTGACAGGCCTTCCCGCCAGTCCGTCGCCGCTGCTCCGCTGCGTTTTCAGAGCAATCGCCGCGCCAGCTCGAACAGGCCGTTCGGGAAGAGGCCGAGACCGATGGTCCCGAGGGCCGCTGCGGCGAGCGACGCGGTTTCGGGCGCCGACGCCGGCGTATCCGGGGCCGTCAGGGCGGCCTCGCGGAAATAGATCTGCACCACCACGCGCAGGTAGACGAAGGCGCCGACCACCGAGGCCAGAAGCCCCACGGCCGCCGGGCCGTACAGGCCCGCGCGCACCGCATCCTGAAAGATGTAAAGCTTCCCCATGAAGCCGCCGGTGGGCGGAATGCCGGTGAGCGACAGCATGAAGAGGGTCATCGCCGCCGCCAGGGCGGGCCGCCTCCGGCCGAGCCCGCCATACGAAGCGATGGCATATCCCTGGTCCCCTTCGCCCGACCGTCCCACCAGCAGCGCGACGGCGAAGGCCCCGGAGGTCATCAGCACGTAGGCGGCGAGGTAGAAGAAGACCGTCGCCGCGCCGTTGCCGGTCGCTCCGCCGGCGGCCACCGCCAGGAGCAGATACCCGGCGTTGGCGATGCTCGAATAGGCGAGCATTCTCTTGATATTCTGCTGCGCCAGGGCCGCCACGTTGCCGACCACCATGGTCAGGAGCGCCAGGATCGTGGCGATCGCCATCCAGCGCTCCTTCACCGGCGCTTCCTGGAGGGCGACCGTGACCACCCGCAGCAGCGCCGCAAAGGCGGCCGCCTTCGTCCCGGTCGCCATGAACCCGGCCACCGGCGCGAGCGCGCCCTGGTAGACGTCGGGCGCCCAGAAGTGAAACGGCACCGCCGCCACCTTGAAGGCCAGGCCGATCAGAAGCAGCGCGGCCGCGGCGAGCAGGAGCGGATCGACCGGACCGCCGCGCGCCGCTTGAAACTGCGCGGCGATCCCCCGCAGATCGATCCGTCCGGTGCCGCCGTAGAAGAGGGCGATGCCGTACAGTACGAACCCGGTGGAGAAGGCGCCCAGCAGGAAATATTTCAAGGCGCCCTCGATCGCGAAGGTCTGGTCGCGGGTGAACCCCGCGAGCACGTAAAGGCTGATCGAGAGGATCTCCAGCCCCAGGAACAGGGTCAGGAGGCTCTCCGTCGAGGCCATCAGGGTCATCCCGGTCACGGCGAAGAGCAGGAGGGCGTAGAACTCGCCATGCCCCGCGGCGGCGTCACGCAGCGCCCGCATGGAGGTCAGGACGGCCAGGGCCGCCGCCGTGACGAAGATCAGATGAAACGCCAGGCTCCGGACGTCGACCCGCACGCTTCCGTCGAAGAGGTCTTCACGGACCCCTTGCGCGATCAGGGCGAGGGCCGAGGCGGCCGAGAGCGCCAGGATCGCCAGGGTCCCGGTCGCCTCCAGGCCCAGGCCGCGATCGCGCTCCGCGGCGACCAGCAGCAGGATCAGGATCCCGCCGAGGGCCGGCAGCAGCAGCGGCAGGAGCGCCGCGATCTCGTGGCTCGGAAGACTCATCTCACCTCAGGGCGTAATACAGGATCAGGATCGACCCGACCAGGAACGCCAGCGCGTAGTTTCGCAGATATCCGGTCTGCGCCAGCCGCAGCAGCTGGCTGCCGAGATCGACGCCGCCGCCGACGGCATTCACCAGACCGTCGATCAGGGACTCGTCGACCCGCTTCATGGCGCGGCAGAGGGCCCGGTACGGCTCGAGAACGACCGCTTCGATCAGCTCGTCGGCGAAGAACTTGCCGCGCGCCAGCTTCAAGAGCGGCGACGGCGCGTCCGGCTCGGGCCGCGGCCCGCGGGCGTAGAGCGCCCCGGCCAGACCGATCCCGGCGAGGGATGCCAGAAGCGCGATCGAGAGCGCGCCCCGCTCCGAAAGAAACGCCGTCCCCGATTCGCCGCCGCCTCCCCCGAGGACCGGCGACAGGATCTCCTCGAGATGGTTCGGGATCGTCCCCTGGCTCAGGAAATGCGGCACGCCGAGGAACCCGGCCAGGCAGGCGCCGGCGGCGAGCAGGACGAGCGGAGCGGTCATCACCGGCGGCGATTCATGAACGTGATGGCGCACCGCGTCGCTCATGCGCGGCGCGCCGGCGAAGACGAGCAAATAGAGACGGGTCATGTAGAAGGCGGTCAGCCCGGCCGTCAGCAGGCCGGCCCCCCAGAGCAGCAGGGACCCGCTCCCCGGAGCGCCCGGACCTCCGGCGAGCGCCGCCCAGAGGATCTCGTCCTTGCTGAAGAAGCCGGCGAACGGCGGCACTCCGGCGATCGCCAGCACCCCGATCAGAAAGGTCGCGTGGGTCCAAGGCAGCAGCCGGCGCAGGCCGCCCATCCGTGTGATCTCCTGCTCGCCCGAGAGCGCGTGGATGACCGACCCGGCGCCGAGGAAGAGAAGCGCCTTGAAGAAGGCGTGGGTCATCAGATGGAAGATCGAGGCGGTGAAGGCGCCGACCCCCGTCGCCAGAACCATATACCCGAGCTGCGAGACCGTCGAGTAGGCGAGGACCTTCTTGATATCGTTCTGCGCCATGCCGATGATCGCCGCCACGAGCGCGGTCGTCGCTCCTACGACCGCGACGACGGTCATCGCATCGGGAGAGGCGAGAAACAGCGGTCCCATCCGGCAGACGAGATAGACGCCGGCGGTGACCATGGTCGATGGCGTCCGGCAGCCAGACGTAAAGAGGGATCTGGGCCGACTTGCCGCAGGCGCCAAGAAAGAGCAGAAGCGCCGCCGCCCCGCAGATCGCCGGCCCCAGAACCCCGACCCGCCCCAGGATCGTCTGGATGTCGAGCGTGCCGGCGCTCGTGAACAGCAGCAGCATCGCGAGCATCACCCCCAGATCGCCGACCCGGTTGGTGATGAACGCCTTGCGGCCGGCGTCGGCGCAGGTCATGCCGGTCTTCTCGTCGAAGACCCGGTCGTAGTAGAAGCCGATGAGCAGATAGGAACAGAGGCCGACCCCCTCCCAGCCGACGAACAGCACCGGAAGGCTCGCCCCCAGGACGAGCGTCAGCATCATCGCCATGAACAGGTTCAGGTAGGCGAAGAAGCGGGCGAAGGCGGCGCGCGGCTCGTCGTGCATGTAGCCGAGCGAGTAGAGGTGGATCAGGAAGCCGATGCCGGTCACGACCAGGAGCATGACCGCCGACAGCGCGTCGAGGGCGTAGCCCCAGCGGACGGTCAGGTCGACCCCGCCCGGCCCAGCCCCCATCGGGATCCAGGTGAACAGATCCTGGGTGAAGCGGGCCGGCGCGCCCACCGCGTGCGGCAGGCTCGAAAGGCCGGCGACCGCGCCGAGCGAGAGGAGAAACGACCCGAGCACCGCCGCGCAGGCGATCGGTCCGACCGCCCGGCGCGGCAGGAAACGCGCCCCGAGGAGACCGTTGCAGAGAAAGCCCGCGAGCGGCAGAAGCGGGATCAGCCAGAGCGCCTGCAGCATCATCTCACCAGCGCATGAGGCTGGCCTCGTCGGCGTCGGTCGTCCGCCGGCGGCGGAAGAACGCGATGACGAGCGCCAGCCCGACGGCCGCCTCGGCGGCGGCCACGGTCATGACGAAAAAAACGAAGATGTGGCCCTGCATCGTCTGGCTTTCGCTCGCGAAGGCGACGAACGTCAGGTTGACGGCGTTCAGCATCACCTCGATGCACATCAGCATGACGATGATGTTGCGGCGGATCAGCACGCCCACGGCGCCGATGGCGAACAGCAGCGCCGCCAGAACCAGGAAGAACTCGACCCGGATCATCGCGCCCTCACTCGAGCCTTCGCTTCGCCAGGATCACCGCGCCGACCATGGCGGCCACCAGCAGGATCGACGCCGCCTCGAAGGCGAGCAGATAATGGTCGAACAGCAGCAACCCGAGATCCCGCGCGGTGCCGAACCGCTGGGCGAAGACTCCCGGGGCGAAATAAGGCTGCCCGTTGCGGTTGCGGATCGCGTAGAACATGATCGCCGCGAAGATCGCGCCGGCGATCAGGGCGGCCACCCGCTGCGGGCCGCCGGTGAGCCGCAGCCCCTCCTCGGCCCGCAGATTCAGCAGCATCACGACAAAGACGAACAGCACCATGATCGCCCCGGCGTAGACGATGACTTGAAGCGCCGCCAGCGCCTCCGCCTGGAGCATCAGGAAGAAGAGCGCGATGCAGAACAGATGGAGGATCAGAAACAACACCGAGATCATCGGGTTCGGGTGCATCACCCTCCGGCCTCAGAAGATCGGAGCCGAACGCCGCCAGCAGGGCGGCCAGCGAGACGCCGAGAAACCCGACGGCGATGCCCGGACGCGACGGCGCGAAAGTCCGGAGGAGCGTGAAGGTCAGGATCGCCAGGATCGTCCCGCTCAACAGGTGCATCGCATCACGCCCAGCCGCGCAGGATCACGAGCGCGACCCAGAGGATCTGGATCAGCCCGATCGGCAGCAGCACCTTCCAGCCGAGGTTCATCAGCTGGTCGTACCGGAAGCGCGGCACCGTCCAGCGGACCCAGATATAAAGAAAAAGGAAGAAGGCGACCTTCAGGGAGAACGCCAGCACCTGCAGGAGCGCCGCCGCCGGCTCCGCCAGCCCGAGAAGCTGCAACCCCGGGACATGGTAGCCGCCGAGGTAAAGCGTCACGACCAGCGCGGAGGCGGTGATCATGTTGCCGTACTCCGCCATCACGAAGAGAGAGAACCACATCCCGGAATATTCGGTGTGATAGCCGGCGACCAGCTCGGTCTCGGCCTCGGGCAGGTCGAACGGCGCGCGGTTGGTCTCGGCGAAAGCGGCGGT
>WNFM01231138.1_pt1 | contig 12789 bp, 10 predicted proteins | sample 5400271 | NCBI WGS metagenome assembly WNFM01 (sample SAMN13153352, study PRJNA577476) | soil metagenome | isolation source: 60 cm saprolite on Douglas fir-dominated hillslope | place: USA:California | collected 2013-09-17 | reverse complement strand
CGAGTACCTCGTCTACTGGCGCTTCTACCAGGACGGCAGCATCGAGTGCGAGGTGCGCGCCACCGGGATCATGGTCACCTCGTACTTCCCGGACGGCCGTCAGCCGCCTTACGGGACCCTGGTCGACGAGCGCACCTACGCGCCGTTCCACCAGCACTTCATCGTGGCCCGCCTCGATCTCGACGTGGACGGTCCGGCCAACACCGTCTACGCCTCGCAGTCGGAGGCCGCCGCGGTGAGCGAGGACAACCCGCACGGCCTGGGCCTGGTGCTCCGCGAAACGCCGCTGCGCACCGAGGCGGAGGGCAGGCAGGACTACGACTGGGGCGCGCAGCGGGTCTGGAAGGTCGTCAACGACAACGTCAGGAACGGCCTGGGCGCGCCGGTCGGGTACAAGCTGGTGCCGACCGGCACGTTCCCGCCGCTGCTCGACTCGTCCTCGCCGGCGTTCCGGCGGGCCGAGGTGATCGGCCACACGCTCTGGGTCACGCCATACCGGCCGGACGAGCGCTGGCCGTGCGGCGACTTCCCGAACCTCAGCGAGCGGGACACGGGATTGCCCCGGTGGACCGCGCAGAACAGGCCCATCGAGAACACCGACGTGGTGCTCTGGTACGTGTTCGGCATCCACCACATCACCCGCCCCGAGGACTGGCCGGTGATGCCCGCCGACACGGTCTCGTTCTGGCTCAAGCCATTCGGGTTCTTCGACCGCAACCCGGCGCTCGACGTCCCGCCCAGCCCGTCAGACCACCACGGCTAGGGCCGGATCCGAACTAGGCTGTGTTGCCCAGCGTCGTCCAGATCCGGGACACGACGGCGGGAAGATCGTCGGGCAGGGCGCCGCCGCCCTGGGCGAACGCCGCGCTGCCGCCGCCGCGCCCGCCGGTCACGGCCAGCACCCGGTCCAGCACCGCGGTGGCCTTGACCTGCGGGCCCAGGGACCCGGGCACGCTCACGCCGACGCGCAAGGTGCCCGACTGCGGGTCGGGCACCAGCAGCACCGCCACCGCGTCAAGCTCGCTCGCGAGCCGCCGCGCCTGGACCGGCAGGTCGGACGGTACGACTTGCGGCTCACAGGCCACGAGATAGCGACGGCCGGACGGGTCGGCACGCACCGAATCGGCCCGGGCCTCGGCCGACAGCCGGGCCTGCCCGGCCTCGCTGGGCCTGCTGCCCCGGGCGGTCAGCGCCTCGACGCGGAGCGGCAGCTGGTCCACCGGAACCCGCAGCCGGGCGGCGAGCCCGGTGAGCAGCCGGTCGCGCTCCAGCGCGCGCTGCACCGCGGCCTCGCCGGTGACCGCCTCGATCCGGCGGACGCCCGAGCCGATGCTGCCCTCGCCGACGATCAGGAAGAGGCCGACTTCGGCAGTGCGGTGCACATGCGTGCCGCCGCACAGCTCGGTGGAGAAATTCCCGAACGATACGACCCGCACGTCATCGCCGTACCTATCGCCGAAGAACGCGATTGCTCCGTCCCGGATCGCGTCCTGGTAGGGCCTGACCTCGGTGGTGCGCTCGACGTTGTCCAGCACCTCGGCGTTGACCAGGCGCTCGACACGTTCGGTCTCGTCGTCGGAGAGCGCCTGCGGGTGCAGGAAGTCAAAGCGCAGCCGGTCGGGGGCGACCAGTGATCCGGCCTGGCGCACGTGGTCGCCGAGAACCTGGCGCAGGGCCGCGTGCAGCAGGTGGGTGGCGGAGTGGTTGCGCATGATCGACCGCCGCCGCGCCGCGTCGACCGCGAGCTCGACGGTGTCGCCCACGCTCACCGTGCCGGCGGTGACCTCGATCGCATGGACGTGATGCCCGTCGGCGCCCTGGGTGTCCGTGACCCGGGCCGACCCGCCCGGCCCCGTGGTCCGTCGGACCGTGACCTGGCCGGTGTCGCCGGCCTGGCCGCCCCCTTCGGCGTAGAAGGGGGTCTGGTCGAAGACCGCCAGGCCGCTGTCGCCAGCGGCCAGCGTGTCGGTCAGCCCGCGCGGGCCGGCCAGCGCGATGACCGTGCCCGTGGCCGCGAGGTCGTGATGGCCGAAGAAACGCGTCGGTGGCAGGTCAGCGGCGGCGATGACCTCCGGGTCCGCTCCGGCCCGGTCGTCCTGGCCGGGCCTGGCTCCCGGCTCGGCGGCCGTGCCGCGGGAGAGCTCGCGGTGCTCGGCGAACAGCTCGGCAAACCGCTGCTGGTCCAGCGAGCCGCCCCGCTCGGCGGTGAAGTCACGGATCAGGTCCACCGGCATGCCGTGCGTGGCGAAGAGCGTGAACGCGTCCTCGCCGCTGACCTCGAAGCCGGGGCCGGTGTCCAGCACGGCGAGCCGGTCCAGGCCCCGCCGCACCACGCGCCCGAAGTCGCGCTGCTCGCGGGCCATCAGGTCCAGGGTGCGGTCGCGGCCGACGGCGAGCTGCGGGTAGGTGTGCCGCATGTGGTCGATGACCACGCTGGCCACGTTGCCGAGGTCGAAGTCCGCGGCGCCGGCCTGAGTCGCGGTGGCGATCGCCTTCCGCAGCAGCCGCCGCGGGATGTAGCCCCGGCCCTCGTTCGAGGGGACGACGCCCTCGCTGAGGATGAAGGTCGAAGCCCGGATGTGGTCGGCGACGATCCGGATGTCCCGCTGCCCCGCGCGAGTCCCGGCGAAGCCCGATTGCACGGCACTGACGATAGGAGCGAAGAGGTCCGTCTCGTACGCCGAGTCGCGGCCCTGCAGGACCATGGCCATGCGCTCCAGGCCGGAACCGGTGTCCACGCTGGTGAACCGCAGCGGCTCGAGGATGTCGCCGGGGAGCCGGTTGAACTCCATGAACACGCCGGCGTTCCAGATCTCGATGTACCGGCCCGCGGAGTCGAACTCTGCGCCCGGGCGGTACGCCGGGCCATGCTCCGGCCCGGTGTCGTAGAAGACCTCGGTGCACGGCCCGCACGGCCCGGTATCCCCCGCGGACCAGAAGTTGTCGTCCATGCCCAGGTACACGATGTGGTCCCGGGGCACGCCCGCACGCTCCCAGGCCGCCGCCGACAGGTCATCCGGGGCGATGCCGAGCTTCTCGTCGCCCTGGAACACGGTCATGTACAGCTTCTCGACGGCGAACCCGAACCCTTCCGTGAGCAGCTCGAAGGCGAGCTCGACCGCGCGGTCTTTGAAGTAGTGGTCGATCGACCAGCTGCCCAGCATCTCGAAGAAGGTCAGGTGGTGGCGGTCCCCGACGTCCCCGATGTCGATGGTGCGCACGCAGGGCTGCACGTTGCACAGGTCCGGGGCCGGGGGCAGCGCCTCGCCCAGGAAGTACGGCTTGAGCGGGGCCATGCCCGCGTTGATGAACAGCAGCGTCGGGTCGTTAGGCGGGATGATCGAGGCAGACCCGATCCGCGCGTGCTTCCGCTCCGTGAAGAACCGCAGGAAGATCTCGCGGATCTCGTCGCTGCCGAGAGGTCGCTCCATGCGGCCAAGTATGCTTCCCGCCCCGGCCCCCCTGGCCAGTCGTTTTTGGGCCCTAAAGCTCGACCTGGCCCGTCACGCAGGTGATCGTGCCGCCGCCGACCCAGATCGCGCCGGCGTCGTCGGTCGAGATGTGCACGCGGCCCTGGCGCCCGAGCATGGCGCCCTGGCTCGCCACGTAGGGGGCGCTGGCCCGGCCCGTTCGGAGCAGCCACTCGGCCAGGGATGCGTTCAGGCTCCCGGTCACCGGATCCTCCCCCGTGCCGCCGTAGGTGGGGAAGAATGCCCGGACTTCGAACGCCTGCGGCGAGCCCGGCGGATACGGGCCGACCACGCCGACGTACAGGTCGGTGACGTTGGGCCGGAGCGCAAGCACCTCCGCCGCGCTGCCGAGTAGGACCGCCACCCAGCCCGGCCCGTTGTCGGCCCACTGGGCGTCAGCGATGGCCGCGCGCTCGATGCCGAGCACCGCGGCGAGGTGATCCACCAGCGGGTCGTCCACCGGCCCGGACCGCAGCAGCGGAGGCGCGGCGAACGCGAGCCCGTCGGCGTTCTGGCGGATCGGCACCAGCCCGGCCCCGCACTGCTGCACGATCACGCCGTCCGGGCTGACCGTGCCGCCCGCCGACAGCCAGGCATGGCACGTTCCCAGCGTCGGATGGCCGGCGAACGGCAGCTCACGGGAGGGGGTGAAGATCCGGACCTGGTAGTCCGCGCCGTCAGCCATTGGCGGCAGGACGAAGGTGGTCTCGGACAGGTTCGTCCAGCGCGCGAAGCGCTGCATGTCACCCTCCTCGATGCCGTCCCCCTCGAGAACCACGGCCACCGGGTTGCCCAGGCACGGCGTTGTGGTGAAGACATCGACCTGACGGAAGGCGCGCAGCACGCATGCGAGTGTGCCATACAGCCTCGGCGCGGCGCTTTCGCCCTGGTGCCCTAGCTACTTCGATGACCGCGAACTCGTGCCTAGGTACAGTGACGAGCGTTACTGCGAGGAAGCGGGCAAAATCGCACAAGATTCCTCCCGCCGGGTCCGGCTGGCGGGCTTTGTGGTCAGCAGCGGCTGTTCCCACGACCGCCTGTGACCACGTTTCAGCCCGGGCGCTCCCGCAAAACGAACATCCCGGGCGTCGGCGGGCCTCGCTCCCGCGCATCGCCCGACGGCCGGGCCCGCGGATCAAGCACTACGCACGCGACCTGCGCGGATATCCCGGTCAACGATCCAGCCCGGCCCACATCCCCGCTGGTCCGCGGTGGGTGCCGTGCCGGTCAGCCGCGTCGGTCAGCCGCGTCGGTCAGGGCGGCGTCCCGGTGCCGGCGGCCCGCGCGCCGAGCAGGCGGCCGAGCTTGGAGGCGGAGCTTGACGGCCGGGCTCCCGCGGCGGCCAGCCGGGCTCGCGCGGCGGCCAGGATCTCCGGCCCGCCGGCCGCCAGCTCGACCTCGATCTCGCGCCAGGTGGCGGGCTCGCCCGGGGCGTCTCCCGGGCCCGGAACCCGGCCGGTCACCAGGTCATCCGCCACCTCCGCGAGATCCTCGCCGCCGCGGCCGGTGAGGCGGCGGACCGTGCGGCGGGTCTCCAGCACGGCGACGACCCGCAGCGGCTCGTCCCGGATCCACCCGGAGACCCGCGACGCGAGCTGCGGCGGGACGGTCGCGGCATCATCACCGAGCGGAACCTGCAGCTCGCGCCGGGTGCCCGCGGTCACGGGCAGCTTCAGGTGCCAGCCCGCGTCACCGCCGCCGGTCCGGCGCCTGAGCGTGACCCTGGCCTTGGCCAGGCGCAGGTCGGCGGTATCGAAGTAGCTGGCGACGAGCACGTCCACGTGCGGTGCCGTCACGGCCACGCCGTCGGCCAGGCCGCCAAGATCGGGCAGGACGAAGTCCTGGCCGACCTCAAACTTCAGCTCGGTCTCGAGATGCTCGGTCGGCCTGCTCCCCATATTTGCGAGGCTACGGCATCCAATCCGGGCCCGGGCCCGGGCTCCGGGATGCTGATGGACGCCGAGGGTGAGGGCAGTGAACCCGCGGGTGGCGCCAATCAGGCGGTGGAGCCCCCGCCGCCGCTGACGCAACAGCAGGGTGCGCACGACGCCGTGGCGCGCGGCGGATCAGGTCGGTGGTGGCGGGCGGTCGGCCCGCGTGTTTGCCTCGCGCCTGAACGGTCACGGTGCGACACTGGCTGTGACGTTCCGTGCAGAGATCGAGCCGCTGACTGCCGTGCGGGGGACGGGCGAGCGGTGTCGCGGCGGCCTCGGCGGCGGGCGGAGGATCCTGGGGGGACGGGGGATGCGATGGGCATCATCACGGAGCACGACGGCGCCGCCGACGGTTACGAGGCAGTGCCTGCCCTGCCCGCGCCCGTCAAGCCAGCACTGCATAAGACCCTGCTCCGCAACGCCTCGGAGAGCCGCGGTGAAGGTGCCGTGCTCCGGCGCCGTTCCGCGCTGCCGACCAGGCGCGCAGTGCTCCACCTGCACTGCGACCGTGAGACCTTCGTGCCCGAGGACCTCGTCAGCTGGTACACCGAGCGCGGATTTCACTTCTACGTCGCGGACCTGCGCCCGCAGGACCGGCTGGACCGGCCAGGGCGCCAGCGAAGCCAGGGACCGGGCCGCGGCGAGTGCTTCGCCGGGCTGGACGCGGCCTGCCGTCACCTGCGCGACACCGAGGCAATCGACATGATCATCGTGAGCGGTGACTCGGCCGGCGCGCTCACCGCTGCGCTGTGGTGTGACGCCCGCCGGGACGACGGCCTCGCCGACGCGCTGATCTTGTTCAGCCCTGCGTTCGGGCGCCGGCTGCGGCGAGGTCTCGATATCGCCTGCCCGGTGCTGGTGATGTCCCCGGCTGACGGCCCGGCGGGCCGCCTGACCACCAGGCTGCGGCCCAGGGACGACGGGGCCCCGGTCCGGCTCGGCCCGCATGTGACCTGGCTGCGGCTCGAGGATGGCCTGGACGGGCCCGCCGTCAGCGCGAGCGGCGACCGCCGGCGGTTCTTCGACGAGCTGGGCCGCTGGCTGGGTGCCTACATGTACGGGCAGGTCCGCGACCAACTCCTGTGAGGCAGGCCTTCCGGGCGGGCTAACTGGGCCCGGATCGCCGGTCCGGGTTTTATCCGCGGCTGACGCTGACCGAGACGCTCGGGTAGCCGCTCGCCCCGTTCGGTTCCGGCGGCGCCTGCAACGGCGTCTGCGTATAGCCGGTGGCATCGGTGGCCCGCGCCTGGATCGTGTGCCTCCCCGGCGTCGCGTTCCAGTCCCAGACCCACTGCCGCCAGCAGTCGATGTCGGGGACGGCAGCCAGGCGGGCCTGCTGCCACGGGCCGCGGTCCACCTGGACCTCGACCGCGGCGATGCCCTTGTGCTGGGCCCACGCGACGCCCGCGACCTTCGTCGGCCCCGGCTTAAGCGTCGTCGTGCCGGTGGGCACGTCGATCCGTGATTCCGTCTTGATCGGCGCCTGCGGATCCCAGCCACGCTGCGCCCAGTACGCGACATTCGACGCGTAGGTCGTCACCTCGATGTCGGTGATCCACTTGCACGCGGACACGTACCCGTACAGGCCGGGAACCACCATGCGGACCGGAAAGCCATGCTCCACGGGGAGCGCCGTGCCGTTCATCGCCACCGCGAGCATCGCGTCCCTGCCGTCCATGACGGTCTGCACCGGGGTGCCGGAGGTAAAGCCGTCGGCCGAGGTGCACACCAGCTGGTCGGCGCCGGCCCGCACGCCCGCCTCGCGCAGCAGGCTGGCCACGCTCGTGCCGACCCAGAGGGCGTTGCCGACGTAGGGCCCGGCCACGGGATTGGAGACGCAGGCCAGGGTGATGTAGTCGGCGGTGAGCGGGCGGCGGATCAGCTGGTCGAAGTCGATCGTTATCTCGCGGGCCACCATGCCGTGCACCCGCAGCTGCCAGCTTGCGGGCGGGATCTCCGGCAGAACGATCGCGGTGTCGACCCGGTAGAAGGACCCGTTCGGCGTGATGAACGAGCTGAGGCCCGGTATCCGCAGGTCGCTGCCGGCGGGGAGCGGGGGAGCGGGGTCCGCCGGCCGGGGAATGCGCAGCGATGCCTGGGCTCGCGAGACGCTGGTGCGCTCGCCGAGATAACGGCCGCCCAGGTAGGCCACGGCCGCCGTTCCGGCGACGGCGGAGCCGGTGACCAGAAAGCTTCTGCGCGGCGGCCTGGGCGCGCCCGCCGGGCGGCCCCTCGGGGTCGGCTGGTGGCCCGCCGCGGGCGCATCGGGCCACCATCGCGCAGCGGCCGGGACGGGATCCGCAGCGTCCGGCCCGGCCGCCGGATCGTCGTGGGGCGCCAGCTCCGCGGCAGGGTCAGCCGCTGCGGGGGCAAGCGGGGCTGTGCGGACGAGTAGCGCGAGGGCCAGGGCCGCGGCGGCGGCGCCGACCAGCGTTGGCACCGCCCAGCTGGGCGAGGCCGTCGGGCGGGTCAGCGCGGCGGCCAGGCCGAGGGCGGAGAAGCACGCGAGGCCGACCATCCCGTACCACAGCCTGCGCAAGGCCAGGGCCCCCACGATGGCGGCGAAGATGGCCAGTACCGCGAGGATGCCGGTGACCAGGACCGCCTTGTCGTTCGAGCCGAAGGCGGAGATCGCGAAGTTCTTCACCGGCGGCGGGGTGTGGTCGATCGACGCCTCTCCGACCGCCACGATGGGCGAGGCGTCCGGGGCCACGATCCCGGCCAGCAGCTGGCCGACGCCGACCGCGATGAAGGCAGCCAGCAGTCCGGCGATCATTCCCCAGCCGGTTCGCGCCCGTTCGATCTCAGTAGCCACAGTGATTATTCGTCGCGGAGGGCCGGATGGATTGGCTGATGGCCCGGTTCACCCTTCCAAGCTACGCACGAACAGCGGTCAACCCTTGCTGGCGTGCCGTCAGCCGGGCCGCGACGGGGGCAAACCGGCCGCGGGTCAGCTACGAATTTACAGTGTGGGCATGACGGAAGGTCACGGTCGGCCCCGGAACGGGGCGGGCGGGAGCGCGGGCGGCGACGCCGGCCATCCTGGCGATGCGGATGCCCGGCGTCCGGGTCTTAGTCGCGGTCCTCGTCCCCCCGGCTCTGCCCCCCACGGCGCAGGCCCAGGCCCTGCCTCTCGTGCCCCCGGCCGTACCCCTGGAGCTGCCGGGCGCCCGGATGAACTCGGCGCCCTGCTGACCCTGGTGGCGCGCGGCGACCACGGCGCCTACGAGGCGATCTTTGACCGGACGGCCGGCCAGGTGCTCGGCACCGTCCTCGCCGTCGTCCGCGATCCGGCCCAGTCCGAGGAGGTCGCGCAGGAGGTGCTGCTCGACGTCTGGCGTTCTGCCTCACGGTTCGATCCGGCCCTGGGCAGCGCGGCGGCCTGGATGATGACCCTGGCGCATCGCCGTGCAGTGGACCGGGTGAGGTCAGAGCAGAAGGCGGCAGAACGCGAGATGCGCGCGGCGTCGTCCTCCATCGCCTACGACGAGGTGACGGAGGCGGTAGAGGTCCGGCTCGACCGGGAGCGCGTGCGACGCTGCCTGGGATCTCTGACCGAGCTGCAGCGTGAGTCGGTGACGCTGGCCTACTACGGCGGCTACACCTACCGCGAGGTGGCGGGGCTGCTCGGCGTCGCGGTCGGCACCGTCAAGACGCGAATGCGCGACGGGCTGATCAGGCTCCGCGACTGCCTGGGGGTAGACGGGTGAGCGAGCTGGAGGGGCTGCAGGCGCCGCGGATGCGAGCGGGAGACGACACATGAGGCTCGGTGGCGGCGATCCGCATACCCTGGCCGGGGCGTACGCGATGGATGCGGTGGCCGGGCCGGACCGGGCCCGCTTCGAACGGCACCTGGCCGGCTGCGAGTCGTGCCGTCAGGAGATCCGCGGGCTGCGGGAGGCAACCGCCGCGCTAGCGGCGGCCTTCCGGGACGCGGTGCTTCGCGCCGCGGCGCAGACCAGGCAGCTGCCCCCGGCCGTCGTCCAGGCACCGGCGGGATGGGCGGCGGCCCGGGATCGCGGGCGGCGCTGGTGGGATCTCCGCGGCTGGTGGTCCCGGCTTGCGGTCGGCATGGCCGGCGTCCTGGCCGCCGTGGCGGTGGCGGCAGGCGTGGTGACATACGGCATGCAGGACCGGCTCGACCAGGCTCAGCTGCACGACCACGCTGTCGCCGCGGTGCTCAGCGCTCCCGACGCCACGATGCTGAGCGCGCCGGTAAGCACCGGCGGCACGGCCACGGTCGTCATGTCACACCGCGAGCGCGCGCTGGTGTTCACCGCGGGCGACCTGCGCCGGCTTCCCTCCGCGCAGTCCTATGAGCTGTGGCTGATCGGCCCCGCGGGCAGCAGGCCCGCGGGAATGGCTTCCGGATCGTCGCGGGGCGGGATGGCCGGACCGATGGTGGTCTCCGGCCTGAAGGACGGGGACAGCGTGGGCCTGACGGTGGAGCCGGCCGGAGGATCGCCGCGCCCGACGTCGTCGCCCGTCGTGCTGGTCAGCCTGAGCGGCACGCGTTAGCCCTGGGGGATGACCCCTTCAACCCACCGCCGCGGAGCAAGCTCCGCGAGCGGTGTTTGCCCTAGGTCCACAGGGACGACCCCCCTTCAAACGACTGCTCTTGGAGCAAGCTCCGCGAGCTTATCGGGCGAAGACCCAGCGGGTGGGCGAGCCGGGGAAGTCGCCGTGCCGCATGCCGATCACCGTCTGCGGCCGGACCGAGATCGTCGCGTTCACCGCCGGATCGAGGAAGCTCTCCTCGATACCCGTGCCGTACTTCTCGTTCATCATGTCGAGAACCCGCCGGATGCTGGCGGCATCCGTGACGATCCTGGCCGTGCCCTCGATGACGACCGGGTCGCTTGCGTCCTCCGTGGAGACGACGCAGCGCGGGTCCGCCGTGAGGTTCCGCACCTTGCGTGACCGTACGCTGCTGGTGAACCACAAGATGCTGTCGTCCCACATGCCCCAGACCGGCATCGAGTGCGGCCTGCCGTCGGGCCAGCTGCTGGTGACCCAGTAGTTGCGCGCGCTGGCCAGCCGGCTGGCGGCCCAGGACCAGGGAAGGAGCCCGCTGCCCTGGTCGGGGGCGAGGATTCCGTAGCCGGGCATGTACGGCCGGCTGAGCCGTGGGATCTCCATACGGAAAGGTCTATCGCAGACGGGCTCTGCTGGCGGCACCGTTCTGAACGGCAGGATAACGTGGAGACCCGTGAAAGCATCTCCGGAGGCGCAGCTGCGGCTGCTTGAGCTCGCCGACCTGGACGCCGAGCTTGGCCGCCTCGAGCACCGTCGCCAGGGACTTCCCGACCACGCCGAGCTGGACCGGCTGGAGCAGCGGGACGCGCAGTTGCGTGCCACCGTCGCCTCGCTGGAGGCCGAGCAGGGTGACCTCAGGCGCGCGCAGGCCAAGGCCGAGGCGGATGTCGACCAGGTGCGCGCCCGCATTGACCGGGACCGCAAGCGGCTGGACGCCGGGCAGGTCTCGTCTCCGCGCGAGCTTGAGAACCTGCAGTCGGAGATCGTCTCGCTCGCGCGCAGGCAGTCTGACCTCGAGGAAATCGTGCTGGACGTGATGGAGCGCCAGGAGACGGCCCAGGGCAGCCGCGAGGCGGCCGTGGCCGAGCGGACGGAGATCGCCGCCGCCCGCGATGTGGTCGCGGCGCGCCGGGACGCCGCGCTGGCCGAGATCGGGGAGCAGGCCGGCAAGGCCGCGGACCGGCGCGTCTCCGTGGCCGCCCAGGAGCCGCCGGACCTGCTCGCCCTCTACGAGCGGATGCGGGAGCAGCATGGGGGGGTCGGGGCGGCCGCGCTGCGCGGCGGCCGGTGCGAGGGGTGTCATCTCTCCCTGAACACGGTGGACCTCAACAGCATCAGGGCCGCCGACCCGGACGAGGTGCTGCGCTGCGAGGAGTGCCGCAGGATCCTGGTCCGGACCCCCGAGTCGGGACTGTGACCCGCAAGCTCGTCGTCGAGGCTGACGGCGGCTCGCGGGGCAATCCGGGCCCGGCCGGCTACGGCGCGCTCGTCCGCGACCAGGTGACCGGCCAGGTGCTCGAGGAGGTCAGCGACAGCCTGGGCACGGCCACCAACAACGCGGCCGAGTACGCGGGCCTGGTGGCGGGGCTACGGGCCGCCGCCAGGATCGCCCCGCAGGCCGACGTCGAGGTGCGGATGGACTCCAAGCTGGTCGTTGAGCAGATGTCGGGACGCTGGCAGATCAAGGACCAGAACCTCCGCTCGCTGGCCCGCACAGCGCAGGACGCGGCGCGGCGGCTCGGGCGGGTGTCGTATGTGTGGGTGCCGCGGGCCCGCAACGCCGACGCCGACCGGCTCGCGAACCAGGCCATGGATGCCGCAGCCGGGAAGGCCGGCCCGGGCGGATCTGGGCGGGCGGCACGCCGGCGTTATGGATCTATTGCGGATGACGGAGCCGAGGCGGGAGACTCCGCCGAGCCGGGACCGGCGGCGGGCTGGGTCTCGGCGCAGGGGCGGGCGACCACGACGCTGCTGCTGCGGCACGGCCAGACCGCCCTGTCTACCGAACGCCGGTTCGCCGGGCGCGGCGACATCCCGCTGACCGAGCTCGGCCAGCACCAGGCGGCGGACGCGGCCGACCGGCTGGCCGCGCGAGGAGGCGTCGACGTGATCGTGACCTCGCCGCTGCAGCGGGCGCGACGGACGGCGGAGACGGTGGCCGCGGCGACCGGCGCGCCGCTTGAGGTCGAGGACGACCTGGTAGAGGCCGACTTCGGCAAGTGGGAGGGCCTGACCTTCGCGGAAGCGTCGGCGCGGTGGCCGGACGAGGTGTCGGCCTGGCTCGGCAGCGCGGACGTCGCGCCGCCGGGTGGCGAGAGCTTCGCCGCGGCGGCTAGCCGCGTGCTCGCCGCGCTGGACCGGCTACTGACGGCGCACGAGTTCCGGACCCTGCTGCTGGTCAGCCACGTCACGCCGATCAAGACACTGGCCTGCCGGGCGATGCTCGCCCCGCCAGCCGCCATGTTCCGGATCCACCTGGATGTCGCGTCCCTGTGCGAGATCGACTGGTACCCAGACGGGCCGGCCGTCGTCAGGTCGCTCAACGACACCGCGCACCTTAGGCAGGTCGGCCGGTAACGCCCTATTCTGAGGGTAGCGGCGGGCGAGCAGGCCGGGCGGCCGCGGCGCTGGCTGGCTTCCAGGCGGCGTCGAGGAAGGTCCGGGCTCCGCAGGGCAGGGTGGTCGGTAACGCCAACCCGGGGTGACCCGCGGGAAAGTGCCACAGAAAACAGACCGCCCCCGGACTCGTTCGGGGGTAAGGGTGAAACGGTGGTGTAAGAGACCACCAGCGCCCGGAGTGATCCGGGCGGCTCGGTAAACCCCACCCGGAGCAAGGTCAAGAGGGAGTC
>WNFM01180831.1_pt1 | contig 12790 bp, 16 predicted proteins | sample 5400271 | NCBI WGS metagenome assembly WNFM01 (sample SAMN13153352, study PRJNA577476) | soil metagenome | isolation source: 60 cm saprolite on Douglas fir-dominated hillslope | place: USA:California | collected 2013-09-17 | reverse complement strand
CCGCAATCGTGTCTGATGGCTACAAGTCGTTGAATGATGGCCAAGCGGTTGAATTCGAAGTCACCAAAGGTCCAAAGGGCCTCCAAGCTGCGAACGTAAAATCGCTGTAAAACCAGAAAAGAAGACTGCCCGGCAGCGAGAGCTTCGCGCCGGGCAGTTGTTTCTTGGATTAGAATTTGCTCTGAAACGCCAATCTACGCTTCCTTAATCACGTCTCGCGGATTCTTGTCCTCGCGCAGCGCCACGAATTTCGAATGCCGCAGCCTATCTCCCTCGGTCCACTCCAGATTTCCACAGGGGGGTAGTAGACGCAAAGTATTCGCTTTTAGTTCGCCAATGGTATCATAGACGGCAATCATGGGCGCAAACCCAGTGCAGGTGCCCACCACTGACGGGCCTAAGCCTCTCGACTACTCCGTTATCGGGGAGCCGCTGAACACCTTGCTAAAAGCGGTGGGACATAAACTTTCCCGCGAATGGCCGTCCAAATATGCGGAGGTTACCGCTTTGGCAAGCCCCTCCCATCGTTCAGTTGGTTGATCGAAGTTGGCGCCGTTTGTGCCTTGAATTTCCCAATAGCCATGAATCCCGGACTCGCGAAAGCTCTGGGGGTAATGATGAAGCTCGATTTTCAACGAGCCGTGCTCAATCGAATCCCCGTCATCGAAGCCCATCCGGAGCGCTACTTCCGCCAGGTCTTCTTTCTCTGCGACGAATACCAGCACTTTGCCACTGTCGGCGAGAACGAGCCCACCGGGGATGAAAAGTTCTTCAGTCTTTCGCGCCAGCCGAAATGCATCCCCATTGTCGCCACGCAAAGCATCAGCTCCCTCAAGTCAACTCTCCCCGGTGATTCCTGNNNNTTCTGACCCTGTCGGACGATTTCTCGGCAAGGACGGCGAGCGAACTCTGCGGCAAGGAAGACCGGCTCAAGGTGAGCTACAACCTATCCGAGAGCGGCCACGATGCCAGCATTAGCCTTTTGACCGGCAAGGCGATCTCGCATCGCGCCAACATCACCGCGTCCAAGAGCTACTACCCGCAGTCCGACTTCCGTTTCGACACCAGGACCTTTACGGAGTTGAAGAACGCGCAAGCCGTTGTAATCGCCTACGACGGCTTCAATCCCATGCCGCCTGCCTTTTGCTATTTGAAGCCTTACTTCAACGACCCGAATAAATCCTACTTCCAGCAACTCGAGGAGGGCCTCCTTTGATGAACGGCTTTGAAACCATCCTTCCCTTTCTAAAACCAATCGAGCATCTGCTCCTTGACGACTCCGTCAGCGAAGTCATGATCAATGGCGCGGACTGCGTGTTTATCGAGAAGCAGGGATTCCTTGAACCGGTCAACGGTGTTTCGCTTGGGGAACGAGCCCTCCTGGTCGCGGTCAAGAATATTGCCCGTCGCCTGGGCGACGACATCTCGGAAGCGAAGCCCATCCTCGATTCGCGACTGCCGGACGGCAGCAGGGTCGCCGCGGTGATCCCTCCATGCAGTCTGCGCGGCGTCACGCTGACGATTCGCAAATTCAACAGCCGTCATTTTGATCGCAGCGGGAACACTCGATCGTGCCCTGGCGAACCGCCTTGAGGATTATGTGCTCAACCGCAAGAACATTCTTGTGGCCGGTTCAACGGGCGCCGGAAAGACCAGCCTCCTGAATGCCATGGTTCGGCTGATACCCGACGACGAACGCCTCCTGCTGATAGAAGATACTGCCGAGATTCAGGTACATCATTTGAATCTTGTACGGCTCGAAGCGCGTCCCCCCCAAAACGGAGTTCCCGCCGTCGGGATTCGCGATCTATTGAAGGCCGCTCTCCGTCACCGCCCGGACCGTATAGGTGTCGGGTTGCAATTGCATGAGCGCCGCATAGCCGCGTGCTTCGTCAAGCTCGTGCACGTCGGCGCGTTGCAGGTTTTCGATCAGTTGCAGTTCGAGGCATTGCGTGTCGGTGAGCTCGCGGACGCTGGCGGGAATGGTTTCACGCCCGGCGAGCTTCGAGGCGCGGTAGCGCCGCGCTCCGGCCACGAGTTCAAACCGGTCCGGTTCGCCGCTCGGTAACGGGCGAACGAGAACGGGCTGGAGAACGCCGTGCTGTCGGATATTTCCGGCGTTATGTTCCGCACCAGATTATGCGGACATTTTTAAAACCACCGGCTCGTTCGTTCTGTGATTCTGTGCGACGCACGAGGGCATAGTGTCTCTTCCCATCTCTCAGAGCGGCTAATGGTAAAACTCTTGGAACTTGCCCGGTTGATTTGTCGATGAAAAGGGATGTGGATTTAAGCCACTGCGCGGCGGGAGGCCGCACAGGCATCCTGCATATTTCTTCTCCAGGGAAGACTCGAAGAGGTCTTCTAGACCGAACTACGAAAGCGAATGAACGAAAATCTTCGACTCCAAACAGGCTGAACGGCACGACTCGCTTGCATATGAATCGATTTCACATGGACCCGAGTCGCTCGGTTCGTCCGATTCGCCATCGGTAGTCAATCGGGGCCACGCGGGTCGCCCGCACGAGCAGCAGATCGCGCAAGCCTAAGCTGCGCGGGTAAGACCAGTCCGCGGCTTCGACCTCGACGGGCTCTTCTCTCCACAGGGCCTCGTCACGAATCACCTCAGCCACGCGCACGCATTGCCCCGTTTCGGAAACCGATAGTCCGAACGGTGCGTACTTCAGCACTCGCTCGCGATCTTCCAATGACACGAAGGGTGAACCCGGCGCTAGCGAATTACTCGCGGCGCGACGCACCGCGAGGGACGCCAACGCGTCGCCCGTTGTTGGCTCCACGCGGAGCCTCCAAGCCGCTTCGTCGTCGTTCCAGAATTGAACCCGCGCGGCGTGGAAGTGAAAGTCGGTGAGCCTGTTCCCGACCGCGCCGAACAACGGACGATCAATATCGCTGCGCAGAAAATACAGCCCTTCAATCGACCGATTACCGGCGACAGTTGCTCGCACCTGAACTCGATAGGCGATGTGCCAGTACGTCACCCCGAGTGCACGAGGCATGAACCGCATCCTCATCCGATCAACGTGACAGATGACGATGTTGAAGAACGCAGCCCCGCGACAGGTGATCAGCTCCAGCCCGGCCGGCACAAGCGGCGCTGCCTGTTCGGGATTAATCCTGTACGACAAGAGAAAGCACTCATCGATCCTACCGACCATCTCGAGTTTCATTGTAGGACCAGCAAGAGCACAAACGCGCCATTCAATACTCCAACCCACAGAACTATCGCTGTGTTCAGTGGCATCCCCAGGCGGAGCGCCTTGCGTGTGAAGTAGACCGCCATCGACACGTCGGCTACCAACAGCAACGCGAGATGCACTGCGCCGAAAGCAGCGCTTCCCCTACTCAGCGCGGTAGCGGCCACGGCTAGGTTGGCTACACTGGCTAAACTCAACACCGCGATCCCCAGAGCCATCGTGCGCAGACATATGTCAAACCACTCCCAGGCGTCACCAACTCGGCGCGCTCCAAGCAAGGTAAACCCGAACACGGGCCACGAAAGTCCAGCCGCTAAAGCGACACGGGTGCCCCAGACCCTTGCCCAATTCGAAATGGAACCAACCCCAAAGCTTGCCCCGTAGGCTGCGGTTCCAATGACCGCAGCCAGAACCAGCCCGACTCGCGCCGCGCCTGAAAGATGCCGATCTACGGTCGAAGCGGCGACTACCCGTTGAACGTTGTCGGCCACTCCGTCGGTTCGTTCGAATGCTCCCTCGTAGCCGAAGAATGCCCCGAACAGCCGATTAGAAATGGTCACGCGGATGCCCAACGATGTCTCGCTCTCCTGCCACTCTTCAATCGTGGCTTCACCGGCGAGGAATCGCGGCAAGCGGATTCGCATTGGCAAACCGAATGGCGTGAGCCACTGCCGACGCGATCGGAGTGTGATGGCGCCATCTTCGATCGTCGGAACGAGTTCAACCAGAAGATGACTTCTGTCGCCGAGAACGTCCAAGATCGCGTCGGCTTTCTCGTCATATCGCATTGTCGCCTCAAAGCGGCGTTCGACGCGCGGAAAATGGAACTTGCGTTCGAACGTCATACGGGCGATGCCGTCTGTCCCGACGAAGAATCGGTTCGTGATCTCGAATGGGATTCCGTCTCCAGTCTCGGGAAACAGCGTGTGCATCCAGGTCCCCACCCACAGAAACGGAGCACTGAGCCATCGGCGAAGCCCTTCGACGCGCCACACGCTTTTCATAGTGCCTTTGTACTTGTGGACTCCCAGCTCTGGTGACAGATGTGCCTGCACATGCGGCGCCGCCAGCTGAAGGTCTTCGCGCAGCACCTCGGCAAAAGGCGACTGCACACCGTCCCTCGCCTCGCGACACCGGCGAGGTTTCGCGCGCGAAGCCGAGGGCGAAAGATCGGACAGGGCCCACACGACTAGCCCGCAAGCCAGAAGCCCCAGATTCTTGGAAATCCCACCGAGCGGATCAGCTAGGACCGCCGGGCGCACCGATGTCACGAGAGTAGCAAGCGAAATGATCCCGATAGTCGAAAGGATCGCAGCCAGTTTTTCGAAGCGGCCCAAGAGAAGCCAGAGTCCGAACGCGATCTCTGCAAAGCCCAGCGCGGCGAGGGTGTGACTAGGCGTGCCCCAGTACAGACCCGCGTGCTGAACGAGGGCAATCTCGTCCGCTCGCTGAATCAGGATTTTCGGAATCAGCCCTTCGTAGATCCAAGTGAGCGCCAGCGCGCAGCGCGCGACGACCTTGAGGAGCCATAGCCGAAAAGATGTCTCGGGTTGAACGCCATCTTCGATCCAGATGCGTAGTCGATCGAAGCTCCATCGGGTCGCCCAAATCATGAGTGGACGAAACAGCAGATCGAGCACACGCCCGAACCAACCGTGGCGGATTGTGTAGTCGTAGACAGTGCTGAAGCGAACCGTCCCGGCTTGCTCACTGTATGTCCATGACCCCGTGCCTTCCCGGATGATGGACTTGGCGTCAGTTGAACCGAACCTGAGTGCTGATGTCGAGCGCTCTGGATCACCGATCGTTTCACCCCATCCCTTCACTACAAGGCCAAAGCCGATGCGGGTTGCGTAACGAAAGCGTTGGGGTTCGGCCGCCGACTTACGAGGTAGGTACTCGATGTCGGTGAATCGGAGATCCCATCTCGCGTGAAGGAGCGGCGTCTGCGATAGACGCCAAACGGTTTCTCGATCCGACTTGATGAGAGTTTCAGCGGTGAGCTTCATAGGTCGATGAAACGCTTCTTGTATTCCGCGCTCGGCATCAAACAGCTCTCGTATCGCCCGAAGAGCCGATAGCGGTATCGGGCAGTCAGGTCGTAGACCCGATCCAGTAACGCACTTGGAAAGACTCCGAAGAGCCCCAGCCAACGCCACGGGTTGCCAAGCTTCTTCATCACGAACAGCGCCGCACAGGCCTTGGAGAGGAGAGCCGGCGACTCGGAGCGATAGTTCGTCACGAGATAGAAGGTGTTCAGATCCTCCGGATTTCTGCCGAACCGTCGCAGAGCAGATCGACCCACCGCACTCTGGAGAGATGCGAAATCGAAAACGCCTCGGTTGTCGCGCGGCAGCACGAAATTATTCAGGCGATTGCACAGCCCGCACACCCCGTCGTAGAGAACCAAGTGTTCGCCTTCGGATGAGATCGACGTTTGCCAAGCTGATTTAGACATGCTTTAATATAATAAACATGTTCACTGAAAATAGCAAGGAGCCAGATAACTCGGAAACAACTCCGAACCGGCCTAGGCGGGGCCGGCCGCGAGGGCGAACACCGCAGGGCGTTGCGGCAAGGCTCCGTCTTTACAACACGGCGATCGAACTGATTGCGGAGCGTGGTTACGAGGCGACGACACTGCGAGACGTGGCGGACCGAGCGGGCGTCAGCGTCGGGCTTCTCTACCGCTACTTTCCGAGCAAGCGTGCGGTGATCCTTGCGCTATACGACGAACTCTCCGCCAAGTACGCCTCTCGTGCAGCGCAAATGAAGACTGGCAAGTGGCGTGACCGGTTCATGTTCGCGCTCACCACGAGTTTGCAGGTCCTGAGTCCGCATCGGAGCACCCTCGCCGCTCTGGTTCCGGTCCTGATCGGCGACGTGAATGAAGGGTTGTTTACGCCGGCCACAGCGTTCTCGCGACGACGAGTGCATAAGGTCTTCCACGATGCCGTGGTTGGCGCGACCGACGCGCCTCGGGCAGAGATTACGGCAGCATTGGGCCGACTCCTCTATCTCGCGCACCTGGCGATTATTCTGTGGTGGTTACTAGACAAGAGCCCGCGGCAGCGGGCTACGACCTCACTCATCGCCTTGGTGAGGAAGGTGCTCCCCGCGTCTGCGCTGATGCTTCGGCTACCGCGAGCCCGTGCATTCATGGTCGACGGAGACAAGTTGTTCCGAGAAGCACTCTTCGACGATTCAGAGCTGCAGAGATCAAACTCCGAAGTCTAGTGTGGTGCGTTTAACTCTTTAGCATGGGCCCGTGTGTGCGGTTCGACCTTCGTCTTATGAGCCCGAATCGTTAGAGCCGGGTGCCAGGGTTGGCATCTGCCGGATTCAATGGCCACATAACCACTCTGATTGGACGCATGATGAACCTCCCAGTCGAAATTCTGAATGGAGGTTGTCATGCTCGAACATTATTTTCATAGGCCCTCAACGGTTGATCGAATCCGTGCGAACTGGTTAGCTCCACAGATCGAGCACTACGTTGAGTGGATGCATGCGCAGAACTACGCTGCTCACAATATTCTTCGTCGTGTGCCGCTTCTTTGCCACTTTGCAGATTTTGCCAAAGAGAAGGGCGCAACCGATCTCAATTCTGCGACATCGTTGGTGGAAAAGTTTGCTTCGCACTGGGTAGCAAGAGCAAATTGCAAAAACGCCGTGACTCGCCGCAACCTTTGCGACGATATTCAGAGTGCTACTCTCCAGATGTTGCGGCTGGCGCTTGAAGGTCGCGTCACGCAGAATCGACCGCCCAAACGCTTTCTGTTGCAGTCAGAGGCACCCGGATTCTTCCAATACTTACGCGAGGAGCGAGGGTTTTGCGAGGGGGTAATCTCGCGTTATCTTCGTTACCTAAACCGCTTTGCCCTTTACTTAAAGCGAATTGGGGTCTCTTCTCTGAGCGAACTATCCCCGCCGCTCCTATCATCCTTCGTGATCGATGTCGCTCCGGGGCTGGCGCGAACGACTCGCCGTGATCTTTGTGGTGTAGTCCGCACCTTCCTGCGCTTTTGTTACCGAGAGCAGATCATGACAGAAAATCTGAGTGTCTCCATTGAGATGCCGCAAATTTATCGTCTTGCTCATGTGCCACGGTCAATTACCTGGGATGAGGTTCGGCGGGTCCTCGAAGTTATTGATAGAAGGACCACTCGTGGGCGGCGGGACTATGCAATCCTGCTCCTTTTAGTGACGTACGGGCTGCGGGCATGTGAGGTGTCAAGACTTGCGCTTGACGACATCGACTGGAAAAACGAACGGCTGCGAATTCCCGAACGCAAAGCATTTCATTGTACGGCGTATCCGCTTGCCGGTGTGGTCGCCGAGGCATTGATTGAATATCTTAAGAAGGGTCGTCCCGAAACTGCGGACAGACATGTCTTTTTCCGCACCATCGCTCCCCAAGCTCCCATCACCAGTGGCGCGGTGGCCGCATCTGTAGCCCACTATCTTCATAGGGCGGGTGTTAAAGTACATCGCGCAGGATCGCACACTCTCCGGCATACCTGCGTCCAAAGGTTGGTCGACGCCGAGTTCCCACTAAAGATCATTGGCGATTATGTCGGGCACCGCTCCCCGGAGTCGACAGAAATTTACTCAAAGGTTGCCATCACCAGCCTGCGGGAAGTAGCTCTGGGTGACGGGGAGGCGCTATGACCAGCTTACCCTTTAACAGTGCCTTGGCAGAGCCCCTCAGCAAGTTTTTGCAATACAAGCGAGCCTTGAATCGTAAGTACGACTCTGAGGCCGCAGCGCTGCGGCTCTTTGATTGCTATCTACGCGAGCACAACATCAAGGATTGGGATTCTGTTGATTTCAATTTGATCGAAGGGTTCCTGAAATCACGACCGCGCACGACAGCCGGAAGCTATAACCTTCTGGCTGGTTTAATCCATCGCTTCTTCGCCTGGGCCGTTGTTCAAAAGCTGATCAAGCGCAACCCTGTGCCCGCGGCGCGCCGGCGTGAAACGGCAAAGCGGATACCTTATCTGTTCAACCTCCAGGATGCGAGACGTCTGCTTGAGATCGCGCGCACATTACCTGACAACTCTCATACTCGGAACCGAGCTCTGGTATACGAGATGATATTTGCGCTGCTCTACGGGCTCGGGCTACGCGTCGGTGAGGTAACGAGACTTAAACTAAAAGACGTCGATCTCAGTCGGGACACGTTGTTCATCCGTGAGACAAAATTCGGCAAGAGCCGAATCGTGCCATTCGGTCCAAACCTTGGTCAACGCCTCCGACGCTATTTGGAAAAATGTCACAGCGAGACGCGTGAATCTGAAGTGCCCCTGTTTTCCTTGACCAAACGCGGCTGTATCTGTGAAGCAACCATAAGCGGAGCTTTCCATGCCTTGGTCCCAAGACTGGGTCTCCATATTCCGCCGGGCGTCTCGCGACCCAGGTTACATGATCTACGGCATTCCTTCGCCGTGGCGACTCTGCTGCGTTGGTATCGTGAGGGCATTGATCCCAACGGTCGACTCATGCATCTCGCCACGTTCCTTGGTCACACCGACCCCAACTCAACCGCAGTCTACTTGACCATCACCGATGAGCTATTGCACGAGGCGAGTGAGCGTTTTCGTGCCGTGGTGCCGCGGGGAGGTGCCCAATGAGCACCATCGGTCAGACGCTTTTCGCGTTCTTTGAAGATCACCTCAAGGCTCAGAAAGGACTTCGACCTGGATCGGTGCGCAGTTACCGCGATACGTTGAAGCTCTTTTTGGTCTATGTCGCAACGGCCTGTCGGCGACCGATTACGCGCCTGGCACTTTCGGATCTGACTTCGGAACGGGTTCTGGAGTTCCTGCGCATGATCGAAACAACGCGGCAAAACAAAGTCCGTACCCGAAACCAGCGGCTCGCTGCCCTTCACACGTTCTATCGCTATCTCGCAGTTCATCACCCTGAGATGCTGGCGGAAGCAGAACGAGTAGAGGCCATTCCCACTAAGCGCACCCAGGCTCCAAGCACGTTTTACTTGGAACGGGAAGAAATCGATGCGCTCTTTAGAGCGTTGCCAAAAAAAGGTCCATTCGCGCTCCGCGACCGAGCGCTCCTGATGCTCCTCTACAACACTGGCGCTCGGGCACAGGAGGTCGCAGACCTACGTGTAACCGATGTCGATCTTGACGGACCGTTTCGCGTTAGGCTTCACGGTAAGGGGGACAAGTGGCGATGCTGTCCTCTGTGGCCTGAGACTGCCGATTTATTGAAGCGGCTTGAGACCGTTCATGTCGCGGACAAAACAAGTCCCCTATTCGCTTCGCGTGGATTAAAGCCTCTGACACGATTCGGAATTTACAAACTCGTGAAACGTCACACAACGTCACTGCATTCGAACGCTTGCTCGAAGCGCGGCGGAGTTTCGCCACACGTGTTCCGCCATTCCACAGCGGTTCACCTGCTCGAACGAGGAGTTGACGTGAACGTAATTAGGGGATGGTTGGGACACGCCAGCCTCGATACGACTAATCGCTACGCTGAAATCACTCTCAGAACGAAACAAGCCGCCGTCGCAGCATGCCTGCCTCCCGTCGGCAATTCAGAAACATTCCGACCAACCGGCGGATGGCGAAAAGAGCAAAATTTAATGCAATGGCTTTGCTCGCTGTGATGATTATGCGGCTGGCAGAACGCGGACCACCATCAATCGTGCTGTTGCAGCAGTCAAAAGGCACATAACGTGCTCCGGAACATAACGCGGATTTTGTTCCCGGGAACAAAACCGGCGAGTTCGGCGAGTTTAGTCTCGTCGAACTGACGGCGGGGATTGGTCTTGGATTCTTGAATGTTCCTCAGAGGAATCTCCTGCACGGAAGAAACCACGGGAGGAACGGTGTTGCCGGGTTCGACTGCGACTGCGGTATTCATTTTTTTTTCTCCTTTTTCTCGTTTTTATTTTGGGAATCAGTATTCGTCCGGAAGTAAAAGCGTGGTATGTGACCTCGAACCTTCGGTAATGACCCATACGACCTGGTCCGCATTGGTGCGATAGCTGCTGAGGAGCCGGAACCCGTGCTCCAGGCTGTATTGGTTTTCCTTGCGGTCTTCGTCGGGGATGTCGCCCCAATCGCCCGTCACATGACGCGACAGGAACTCCATCGCGTTCTGTCCTGCTTTTTCCAGTGCGGTCAACGCGCCCGGTGTGGCGACGAGCTGGCCCAGGTCAAACAACGGTTGTTTCGTCGTTGGTTGCATGAAGGAACTCTCCTTTTCGTGGATTTGGCCTTTGCTTTCCGAGAGGCGCCGCGCGAAGCGGCGCATGAAAAGCAATGCCCTTCTGGCGGGTGGAAGCGCCTGTCCGTCCGCGCTGTCAAGGGCGCCGGGGTTTGGCGTTCATCGGAGCGCAGCGGAGACCCTTGACAGAAGAAGCGGACGGATCAGGCGCAGGGTTTGGCCAGGAAGGGCAGGCGAACTAGCTCTCTAACAAGAGGCAGCAGCAGAAATGTGACGTACTGCTTTCGTGCGGTCTAAGAATGATTTGGTTCGTCGTACGTTCTGCAACGAGGCCTTTCGGATCCTTGCGGTTGTTCGGCAAGTCCGTCGGGCAAGAGGAGTCTGGAAGGAGGCTTGGGTTCGACGATGGAGATGAATTTTATCGCTCAGGCATCCGTGAGCGCGGTCAGCATCTGCGAGGCAGCCCGCCGTACGTGGCTTAGGCTCTCGGTAAGGAGTTGGGCATCTCCATTCCACAACTGGATGTAGTCGCAAGCAGCCGAGCCCGTTTCGAGCCCGATGGCGTGGCAAACGACGAATGCGGTAGCCTCGGCTTCGGTTTCGCGGATTCGGCGCGAGGTGCTGCCGCGGCGATCGTCCCGGTGGAGGAGCTCATGCGCCAGTTCATGGGCGAGCGTTGAGAACTCTTCGGCCAGCGATTGGCCGGGAAGAAGAGTGATGCGGCCGCCGCTCGACGTGCCGCGTGCGGGCGCGATATCGGACGAATATTGGACCGAAATTCCCTTGGCCACTGCGAAGCTGTGGAGCCGTTCGCCAAGTCCACGCGGGTCGCCTTGCACGATTCCGATGTGAGGCAGTTCCTGACCATCGGTCTGGCTGACATCGAACACGTGGGCAGGCCGAAACCCAGCGACGGACGCAGGAGTTTCGTCCGGGTTCATTTCGGTCTCGGATTTGCGGCGAACGATAGGAGCCAGAATCACGATGCCTTTCTCGCCTTTCTTCACGAAGCGTCCCAATTGATTCCAAGTGCGAAATCCCGCGACGTAGCTGGCATTCGGTTTCTGCGAAGCGATGAGCAGAACATTGTGAAAGCTATAACGATGGAAGCGCCCGATGGCCTTGAGATAGCCGGCAAGGACTTCGCTGTGGCCTGATTTCAGGGCAGCGACGAGCTGTTCGGTGGCCTTCTCTGTGATTTCCTTGATTTGTTCTGATTTCATTTCCGTTCTCCTGTGCGGGGATTTGGTTCCCTCACTTGAGCTTGGGGAACCAAAGGACCGCGACTGCAGGAGAACGGAAGAGGTCAAATCAAGAAGCCGGAGCGGAAGGCAACCGGCGTGACACTGAGTCCGCGAGTGGCGCGACGGTGTGCCCGCGGAGGCGGAATCACAGAGATGTGAAACTTAGCGCCTACCGACTCGGGATTTCTGAAGACTTGTTCACCAAAACTTAAGTAGGAGACGGTGCCTCCAGGCTCCTAAGATCTCCTATAAATCAAGGGAGCTGCGCCTTCGCCATACGTGGCGACCAGCCAGCGTCAAGGGGTGCCCACATGGTTTCCGCAACGAGCCGAATCCACAACCGTATTGCGGCCTGGATGACGGTGACATTTCTTTCGGTGTGTTTAGCGGGATTTCGGCCGGTATCTGCACAGGAAATGGAAAGCGCGATATCGGGCACGATCACCTCGGCATCGGGCTCGCGCGTGCCCGGCGCGCTTGTTTCCGCGAAGAGCACCAAAAGGGGTGAAGTGAAGACGGTTATCGCGAGCGCGGATGGCACCTACAAGCTAAACAGCGTGCGTTCGGGAACGTTTGAAGTAACAGCATCCGCGCCTGGTTTTACAGTGGCCACCGCCACGGTAACGGTGACGAAGCATTCCTCACTGGTGATTAACTTGGTGCTCCAGGAGGAGGCGTCAGTGGGGTGGTAAGTACCAAGAGCGTGACGGACCTGCCACTCAATGGTCGTTCCGCATCGGATTTGGCCGCTCTGGAACCGGGGGTCGCCAGTGCTCGTACGCAGCAAACCGGCCAGGCACAGCGCGGCTTCGGTAACCAGATGACCATATCCGGGGGTCGTCCTCGCCAGAACGATGCCCGCTTGGACGGGATCAGCGTCAATGACTACGTGAATGGCCCGCCGGGTAGCGCCCTGGGGGTGAATCTCGGGTCGGATGCGGTCGAGCAGTTCTCGGTTCTTACGAGCAATTACCCGGCGCAGTACGGCCGCTCCTCCGGAGGAATCATCGGGGCTTCAACGCGTTCCGGAACAGGCAATTTCCACGGTGACGCATTCGAATACATACGCAACAGCGCGCTCGATGCGCGAAATTTTTTCGATACGGCGAAACCTCCCTTCCGCCGCAATCA
>WNFM01276592.1_pt1 | contig 12791 bp, 7 predicted proteins | sample 5400271 | NCBI WGS metagenome assembly WNFM01 (sample SAMN13153352, study PRJNA577476) | soil metagenome | isolation source: 60 cm saprolite on Douglas fir-dominated hillslope | place: USA:California | collected 2013-09-17 | reverse complement strand
GCGGGCGTCGGCGCGCAGGCGGGCGTAGATGGCGTCGCTGATCCGGCGCTTGAGGCACCGGAGCGCCTCTTTGTGCGTCTTTCCCTCGGCTAGCTTGCGGTCGTAGTAGGCGCGGCCGTCGCTGTGGGAGTGGCGGATCTGGGTGATTGCGGCCATGTGGATCGCGTGATTGACGCGCCGGTTCCCGCGCAGCGACAGCCGGTGAATCTTGCGGTTGCCGGAGGACACCTCGATCGGGGCGGTGCCGTTGCAGGAGGCGAAGTGATCCCGGCTGGCGAACCGGGTCACGTCGGCGGCGTCGCCGATCACAGTGGCGGCGACGAACGGGCCGACGCCGAACAGGCCGGTCAGGGTGGTGGCTGAGGCCTTGACCGCGACGGCGAGCTTCTTCGTCGACTCGCGGATCTGGGCGTCCAGGCGGCGCATGTCGGCCAGGAGCTCGGCGGCGAGGTCAAAGCGGGCCTGCCCGGCGGCGCCGGACGGCGTGCTGCGGTCCAGGATGCGGGTGGCCTGGGCTGCGGTGATCTCCTCGGGCACGCCGCCGGGGACCAGCCCGCAGCACGGCGTGGAGCCGGCACGCGGCCTGGTTCTTGGCCCGGCCCAGGTCCCGGTGCCGCCGGGACCACACCCGCAGCACCGCGCCGTGATCATCGGCGGTCACCAGCCGCCGGGCCTTCGACCGCAGCGCCGCGACCGCGACCGACAACGCGTCATTCGGGTCGTTCTTATTACTGGCCCCGGTGGCCAGCAGCCGCACCCGGGCACCCAGCTTCGGCTGCACGTCCAGCACCTGCTCACCCGCCGCGACGAGCTGCTGGGCCAGCAGGTGGCCCAGCCCGCCCGCGCCCTCGACCGCCCACGTCCGTTGCGGCCACGCCACCGCCCACTTCACCAGGCGCTGCGCCTGGCTGGCCGAGGCACGAACCCGCAGCTGGCCGAGCCGCTCCTCATCGGAGCCGATCGCCACCGCGGTGTGCGAGCCCTTGTGCGGGGATGCGAGAACCGCGGCGGGCATGCCTAATTACGGTGCTGGCGCTCGTCCCTCTTTCGAGCCACGCCGCGGCGAGACCCGGCAGGCTGGCACCTCGATATAAAGCCAGACCGCGACAGCAGATACGGCCGGCAGGCGGTTAGGGAGCCAGCCCGTCGGACCCCTGAACGCTACGGCAAACACCGCAACGCTTACCTCGGTCTCAATTAGGCGGATATCGCATGTCGTGCGACCGCCGGACCGTCACCGTCCGTAACGAACGCCAGATGTCTGGTTGGCCGATCCCGGCCGACCAGAGCCGACAGGCGAACATCACCGCGCCATGGTGAACATCGCCCAGCGATTACGGTCAGGCCGAACCAACTGCTCCGTATTATCCATCTGGAGCGACGTTTGCTGCTCATGGCGAATGAACGCGCAACAGTCAGTGACGGGCGTGGCACGCGTTCGTGTCTTACGCCGGTTACTGACCGGCTTCGGGTTCGGCGGCGTGGCCCAGGCCCGGCGCGGGAGGCATTTCCGGCTCGGGGGGCTGGAGGATGGCGTCCCGCTCGAGAGGTGCCAGCGCGGGCCATGCTGGGCCCTGGTCGCCGTATTCGGGGTCGGGGTCGGGCACGCGGACGCTGTGCCGCTCGGCGAGTTGTTCGCGGAACGTCGGCCGGGCCTGGGCCATCTGCCTGACCCATTGGGGGGACTCGTGTTCGCCGCCGCGGGCGTGCGCGTTGTCGAGTTCGGCCCGCTCGGCGTCGGTGGCGGAGGCTGGTTCGGCGGTGCGCAGCGGCGCCAGGGCGCGACCTGGTTCGCGGCGGCGGAGCTCGGCGTCGGCGGCTATCGCGAGTCGGCGTGAGCCTTCGGTGGCGTGTTCCCAGTCGCGGTAGTCCTGGTCGGCCTGCTCGAGTTCGGCGGAGCGGGCCTGGTACCAGTCGCGTAGGGTTTCCGCGGACCGGGCGAGGCCGTGCTGGCGTTCGGCCTGGTCGTGGTCGCCGCGGGCCCCTGCGGCGCGTGCTTCGGCGGCGGCGCGGGCGCGGGCCAGCTCGGCGTCTCGAGCGCCGACTCGGACCGACCGCAGCTCGGGGCCGACGAACCGGGGTGCCCAGGCCGTTTCGGCCTCGTAGGTGTCGCGCATCAGCCACAGCGACCCGCTGTCGCGGGCCCGGATGTCGGGCCCGTCTGCCGGGCGGCCGAGTGCCTGGGCTGCGGCGTGCCATGCGGCTTGTTTCTCGGGTGTGGCCATGGTCGGCTCGGGGCCGATCGGCTCGGACGGGTGGTCCCAGAATCGCTCGCGGTACTTCTCGACCTGCCCGGCCTTGCGTTCCCATTCCGTCCGGGCCCGCGGGTCCTGCGGGACCTCGCCGAGGGTCTCGATTGCCCACTGCGGGCGCTGCCCGGCGATGTGCGGGCCGAGCCTGTCCACCCGGGCGTCGGCCGCGGCCGCGAGCTGCCACAGGTACTTCTGCTCCGCCGGGTCGTCGACGAGCGGTACCCGGTCCGACCAGCAGCCCTCCGGGAGGGGGACCAGGTGGGCGACGCCGGCCTGCTTGCGGACCCGGGCGTCGATGACGGCGGCAACGTCCCGCGCGCCCGTCAGCGGCCTGCTGTCCACGGCGGTTTGCATGACCTGGCGGGCATCCAGGCCGGCGGCCTCGACAGCGCGCAGGGTGCGCCATAGCCAGGTCGCTTTCGGTGACGTGCCCGCCCCTGCGGCGTATTCGGGCGGCACGATGTCGGCGAGGATCTGCCGGTAACGGTCGGTCCGCGGCCCGGTGATGGCGTCTTGCCACATGCTGTCCAGGAGGGCGAGGTGGTCGGCGTTGGCGAGCTGGCGGCGCCGGTACTCGGTGGCGGACAGTTCGGTGCCGTCGCGGGCGATGATGTCGGCCAGCACCGCGGCCGCCTCACGGTGGACGGGGTTCTGTTCGGCGTCTTTGTCTTGGGCCTGGTCGGCGGGCCCGGCGGGGGCCAGGCCTGAGCGGAAGCGTTCCAGCCAGTCGTGGCGGGCGATCTCGGGTGCGGGCGCGGGCCCGGCTTTGGGGTCGGAGTTGCGCGGCGAGCTGCTCATCACGAACGCGTGGTTCTCCCGTGTACCGCGGCTCAGGCCGGTGTAGGCGAACTGGCGGTCCTCGTCGCCGGTGTACACGGTGATCCCGGCCTCGGCCTGGCCGCCTTGCTTGGAGTGGACGGTGCTGGCGTAGGCGGAGTCGAACTGGCGCAGCGACCGGCGGGTGACTGTCTTGCTGGCGAACACTGGTTCGCCGGTGGCGGGGTCGCGGCCGGTGGCCTTGCGGATCAGCACTAGGCCGTCGTCCTCGATCGCCTCGACGCGGACGATGTCGCCGTTGGCGAGCCCGGCCTTGTGGTCGTTCTTGCGGTTGATGATCAGGTCGCCGGCGCTGGCGCGGGCGCCTTCGGCCAGTGGCACGGACCGGCCGTCGTCGACGACGCCGAGCCGGATGATCTCGTCGCGGACCCGGCGGGACAGCTCGCGCATCACGTCGCCCGAGCGGGCCAGCAGGATCACGTCCTGATGGTCGGCGAGGAGGGTGACGGTCATCTGCGCGGCGCCTTCGATGACCTCTTCGGGGCTGCCGCCGTGGACCCGGCCGCGGGCGTCGTAGACGTCGGCGACGGTGGGGTCTCCGGCGCGCAGCCGCAGGCTGGCGTCGCGTTCCCACTGGTGGGTGAACCGGACCGGCTCGGCGAGCTGCAGGTAGCCGTGCTGGCGGGCCTGCAGGCCCATCGCGCCGCCTTCGGCGACGGCCTGGAGTTGTTCCTGGTCGCCGGCGGTGATTTCCTTGCTGCCGGTGCGGGCGGCGATCCGCTTGATCGCCGCGGCGTGGCTGGCGGGCAGCATCGACGCCTCGTCGACCAGGATCAGCGACCCCGGCCAGATGTGCAGCCGGTGCGGGTCGCCGACCGGCCGGGCCGCCCGGTCCAGGAACTGGGTCGAGTTCAGCACCGTTGCCCGCACACCCATCTGCGCGAGCTTGGCGGCGAGGACGTTGCGGGCTTGCTGGGACACGGCGGTGGCGTAGATGTGCCGGGCGCCGGCGCGGCGGGCGGCGAGGGCGGCAGCGGCGAGGGTGTGGGTCTTGCCGCTGCCGGCCGGGCCGGTCAGCACGGTGGAGGTTTTCCGGTCGGTCAGCGCGGACCAGATGGCGGCGGCCTGGTCGAGCCGCAGCCCGGTCGCGGTCTGCTGCTCGCTGCCCGCCTCGGGTTTGCGGTCGAGCTGAGCGGCGAGCGTGGCTGAGTCTGAGCCGAGCAGCTGCGCGGCGCGCTCCCGCTCAATGAGCGGGGCGCGGCGGCGCCCGGCGTCGGCGAGGAGTTGTTCTTCGAGGCTCAGGTGCGCGGCCGTGGCGTACTTGGCGGTCATGTGCCGCTGGTAGACCGGGCGGCCGTCGGAGCGCCTGAGCGAGTCGGGCACGTCGATGAGCTCGGGTGCCTCCAGGCACACCACCGGCTCGAAGTCGCCGGCCAGGGTCCGGTCGGCCAGGTCCTCCAGCAGGGGCAGCATCCGCTCGGGCTTGAGGTCGCGGACTTCGGGTGGCAGCACCGAGCCGAGCTCGTGGATGAGCTGGTAGCGGGTCCACTTGGACTGCTGGGCCTGGCATCTGGCCAGCGCTTTGAGCGCGGCGCGCCGGAGCATCCCCGGGTCGGGCTCAACGTCGTCGTCCTGGTCTGAGCGCCTGCCGGAGCGGGCGATGGTCTCGTCCCATACTTCTGCCGCGATGGACTCAAGCTCGCGGCCGTGTTTCCTGAGTTTCGCGGCCCATCCTGAGTGCAGCGCGTCAAAGTCGATGGCGCCTTCGGGTTTTTGCTTCCGCGTGGCGTCCCAGGCGTCCTGGTGGAGCTGAGCGAGTTCACGCTGGCTGGGCGCGCGGTCGTGCTCACGCTCAAATTCGGCGGCGCGCTCACGCAGCTGCCTGTCGACGCTCTGACGGCGGGTGGAAAAGCACTCGACATCGGCGCGGGTAATGCCGTCGATCTCGCAGCCGAAATTGCTCTGGCACCGGGCCGGGTCCTGGCATCGGCCGTGCGCGCACTGGCAGCCCCGCTGTATCCAGCCCACGCCGAACCGGCGGCGCATCGCCGCCTCCAGGTGGAGGCTGACGATCGCCGACACGGCCATGAACACTTCGTTGTAGCCCCAGCTGTCCGGCGTCCGCCATTTGCCGTCCATGATCGTCTGCGCGATGGTGGCGATCACGTTGTGGACGTGCAGGTGCACGTCGTCGTCGCGGCTGGTGTGCTGCAGGAACTGCTCCATCACCAGCCGGGCCTCGTCGAAGTGCCCGGTCTCCTGCCCGTCGACCCGCTGCGCGTGGGAACGCGACCGGGTGTACCCGGCTTCGCGCTCGAAGTAGTCCAGCCCGGCCTGGTTGGCCGCGTAGATCATCTCATCGAGCTCGCGCAGCAGCCCTGACCAGCGCTTTCTCTCCTCCTCATTCCCTGCCAGGCGGGCGGCGCGGGCGTTCTCGCCGAGCGAGGCGTAGAACACCGAGATCGTCTTGGAGAACGAGTTGTCCACCTCGAAGTAGGCCGGGCCCTGCCGCGCCTCCCGCTGCGCCTCCCGCCGCAGCTCGAACTGCCGCTTGCGCGTCGCATGCGGCTCGGCCTGCAGTTTCTCCTGGTAGAGCGCCTCGGCCCGTGCGGCCGCCTTGCCGGGCGCCCGGCCGAGCCGGGTCTTGCCGTCCCGGGGGTCCAGGTGCTCGGCGATCACTAGCCGGTGCGTCTTCCGGTCGACCTCCGACCCGGGTGCCAGGCCCAGCGCGGCCGCGCCGCGCCCCCACCAGCGGCCCCGCGGCTCGCCCTTGACGTCGAAGTAGTCCCCGGCCCACCGGCCCTGCTGCTTGAAGGGGTAGTCCGGGTCGTAGCCCTTGACGAGCTTGGTGATGACGGCCACGGCGCACCCCCTCTCGGGTTTGATCTTGATCTTGATTTTGATCTTGACCGGCCATGATCACTTATATAGTGCATTGGTCCGGTGTCCTTGATTTTCAGCACCACCATAAGGCCAGGCGGCACCACTGGCAAATGGAATTCCGGGGAACTCGGCAATGTACAGAGTTACAAGTGACTGGATGAACAGAATGACAAATGTACACCAGGTACAGAGGTGCACGGGTGAACCGAAGTAGAGAATTTTGAACGGGGCGCATTGTCAGTGCAGCCGGGAAGCGGTGAAAGCGGTGCTGTGAGAAGTTCCCATGCAGGGACTTCAGCGCGCACTCGTGCCGCGCTGGCAAGGATGCCCGCTGAAGTGCTGGGGCTACGAGTCGTCACGGCCCGCACGACGACGGCGCAGTGGGGGAGGGGCGTCCTGCTGATCCTCGTCGCGGCCGGTGCCCTGGCGTAGCCGGTCCAGTTCGCGCTCGGCGCGCTCGGCGCGGCCGCGCAGTTCGCTGCGCGATTCCTCCAGCACCTGGACGCGGGCGTCCAGCGCGGCGCGGAGCTCGTCTCGCTCGCGGGCGGCGTCCTGGCGAACCCGCGCGGTCTCGGCATCGGCGCGCTCGGCCCGGGCCTCGGCGGCAGCCGCGCGCTGGGCAGCCTGCGCCGCTGCCTCCTGATGCTGCCCAGCCTCGGTCTCGGCCGCGCGGACGCGGGCCGCGGCGTCGGCGCGGGCACGCTCGATCCCTTCCCGTGCCGCAGCCTCAGCCCGGCTGGCGCGCTCGCGCGCGGCCTCGATCGCGGTGGCCTTGTCCGCCTCGGCCCTGGCGATCGCCGCATCCCGGTCCGCGGCCGCAGCATCCACGCGGGCCTGGGCGTCGGCGCGGACGCGCTCCAGCTCGGCGGCGTGCGCCTCGATAGCCTCAGCCAGCCGGTCGTGGGCGTCACGGGCGCGGGCCTGCTCGGCGGCCAGGTGCTCACTCATCTCCTCGGCTGCCTCGTCGGCCGCGGAGCGCATCTGGTCGGCGGCCGCGACCCGGAACTCCGCATCGGCGCGGGCGGCCTCAGCGGTCGCGGCGCGCTGCTCGGCCGCGGCCCGGGCCGACTCGACCTCGGCCTCCGCAGCGGTCGGGTCGCCGAGAGTGGTCACGGCTCCGGTGAGCCGGTCAGCGACACCGGACAGCGTGCCCGCCAGGTCGCGCATCTGGCGCAGCATCTCCGCGCCGCTGATCCGGGCCATGGTGACGGGCTGCTCGGCTTCGGCCTCGGTCGTGGTGACGCCGTGCTCGGCGTCGGCCAGGCGGCGCCGCTCCCTCCACGCGGAGACCTTGTTGTGCCCGGGGTCAGCGCAGTATTCCGCCGGGCGCCCCGGGCCGCCTGTCCGGTCGGGTGAGGCCTCGCAGCCGGGGTACTTGCAGGTCACGGTGCTGGTCTGCTCGGTCATCGTTGTCGTTTGTCACTTGATCTGGCGAGCCGCGCGGCTTCTGACCTGCGGTTCGCCAGTTGCTGACGGGCTGGTCATGGTCATCGTCTGTCATTTGAAGTGGCGAATTTCTGGGAAGGGCTGTGTCCGCCAGAGGGCTTGTCCCCAGATCTTCTGGCGGGTGGTGGCGAACCTGTCGCGGTGCTGGCCGACCCATGCCTGTAGCGGGTCGCGGCGATCCGGAAGGTCGGGGTAGGAGGGTTCTCCCAGGTGCCGGGCGACGCGCCGGTAGAACCGGTCGAGGTCGTGCGGGCGGACCATGGCGACGTGGCGGCGCCAGTTCAGGTCGGTGAGGATCTCGGTGAGTGCGACAGCTTCGGGGAAGGTCACGACGGATGGCGCGGGAGCTGCCGGCGGGACGCCGAGTTTCTCGGCCCGGGCGCGCCATCGTTCGCGGAGCACGGGGAACCAGCGTTCGGGGAGCAGCGCGAAGTAACCGGGGGTGGTGCTGGCCCACCATTGGGTGATCTGCCAGGCGGTGCTGAAGTTGGTATTGACCCATTGCCGGTCTCGGTTGCCGGCCTGGAGCCGGGTGTAGCGCCGGTGGGAGGTGAGGATTTCCCTGGCGCTGGACAGGTCGTACTGGGTGGCCTCGTCCAGCCAGCGCTTGTCGCGCCGGCAGATCAGCGGGGACGCAACGGGCCGGATGAGGGCGGGCTGCCTGGATCTGCTGCAGATGCGGAGCGTGCACCGGCGGCAGGCTGGCCGGGCGGGCGGCCAGGGTCGGTAAAGGTGCACGATGGGGCGGTCTGCTGTCTGCTGGATGGGGACCGAGGGCGCTCGCTGCCGGAGCGCAGGCAGTGCCAAGGTGAGCCTGTGCCGGGAGATCCCCGAGTACGCCTCGAGCCGGTCCAGGGCCTGGTCGTTGAGCCAGGCGTCGTGGTCGAGCAGGTGATATCCGCTGGGCCGGCTGAGCTGGCCGAGCGCGCGCATGATCGTGGTCGGGCGCAGGTCGTTGGCTTCGGAGAGCCGCCGGGCGTAGGAGATGACGGTTTCCCCGCCGAGTACGCGCACGGTCACCGGCAGGGCGCGGGCTGAGGCGTGCCAGGGCTTCATGGCCTGGCCCTGCCTCCGGCGCCGGGCCGACGGGGTCCGGGAGGGTTGTACTGGTCTTCGGCGGCGGTGTCGAGGATGACGGCGTCCAGGTGCTTTTTGGTGATCTTCTCGGTGCCGTCGCTGATCGCGTCGTTGGCAGCCTCGTGGATGAGCTGGTCGAGGCTGCCGATCATGCCGCCGGTGCGCTGGTGCAGGTATGGCGCCAGGTCCAGGAGGGTGCCGGGCTCGTGGCGGTGCAGCCGCAGCGACTGCTCCATGGTGGCGATCAGCTTGGCCCAGTCAGTGCGCTGCGCGGCGGTGGCGTAGGCGAACGCGCTGGTGCGCAGGCTGATGAACCGGGCGGCGATCTGCCGGCCGCGCATCCCGGCGAACATGCCGTTTTCGGCCAGGTCCAGGCCGGCATAGACGAACGTGGCGCTGATGCAGTCGAAGAAGTACTTCAGCTGGTCGGAAGCGGCCGCTCCGTTGCGGGTGCGCAGGTCCAGGCGGTGCACTTCGTCCACGAGGACCAGGCTGCAGCCGACCTTGCGCAGCACCGCTGCGACGGACTGGGTGATGGCGTGCTGGCTGTCGTGGCTGCTGAACGGGAGCCCGAGAAAGGCGGCGACCTCGATGGCGAGCATCTTCGGGGTCGCGGCCGGGGGGACGATGATGTAGACCACCGGGATGCGCCCGGCGCGGCCGGGGGCGCGCCGTTCGGTCTCGATCTGGTGCATCTTGCCGAGCTGGGTGATGGAGGTGGACTTGCCGGTGCCGCTCGGGCCGGACACGATCAGCCCGCGGCGGCCGAGCTGCTTGCCGCGGTTGTTGATGATCAGCTTGGAGCCGGTCGTGGTGATCTGCCGGATGTCGGGCGTGGCGACCAGCAGCAGCTCGCTGTGGTAGTCCTGCCGGGCCTCGTCGTAGATCTCCCGCTCGGCGGGGTCTAGGCGCTGGAGGTCGGCGTCGGGCAGCAGCCGGGGTGGTTCGGGGCGGGACCGGGACACGAACGCGGCCCAGCCCTCCTTGGTGGCCAGTGGATGCCGGAGCTCGCCGTACTCGCTCACCGGTGCTCCCCGCGATCCTCGCCGAACGGGTCGAACAGCCCGAAGCCCACCACGGCCCCTGTCAGCTCCCGTGGTTCATCCGGTCCTGCACCGTCGGCGTGGGGCGGCGGCCGCGGATCTGGATCCTCATCGGCGGGACCGGATTCTGCTGGTGCCCCTGGCGGGGCGGGCAGCAGAGCTCGCGGCAGGTGCGCGGGCAGCCCAGCCGTGGCCCTGGCGCGGCCGAGGGCACGCTGGCTACCAGGACCTTGCTGGGCTCGGCGCAACAGGGCCGCCAGCACCACCGCGACCGCTGTCTCATTGGCGTCATCGACGCCGCGCTCGGCAGCTATCCGCCTGGCGTGCCGCCAGGTGAAGTCGGCGAATGGCTGGGTCACCATGGACAGGTGCGTCCATGGGACGGTGATCCAGCCACCGTGGTGGTGGTTGCGGACCCAGACGCGGGTCAGGTCGTAGGGGTCGTAGTGGACCTCCCACCGGCCGCCCCTGGCGGTGACCCCGGACGACAGGCGCCGGTAGGGCGCGAGCTCGGCGCAGTTGTAGGTGCGGTACTCGATCTGGATGCCGCCGTCTCCGATCGAGCGCCATTCCGCGGGCAGCAGCTCGATGTAGTCTTCCCCGGTCAGCGCCACCGGCACGTAGCCGGCGGCGGCGACTAGCGCCGCGTACGCCTCGTTGGGTGAGGCCGGCCGATCGGGCGTGAACGGGTGCCGCAGGCCCTCGTGCGGATGGGCCTGCCACCCGGCGATAACCCACCCGTCGAGCAGTTCTTGCAGGTCGGCGAGTGACCAGACGGCGCGGTCGGCGACGTCAGCGCCGCGGCGGGTGACGTCCCGCCCGGTGTAGCCGGCGACGTGCTGGCAGAACAGCGTGTTGATCGACTCGAAGGTGCGCTCCACGATCGCCTTGTCGGTGCCGGTCTGCTGATGGGCGGGCTGCACTGAGATGCCGAGCGCGTCGGCGGCCCGGAGGAACACCTCGGACAAGAACACCTTGCCGTGGTCGATCACGACTGTGTCCGGGACGATGACCGGCTTGGCTGCCGCCAGCTTCATCCGCTGGTCGATGCTGACCAGCCGCTTGTGCGGGATCCGCGACGCCGACATCGCCAGCGCCTGATCCCAGCCCGGCCGCATAGGCTCGGGGACCATCATCCGGGCCAGCAGCAGCGCCGCGTCCACCGCTTTGGCGCCGACCGGCCGCAGCACCGCGGCGCAGATCGTGCGGGTGGCCACGTCGATCGCCGCGACCAGCTCGGGGCGGCCGGTCACCCCGTCGTCCATCACCGCCATCACATCCAACGGCGTGCCGTCCAGCTGCACCTGCTCGCCGGGCCGGGCCGCGATGGTCGCGGTGAACACCCCGGCCGGCCGGCCGGCCGTCTGCCGCCGGGTCACCGCCGACCCGAAGGTGTGCCGGCCCGCGGACAGCACCTCCAGCAGCCGGTAGAACGTGGTAGTAGACGGCATCGGGACCACCCCCGGGCCGTGCTCGTCCTCCACCAGCTGCCTGATCTGCTGCACGGCCCGGGATTTGGTCCCGGTCGAGGCCGGGGTCTGCGCGTCGATCACCGCGACCGCGGCGGCCACCACCCGGGGGTCTACGTTTCCGGTCGGCTTTGCCCGCCGCGCATACCGGGCATCGACCAGCCCCCACAGCCCTTGCTGCCGGTAGCGCCGGCGCATTCGCTGCACCGTGCGGATGCTCGTGCTCATCCCGGCTGAGGTCAGCTCGGCGGCTTTGGCCTGTTCCCGTTCGGCCAGCGAGCGTGCCACAGGGTCATACTCCGGCCGCGGGCTCGCGCCGGGCGGTGCATCAGGCGGCAGCCCGGTCTCCACCTCGACCAGATGCCGTTCCCAGGCCCGCGCTGCCTCGGCGACCTTGGCGGGCAGCGACTCCAGCAACCCCAGCGGAGCTAAGCGCGCCCGCGGGCCCGCCCCGATCGCCGCGAAGTCCGGCGCGGCCAGCAGGTAGGGCATCGCCACGACCGTGGTCTCACCGGAGTCGGCTAGCAGCCGCACCGAACTGCCCGACAAGGCCACCACGGCGTGCTCAGCGCCGCCGAACACCACCCGGTCCCCGATCCGCAGCACCCGCGGCCGCTCACCCACGGCCACCGCCAGCCCTCCGCACCATGCTGCGGTCGCTGAGCACCAGCGTCAGGTCGGCCACCAGCTCCCGCCGCCACATCAGGTGGAACAGCACCGGCAACGTCGCGATAGGGTCCCCGGCCACCTCGGCCCCGGCTATCAGCGGCCGGTCGTGGGCGAATACCTCCCGCAGCCGGGCCGCCGTCCCAGGATCACCACAGCGCGGATGCCGGTACCCGGCCAGCCACCGGTGATTGGCGGCCATCACCGGGTCCATGGCACCCCAGACCGCATACCGCCAGCCGACCAGCTCACACGCCCTGCGCGTGGCGGCGAACGCCTCCCGGTCACGGCCGCCGATCCGGTCTAACGGGCGGGAATCCAGCACTAGCACCCCGCCATCGGCAACCCGGACGAAGAAATCAGGAGCGTGGCGGCGGACCTTCCCGCCTGGTGACCGCCACAACAGCCAGAACGGCTGGGAGACCACCGCGGTCACCGCCGGATCGAAGTCCAGCGCGACCAGGTGGTCCCGCTCGACCCACGACTCGAACCCGACCCGCCGTCCCATCGTCGCCGACCAGTACCACCCCGGATAGTTCCGCTGCCCCTTATAGGACGGGAACGACCGGACCGGGTAGCAGCGCTCAAGGTCAGCGCCGCCGAGCTGATCCAGCCCGGCCCGCACCTCCCCGCCGTGCGGGCCGGCATAGAACACCTCGAACCCCTCCGCCCCGCCAGGCAGATCCGGGCCGGCACGGTCGGCCCCATCCCGGTCACCAGGCCACTCCCCGTCCGCAGCGGCCCAGCTGGCGGACAGCAGATCAACGCTCACAATGGCACTCACCCCTTCCCTGGCACGTGGCGCCCGGACGCACCAGACACCACATCCTCGCCATGTCAGATGAAAATTCGCCACCTGTTCCGCCACATCCAAGCGCCGCGGCGCGGCCCTGGGCTGAGCCCTGGTATGGCAACGTGAACGGGTGAGCACCGAGGCACCCCGGCGATCTGCGACGCCGCCCGCGGCGGTCCGGCAGCTCGCCGCGGCCCGGCCGGTGTGCCTGGCCTGGGAGAACGAGCATGCGCTGACCTTCGAGGTGGGTGACGGTCCAGACCGGTGCTTCGTCAAATGGGCACCGGCCGGTTCCCCGCTGGACCTGGCAGCCGAGGCGGCCCGGATGACCTGGGCCGCCGCCTTCACCCCGGTCCCGCGCGTGCTCGGCCACGGCGCCGACGGC
>WNFM01245972.1_pt1 | contig 12791 bp, 9 predicted proteins | sample 5400271 | NCBI WGS metagenome assembly WNFM01 (sample SAMN13153352, study PRJNA577476) | soil metagenome | isolation source: 60 cm saprolite on Douglas fir-dominated hillslope | place: USA:California | collected 2013-09-17 | reverse complement strand
CACAGCCTCGATGCCGAGGCCGGCCAAGCCTGCGCGTACGCGTTCGGAAAATGCGGCATATCGATCGTAACGCGCAGGGCGGCCGCCCTGCTCGGCGTGCTCGCGCAGCGCCTCGACGAGCGCGTAATAAACATGCACCGCGGGCGTGAACGGCGTGTTCCGTTGGTCCTGCAACTGCGCGAGGCGGACAAGATCCAGATAATAGGTTCGACAGGCGGCGGCCGCCAGAGCATCGCGCCGCACGACGACGAACGAGGCGCCGGGAGCGCCGTGCAAGCATTTGTTGGCCGTGGCCGCCACAGCCGACAGCGCGGGCGCTCCGAAATCGATGCGTTCCGCACCGAAACTGCTCACGCCGTCCACCAACATGCGCACTCCGGACGCCCGGCAAACCTGCGCCAGCGATTCGAGGTCGTTGAGCCTTCCGGTCGTGGTCTCATGATGCACGACGGCGACATGAGTGAAGCGGGCAGCAGGCCGCGATGGCCGTAAGGTCAGGCGCCGCGAGCCAGGAGCCAATCTGTCGGTCGTGCGGAATTGCGTAGCGCGCGCACATCTGTGCGATCCGCTCGCCGTAGACACCGTTCTCGATCACGAGTATCCGACCAGATTGCGGAACCAGCGCCGCGACCATGCTTTCCACCGCCGCAGTCCCGGAGGCCGTCATCAACACCGCCGTCCATTCCTTGGGATCCAAATCATGCGTCGCCAGCAGCCGGGCGCGCGCTTCGTCCTGTAGGTCAAAAAACTCGCTTTCGCGATGGCACAGGTCGGGCTGCAGCAAGCTGCGGCGAACACGCTCCGTCAACGTCACCGGTCCGGGATTCAGCAGCAGCATCAATGGACTCCCACGGATGGACGAAAGTGACGCATCAGGCGCGTCTTGATATCGATCGGGCCGGCCGATGGACGCGGAAGATCGGCCGGCGTACCCGCGCTGATGAGCAGCCGCGCAAAGCGCGCACCCGAGAGCCGCGGAGCGTCGAGCCACGCGGCGATCTCCTCGATGCTATCCGTTTCCAGTGCGGAGGCGTAGCCGCAGGCGGAGGCGACATCGCCAAATGAAACCGCCGGCGACACGGTTGCCTGACCGCCGGTCGAATCGTGCACGCCGTTGTCGAGCAGCAGGTGCTGCAAATTGGGCGGTCCATACGCGCCCACGGTCGCAAACGCTCCCATGCGCATCAACGCCGCTCCATCGCCGTCCAGTGCGACGACGCGCAGGTCGGGGCGCGACAACGCGAGCCCCAGCGCAAGCGGAAGCACGCAGCCCATGGACCCCACCATGTAGAGTTGGTTGGGCCGATCGTCGATGGCGTACAATTCGCGGCCGCAAAATCCCGTCGACGCCAGCACGGCGGTCGAATCACGAGGTGTCCGCGCGACCACTTCCCGCAGGGCGTCGGCCCTCGACGGGAGCGCCGCGTTCGATACACGGCGGGGCCTCACGGCCTGGGACCCGGGCGCCCGGTGCTTGACACGGGCCGCGGCTGCGCCGAGGGCATGTGCGGCGACACTCCCCTTCTGCATCAGCAATGCGTAGGGCCGGCCGGCCTCATCCATGTACGCGGTGGCTCGATCCAGCGCGGGACCCACCGCTTCGTTTTCGGTCGGAAAGAGTTCCCACGGAATCTCCATGGTCTCGAGAAGCGCCGGCGTTATGGGTCCCATCAACGCGTGTTGCGGTTCATCCGCGACTCCCGGTTGGCCCCGCCAAGTGACGATCAACAATTGCGGCAGGCGAAACGTCCACGTCAGCGAGGTCAACGGGCTAACCGCATTGCCCAGGCCGGAGTTCTGCATCATTGCAATCCCGCGGCCGTGGGACCCTTGGGCGGTGCCCCCGAGTGCCACGCCCGCGATAAACGCCACCGCGTCGCCCTCATTGGCCATCGACACATACCGCAGCGACGAATCCTCGAGCACGTAATTGATGAAAGGCGTGAGGTAGGAGCACGGAACGCCGGCATACCAAGCGAACCCCCGCGCGCGCGCCGCCTCGACAAAGGTCCGTGCATCAATCATGGTCCGCCCCGCTGAAACTCACCCCCTTGGGGCTGACGGATGGCGACTGCGCATGAGCAAAATCACCCGCCCGGCGGAAATCCTCGAGATCATTGACGCCACGCCAGTGGCCGTGGACGTACAGCACCTCGATCGCCGCGCCATCGGCAATCAGGGCGTTCAACAAGGCCGGTAGATCGAGTGCGTCGAATTCCGCCCGCAGACGCAGCGCGCGCAGCACGGTGTTGAACTGCACGAGTCCACGGCGGCTTACCTTGAGCATGCCGATCCAACGCCCATGCGCCGCCACGGGCGAGGCGGCAGGGTTTTGGAACGTGGCCTGCGCTCCGAATAGGCCGCGGTCGTCGCCGCGCGAGCAGTAGGCGAAATCTCGCACGGTTTGGTTATTGATTCCGGTCGGCGACGAATCGACGACCACCGTGAAATCCGCGCACGCTTCGGTCAGATCCCGGAGCACGTAGCTGCGGAACAAAAGATCGCCGTAGGAGATCACGGTATCGAATTCGAGGTCTGCGACGGCACAGGACAGCGATGCCAGTTCACCGGTCTCCGCGTAGCGTTCGTTGATGACGAGTTTGATCCCCGCGGTATCGATCGCCTCGGCGCGGTAGCCGCCGACCACCGTAATGTCGTTGATGCTCTCCTTCTTGAAGCTGTCGATGAGCCAGCGCAGCAACGGCTTGCCGGCGACGGGCAGCATGACTTTCGGACGATCGGTGGTGATCGCTTCGAGTCCGCTGCCGCGCGTGGCCGCCAAAATCACCGCTCCGCGCGACATGCCGGAGGCCGAGAGATAGACGCGTTCGGCGGCGGAATATTCATCGGCATCCTGAAGGCGGAATATCTCGTTGACGGACGCGATGCGGTCTTCGACGTTGACCAACGTCTCTGTGTCGTGGATCTCGTTGGCCACGGACTGCATTGCCGACGCAGCCGCGCGCACCAGGTGATTCGCCCAGATCACGGTGCTGATCCCGGCCTTGCGGAACACCTCCGTCGGCGTGCTGTAGTAGCGCGTCGGTACGATCACGACCGGCGACCGGCGGGCCCATTCGCGCGTGAAGGTCAGGATTTCGTCGGGCTTGGATGATTTGCTATGGATGAGGATGGCATCCGCACCCGCGACCCGATACGCCTCGGCACGGCGCAGGGCCTCGTCCATACCCCACCCGGCGATCAGCGCTTCCACGCGCGCGACCACGCAAAAATTGGGATCCGTCTGTGTGTCCTTTCCGGCCGCGATCTTGCCCACGAACTCTTCGATGTTCGCCAGCGGCTGGCGCTCGCCATTCAAGAAGCTGTTCGTCTTCGGGAATTGCTTGTCTTCGATGCACACTCCGGCAATGCCGCGCTGCTCGAGCTTACGGACCAAACGACGCATGTTGTTGAAGTTGCCGTAACCGGTGTCGCCGTCCAGTAGAATGGGCAGGTCGCCCGCATCGGCCATGAATTCCAACATGTCGACCACCTGGGTCCAGCTTGCCTCATTATTGTCGCGCACCCCGAATTGCGCCGAGATCGACAGGCCGGAAGCCCAAATACCCTTGTAGCCTGCCTCTTTTACGATGCGCGCCGACAAGCCATTGTGTGCTTCCATCAGAAATTCGAGCTCCGTGCTGTGCAGCATCGCGCGCAGCTTCGCGGTCCGCGACGGCGCGGCCGTCCGCTCACGGGCTTGATCGCGGAAGGATGAGAGAGTGCCGTCGGTCGATTTCATCAGCTTTGCTCCTGAATTAATTGTAGCTCACGTCATGGGGCCGGGGATCACGCCGCCGACTCCTACGCCTGCGACTTCGACAGGCGCAGATAGAGCAGGCCGGGAAGGCCGAGAATGATTTCTCGAGCGCGCTTCGCCAACGACAACGCCAGCGCCGTGTCCGGCGGCAGGCCCACCAGCGGAGCCAGCAGCAAATACCCGCCCTCCTGAACTCCCAAGGCTCCGGGAACGGCAAATGCCGCTCCGCGAATCGCCTGGCCCAGACTTTCGAGCAATAGCGCATTGACCCAGCTCACCGGGTTGTTGAGCAGATCGAGAACCAGAAATACTTCCCCGGTCCCGACCAACCATCCGATCAGGCTCAGCAAAAAGCTCGCAGCCACGGATCCGGGACGCCCATAGGTGGCTTCGACCGCCAGGTCGATGGATTGCGCATGGCTCACCCAGCGAGACCAATCGCGCTTCCCGGCAAAGCGAACACCGGTGCGCATGATCTTGCCGAACAACCCCCGCCTCTGGAGGAGATAGAAACCGGCCACCTGAACGGCCAGCACAGCGCTGGCGATCAACGATGTGGTTCGCAGAGCGTGCTCCGATAGATGGCCGGCCTGCGCGCCCAATAGTGTCACGCCCATGAGAGCAAAGAGGATCTGCGCGACGGTCTGCAAGGTGGTGCTGACGATGATGACGGCTGCCGCGTCGTGTACGCTCGAGCCCTGCTGCGTCAGATGACGCGCCATCAACAAGGGACCGCCAATTTGCCCCGCGGGCATCAAGCTGTTGGCAGATTCGCCCACCCATCTTGCGAGCAGCGCATGGCGCATCGAAGCACGCAGGCCGCCGCGCCTGAACAGCACCCGGATTGCCGCCGCATCCAGCACGAGCGGCACGACGTGAAACAGCGCCACCAGCAACAAGCCCCAGCCCGCCAGCGACAGCGCCGATGCGATCGCGGGCACCCCTTGAGAAACCAGCACAGCGACGAAAAGCGCCACCCCTCCGAAGAGCAGCAGGGACGCCGCGCGCGTCATGGACGCTCCGACCGGGCTCCGATGGCTTTGCGGAAGACCTGCCGCAAGCCGAAGTAGGCGACCGCATCCTTCAGGTTGGAGATGAGGCGCCACCAAGAGCGCATGCGGGGATCGGTCACGTACTCGAACGTCAGCGAGACCCGTGTTTCGCCATGCGCAATCGGCGATATGCGGTGACGCAATTTGTCTCCGTCGAAGAAGACCAACCCGCCGGGGGGATACCGCAGGGACCCTGCGACAGTCGCAACCCCGGGGTCGCGGGTATGCAATTCGTAGTCCAAGCGGCACGACGAATTGTCGATCACGCCCAGCAACAGGGTGAATCGACGACCCCGATAATAAGACGTGTCGTAGTGCCAGCCGATGTGATCTCCGGCGCGCGTGTAGAAATAGAGCGCATAAGCGTGCGCATCCTCCGCGGGCGACGGATGCAAGCGCTCGCCCGAGACCTCTTCCAACCATGCGATCAGCGCCGCGGACCGATAGAGCTCCGCAACGAAGGGCGCGAGTTCATCGATCGTGTGCCGGCTGACGCTTCCGCCTTGCTTGTGGCCGGGAAGATAGTTGCGGTTTACCGCGCCGCCGACGGCCGCAACCGCCGCCGCGAGTTCCGCCGTGACCTCGGGCGGGAGAAAATTCTCGAGATAGAGGAAATCCCCTTGTTCGACGAATTTGCGCCGCAGCGGGGTTGCATCGAATCCAAGCAAGCGATCGGCAATTGCATTGGACGCATTGATATTTATTGCGCCACCTCACGGGAACCCAGCGGTCGCAATCGGCGCACCACCCGGCGGTATTCGACCACGGTCCACACGGCATAAAGAGGAGCAATGATCGAAGCCGCCACCAGCATCGCCTCGAGGCCGTGGAACAGGGTGATGAGAGGCAAGAGGTACAGGGCATCTTCCGTCTCGAACCCGGCCAGCGAGCCCTGGCGGGTTGCGGATTTCCCGGCCATCTCCTCGATACGCATCCGCAAGAAGAAGATCAATGCGACCGCGCCGCCGGCGACCGCGCCATCGAGAGTGGAAAAATCCAGAATCTTCCCGGGACGGTCCTCGATGCCCACGCCGATCGCGACGAACACCGCGATCGTGACCACCGCGTCGCTGCCCAAATCATAGAGATGTCCAAAACGGCTGCCCTTGCCGCTGATCCGTGCCAGCTCCCCGTCCGTATGATCCAGAAAGTTCGACAGCACCATCAGGAGCGCCGCCACGTTCGACCAGCCGTAGCTTCCGGGAATAAAGGCGGCCGCCGCGGCCAGTCCGACCAGCAAACGAACCGTCGTCAGGTGATTCGGCACGACCCAGCTATCGCGCAAAGGCGCAACCAACCAACGGGCGAGCCTTGCGTCCCATGGGCGATGAACCGGGAAACCGGGATCATTCCTGTCTGACATAATGCCCCATGCTTAAAACCCGCATGTTACCAAAGCCCCCGAGAGGCAGGAACTCACGTTGAACTCCGGATTCTTGAGGCTTGGGACATGGTCGACGCGACCGTGATCCGCGCCTTCGTCGTCCCCTCGATCATGGCGCTCGCCGGGCGCTGGAACTGGTATCCAGGCCGGTATCGACGGCCGTAGCTCCCCGTCCGTTCGGTCCGTCTTACGTGATGGGTCGTCCGCAACGCGCCAGCACGCCGCGAAGGTCGCGCAGCGGGGGGAATACTTCATTGTTCAAGTCGGTGCCTTGGGCGTCGTAGGCACGCTGTTCGAATTCAACGATCTCCTTGTCCTCGCGGAAGATGTTCTCGGTGAACCAGGTCACCAGCGGCCATACCGCATGAATGATTCCGGGTATCTTCGGCTTCTTGACCGACAGGTACCCGTACGTCCGGTTGGTTCGCTGAGCGGCGTCCAACGGGGTATACCCCAGCCACACGTCGAGCACCGGTTCATCGGTGGTCTTGATGTCGCGGCCCACCCACACCCTAAGGCTCTGTGTCGGATAGTCGGTCCGAATGCGCATGTGGTCGGCGAAATCCTTCTTCGGTTCGCCGCGCTTGCGCATCAAGTCCACGATCACGTGTTCGCCCACCGACTGCTTTCCCTCGGAGCGCGCAAAACTGTATTCGACCTGCGCCCAGTTCTCGCCATGGCTTCTTCCGAGGCAGCGGGCCCTGATCGAACCCATCTGCTTGCGGTGCATGAACTGATGGTTCATGTCGAAAAGGTTCTCGTGCATGAATGTGTAATGGCACGCCACCTCGCGGTTGAGGCGCCGGGTCTTATAGTCCGTGCGTTGAGACGAACCCAAGGACGCGGGCAAACGGCTCTCCGCGAGCGCCGCATCGCCGGGAAACACGAAGATCAGACCGTCCACCTCGCGTGCGGGATAGCTCTTCACCCCGTTGGGCAGCCGTTCCGCGCCGAAATAGGGCACTCCGATGCATTTGCCGCTGCAGTTATAAGTCCAGCCGTGATAGTGGCACTTGAGGTCATCGCCGATTACCACCCCCAAATGCAGCGGCACCTGACGGTGGGCGCAGCGGTCCTCCAACGCGAATACCTGCCCACTCTTGCCGCGGTAGATCACGATGGGGTCGCCGGCGAAGCGGCGGCCGAGCGCCCTGCCCGCCTTCAATTCCTCTGACCAGGCCACCGGATACCAGTAGTCCGGGTGCGCTCCCACGCGGCGCAAATCGAACGAATCCGGGGAATTCGCGGCACGCAGAGCGGTCAGGTTCGAGGAATCGTCGGACATCGAGCGCTCCCATTTCATTTCGTGCGCGCAAGAATAGCGCGGCGGCCGCCGATCGTCATCAACGTGTCGATCCGCATCGATGCGCCGCGATATGGTTGGAGGCTAAGGTCGGAATCGAACCGGCGTACACGGCTTTGCAGGCCGCTGCATGACCACTCTGCCACTTAGCCGAAACAAGTCAAAACTAGCCGATTAGTATACACCATGCGAGCGCATGACCAATACTCAAGTCGCGCGCGCGCGCAGGTATTCCATCGCCCGGTGCGCCTCACGCTGCAACCGCTCCTCCAGCTGCGGCATCCGATCGGTGGCCCCGGCGCGCGCTGCCTCCTCGAGTTGAGCGGCTGCCGCGCTCGCGGATCGGGCGCGAATGCTCGCGCTCGAGCCCTTGAACGAGTGCGCCGCGTAGCCGACCGCAGCCAGATCGCCGCGGCCCAATGCCGCACTGATATCGCGCAACGTGGCGTCGCCGGAGTCGATGAACAGCCGCACCAACTCCTGTGCGCTCTCTTGGTCGCCGTCAATCGTGGTCATGAGCTGCTCCCAGTCGACCGGAGAATCATCGACGGGAGAATCGGACTCGAAGGACGGCGTAGGCAAGCGGCGGATGCTCTCCACCTTGTTGGAACCGGGACCGGACTGGGCGAGATGCCGGTCGACCGTTTCGCCTAGCAGGGCGCGATCGAGCGGCTTCGTCAGGTAATCATCCATTCCGGCGTCCCGGCATTTTCGTTCGGCGCCCTTCATTGCGTCGGCCGTCAGCGCGATGATGGGGATGCGGTTGGCGCCGCGCTCGCGCAAGCGGATCTCCCGTGTCGCCTGATACCCGTCCATCACCGGCATCTGGCAGTCCATCAGGATCACCTGATATCGCCCGGTCTCCCACGCGGCAACGGCATCGGCGCCGTTGCTCACGATGTCAACTTTGTAGCCCATCCTCTCCAGCGTGCCGCGCGCCACTTTCTGGTTCACGGTATTGTCCTCGGCCAACAGGATGCGACGCCGGTTGAACGTATCCTGATTTCGCTCGCCGATCACCATCGGTTGCGTGCGCTCGTGCCACTGCGCCGCGTCCACCGCCATGACGCGGGCCAGGCACTCGCGCAAATCGCGCTGAGAGACGGGCTTCTGCAAATAGGCCGCAAACCCCAATTCAGCAAAGTCCTGGGCGCCGCGAATGTCCCAAGCGGAGGTCAGCAGCACCAGCCGCGTAGTCTTGAACCGCTCGTCGCTCGCGATCCGGCGGCCAAGCTCAAACCCGTCGCAGCCCGGCATCATATAGTCGAGCACGGCCAGATCGAAAGGCGGGCACGCGTTGACGTCGGCGTTCAGAGCCAGCAGAGCGGCTTCGGCGCCATCGACGCAAGTCGGGTTCATTCCAAGCTGAGTCAGTTGCAGGCTCAGCACCTTACGGTTCGTGGCGTTGTCGTCGACTATCAATACGCGCCGGTTCTTGAGCGTTTCCGCGTCGTAATCGCGGATCTCGGAATTGCCGGCCGAATTGCTAAGCCGGACCGTGAACCAGAACGACGAGCCGACTTGCACGGCGCTTTCGACGCCGGTTTCGCCGTCCATCAGCGCGACGAGACGACGCACGATCGACAATCCGAGACCCGTGCCCCCATAGTGCCGCGTCGTCGAAGTGTCGATCTGCGAGAACGGCTGGAACAATGATTCGAGGCGCTCGGCCGGGATTCCGATGCCGGTGTCGCGCACTTCGCAGCGGATGGTGGTACCGGTCGCATCGGTGCGAACGAGCCGCAGATCAATCGACACCTCACCCTCACGCGTGAACTTGATCGCGTTGGTGCCGAGGTTGAGCAACACCTGGCGCAGGCGGCCCGGATCGCCGATCAGCCGGTCGGGCAGTAGCGGGTCGATGCAGGTGATGAGCTCGAGTCCCTTCTCATGGGCTTGAATCGCCAGCAAGTGCGCGACCTCGTCCACGGTGCCGCGCAAGTCCATGTCGATCCGCTCCAGATCCAACTTGCCGGCTTCGATCTTCGAGAAGTCGAGGATGTCGTTGATGATGGTGAGCAGACCGGCGGCGCTGTCGCGGATCGTTTCCGTATGATCACGCTGCATCCGATCCAGATCGGTGTCGAGCAACAGCTCTGTCATGCCGATCACACCGTTCATCGGCGTGCGGATCTCGTGACTCATGTTGGCCAGAAACTGGGACTTCACCTGGGCCGCGAGTTCGGCCCGATCCTTGGCCTGCAGCAGTTCGGCATTGGCCAACTCGAGATCCCGCGTGCGCAAGGCCACTTGCTCGCGAAGGGCGCTCGCTAGACGCCTGAGGCGCCCCACCCGCAGGCGGTACCACGCGCCGGCAAGGGCAACGATGGCGACCATGCATGCGAGAGCGAACCAGATCGTCTGAAAGAAGTGCGGTTTGAGGGTAAAGCGCAAGCTTGCGCTGGTGTCGCTCCAGACCCCATCGTTGTTGCTGGCGATTACCCGAAAGGTGTAAGTCCCGGGCGGAAGCCGAGTGTAGTAGGCAGTCCTGCGGTTCCCCGCATCGATCCAACCCTTGTCGAAACCGTCGAGTCGATACCTGAAGAGCGAGCGCTGCGGGGCCAGGAGGCTCAACGCGGTGTAGTGAAATTCCCACTGCTGCGGACCCGGAGCAACCTCCGCTCCGTCGTTAAGCGCAAGCGGCACTCCATCGACCGCGACCTGTTCGATGTGCACGTGCGGCGGCAAGGCATTCGTTCGAATATGCCGGGGATCCACCCGCACGATGCCGCGAATATTGGGAAACCAGAGCTGGCCATCCTGCGCACGAAAGCCGGCGGCGGTATTGCCGCCATTGAATTCGGCCGTGCGTAAACCATCCGCGAGACCGTAAATGTGAAACTCCGGCATCCGGGTCCCGCCGGCCGCCAAGGCGTCCAGCTCATCGCGTGATACGGACACCAGACCTTTGTTGGTCGTGAGCCAGATCTGGTGCGCATCGTCCTCGAGCAGTTGCATGATGGTCTCCCGCAGCGGGCCGCCGAAGCGCGCCAGCGGGATGAGCTTGCCGTCGCGCCACAGCGCCAGGCCGTCGGTCGTGCCCAACCAGATGACTCCGCGGTCGTCCTCGTGAATGGCGACGACCCAATTGCCGGGCAGGCCGTCGGCCACGCCCAGATGGCGGGTGCCGTGGGCATCGATCACGAACACACCCTGCGTCTCGGTCGCAACCCAAAGATTCCCTTCCCGATCTTCGTATAGGAGGTGGACCGAGGTCGGCCCGGACGCGTGGAGTACGGACCGCATCGACGTGATCTTGTCCTGCTCGATGACGTCGAGACCCTCGTTGGTGCCGACCCAGATGCGGCTCTGCCGATCCTCGATTAGTGCCGTCACCGTATCCCCGGACAAGCCGCTGCGCCGGTCGAACATGGTCATGCCGCGCTGGTCAAGTCGATAGGCGCCGGCACCCTCCGTGCCGACCCACAGGACATTTCGCCGGTCCTCGAGCACCGCACGCACCGCGACGTTTTCGTGACCGTGCGGTCCGGCAACATGCTGAAACACGCCGTCATTGTAGATGCTCAGTCCGCCGTCAGACCCCACCCAGAGGCCGCCGCCGCTGCGCGCCGCGATGGTCCAAGCCAGATTGCCCGGCATGCCCTCGGGTGCGCCAGCCGACGCGAATTTCGCATCACGCAACCGCAGTAACCCGGCCCCGTGGCTGCCGATCCACAGACTTCCCTCGTTATCTTCCAGCAGTGAATGTAGATCGCTCGCGGCAAACAGATTGCTGGCCAACGTGCTGAACTTGCCGTCCTGCCACCGCACGAGCCCGCCAGCCGTAAGCGCGCGGACGATCGAGCCCAGGTGCCCCGGTTCAGCAACCGCATCGAAGTGATCGCCGGCACCGCGATACAGCGCTCCGGTTCCGGTTCCCATCCACAGTGTGCCGTCCGTGTCCTCGTGGATCGCCGTGACCGGCACGTCCGCGCTTCCCGTCCCCAATCGCACGGCGTCGAAGTGGCTGCCGTCAAAGCGCTGCAGTCCCGCCCCAGTGCCCACCCACAGCACGCCGGCGTGGTCTTCGTGCAACGTCCGGATGCGGCTATCTCGCAGCCCGCTCGAGGTATCGAACGAGTGGGCGCCCGCGCCGCCGACCTCGAACAGGCCGTTCTCCGTTCCCACCCACAAACGCCCCGACCCGCCTTCGGCGATTGCGCGCACGTAGGCGTGCGCAAGTCCGCTGATTTTGTTGAACGCGGTGAAGTGCCCGTTCTCGAGTACGGCGACGCCGGACCGTGTTCCGATCCACAGCCGTCCGGCCCGGTCGACGAACAGGGCTGAGATGTACTTGTCCGGGATGGCGGGTTCGTTGCCGGTGTCGAACACCGTGAACCGAACCCCGTCGAAGCGGGCCAGTCCCTCCTGGGTGCCGACCCACAGGTAGCCGTCCGGGGTTCGCGCGATCGTTTGGACGGAGGTCTGCGGTAGTCCCTCCGGAATCTGCCAATTGTCGAGAACGTACTGGCTCGGCTGCAGCGACGGATCGAGGGCAAACGCCTGCGCGCAGACGCCAACAAATAGCACCGCGAGCAAGCCGCGGATCCGAAGCCGATTCAGGACTGCGACGCCGCGCGCCTGCCACATACGATCGTTCGCCATCCGTAACTCCGCGACTATGGGGTGGCCAAACACCCAAGGGGCCCCCCGGCTTGTACGGTTATCGGCCGGATCGTGGCGTACTGGAGAGGTCGGAACGCGCGAGTTGCCTACCACGGAATTAGGTGCCTATGTGAGTGTTTGTGCGACGCGGCACACGATCCGGTCGGGTCATCTGCGCTGTTCATCAACAACGTCGTCTGGGACAGCGGACTATGGGCTTTGGTCGGGCATGGGACCAACTTGGTCATGCGGGCCCGCAACACGTCGGGGCTGTCGCCGTGTGCGAGGCAGCAGCACCGGCAGCCGCTGACCGTGCCCATTCGAAGCTCGAGCATTCCTTTCATTCGAAAGCAATGATTTGCCCACTAACGCGAACAAGAAAGGAGACCGCTAATGAAGGGTTTGATTCTCGTTTTGATGAGTCTGGCCGCAGGCTTCGCGCAAGCTGGCACGGTCACCATAGAGCCGACGCCCTGTTCGAACGCCTACTACTGTACGAACGTGAACAACAACGCAAACGAGCCAATCGAGATCGTCACCTACAATCAGCACTACGGGCGACTGGTGATGTTCATCAACAAAGTCGTCTGGGACAGCGGACTATGGGCTTTGGTCGGGCATGGGACGAACTTGGTCAACATCCCATTGTACGATGGAGCCGCCGTGATCAGCGTGTCGATTAGTTTC
>WNFM01320938.1_pt2 | contig 12792 bp, 11 predicted proteins | sample 5400271 | NCBI WGS metagenome assembly WNFM01 (sample SAMN13153352, study PRJNA577476) | soil metagenome | isolation source: 60 cm saprolite on Douglas fir-dominated hillslope | place: USA:California | collected 2013-09-17 | reverse complement strand
TCTCCGTCTCTGTTTCTCCGTCTCTGTTTCTCCGTCTCTGTTTCTCCGTCTCCGTGAGCTCACCTCGATTTGACCTCCGCCAATGACTCCGCGAGCACGCGTTCGACGTCGGCGGCGGTCGCGGCCTTCAGCGCGCGGCTCGCCAGGCGCTTGGTGTCGGCGATTCGCAGGCCGCGCACCACCTGCTTGGCGATCGGGATCGCGGCGGGCGTCATACTGAGCTCCCGCAGGCCGAGGCCCGCGAGCAGCGGCAGCAGGACGGGATCGGCGGCCATCTCGCCGCACACCGACACCGGCAGCCCGCGCCGGCGCGCGCCGCGCGCGACCAGGCGCAGCACGCGCAGGATGGCCGGGTGCAGCGGCGCGTACATCCCCGAGACGCGGTCGTCCGTCCGATCGACCGCGAGGCAGTATTGGATCAGGTCGTTCGTCCCGATGCTGAAGAAGTCCGCTTCGTCCGCCAGCAGATCGATCGTCAGCGCGGCCGACGGCACTTCGATCATGACGCCGATCGGCACGTCGGGGACCGACAGGCCTCGCGCGCACAGCGCGTCGCGGGCCTGCGTCACCGCGGTCCGCGCGGCGCGCAGCTCCTCGACGCCCGTGACGAAGGGGAACATGATGCGCAGCGGCCCGTGGACGGCGGCGCGCAGCAGCGCGCGCAGCTGCGCCTGAAAGACTTCGTCGAACGACAGGCTGAGACGCAGGCCCCGCAGGCCGAGCGGCGAGCGCATGGTCTCGGCCCCCGGCGTCAGTCCCATCTGCGCCTCGGTGACGTCAAAGGTCCGCACGGTCACGCGCCCGCCGGCCATCGCCTCGAGCAGGCGACGGTAGACGGCATACTGCGCCTCCTCGTCGAGGCTCGCGGCGCCCGTTCCCGCCAGCAGGAACTCCGACCGATAGAGCCCGATGCCCTCCGCCCCCCGCTCGCGCGCGCGCGCCGCCTCTTCCGGCAGCTCGACGTTGGCTTCGATCCGGATCGGCGTGCCGTCCAGGGTGATGGCCGGCAGGTCGCCGAGGTCGTCGAGCGACCGCTCGTAGGCGCGGCGCTTCCGGGACCGCGTTTCGAGCTCGGCCAGCACCTCCGGCGCGGGATCCACCAGCACGACGCCGCTCGTGCCGTCCACGGCGACGATCGCGCCCGGGGGAATCAGCCCGCTCGCGTGCCGGAGCCCCGCGACGGCGGGAATGTGCATGGACCGCGCGAGGATCGCCGTGTGGTACGTCCAGCTCCCCGCGTCCGTCACGAACGCGGCGAGCCGCTCCCCGTCGAGCTGCGCGATGAGCGACGGGCTCAGCTCCTCCGCCACGAGCACCAGCGGGCCCTCCACGTCGCGGAAGAGATCCAGCGGATCGCCGTCAGTCCGGAGGTTCATGCACAGGCGCCCGACCACGTCGGCGACGTCTCCCTTGCGCTCGCGGAGGTAGGGATCGTCGACCTTGTCGAAGAGCGCCGACACTTCGTCGAGCGCGCGCTGGAGCGCGGACTCCGCGTTGAGGCGCTCGGCCCGGACAATGCTGGCCGCGCGATCCACGAGCATCGGGTCGTCGAGCAGCAGGAGCTGCGCGTCGAAGAGATACGCGTGATCGGCGCCCGCGGCGGCCGCGATGCGCTGCTTGATGTGGCCGAGCTGCACGCGCGCGCGCGCCCGGGCCGTATCGAGCCGCTCGAGCTCCCCGCCGATCCGGCGCTCGGGGATGCGGAACCGGAGATTCGCGGTCCCACGTGTGACGACGAGGGCCCGGCCGATGCCGATGCCCGGTGACACGCCCTGTCCGTTCAAACGCATGGTCCGCCCTGAGCCCCGTCGAAGGGGGCTTCGTCGAAGCCGCGCCGGACCAACTCGCACAAGGCGGCGATCGCCCCGGTCTCGTCCGGTCCGTCGGCCGTGATGCGGATCTCGCTGCCCTGCGCCGCCGCCAGCAGCAGCAGGCCCATGATGCTCTTGCCGTCCACTTCACGGTCCCCCCGGGCGACGCGGATGTGCGCCGCGAAGCCGCCCGCCGTGTGGACGAACTTCGCCGCGGCCCGGGCGTGCAGCCCCAGGACGTTCAGGATGGCGAGGTTACAGCGTTCCACTCAGCTCTTTTCCCCGCGAATCAGGTCCGACGCGACCCAGATCGCGTTGCGCCCGTGCTCGCGCATGTCGCGCGCGAGCGTGAGCAGGTCGGTCTCCTTCAGCGGCCGCGCGAGCTTCATGAGCATCGCGAGGTTGAGGCCCGTGATGACTTCCACCTTGTTCGTCTCCAGGAACGTCACTCCGAGGTTCGCGGGCGTGCCGCCAAACATGTCCGTCAGGACCAGCACGCCGCCCGGCGCCTCCGGCGTGGTCACCTTCTCGCGCACCCGCGCGATCGCCTGCCCGATCTCCTGCCGCGCCAGATCCACATCGTCGTGCCAGCCGATCGACACGGCCGTGAAGTGCGGGAGGTCGCCGACGATCATTTCCGCGGCGTTCAGCAGCTCGGCCGCGAGCTGTCCGTGCGTCACGACGACAACGCCCACCTTCATACGACTAGTGCTAAGGGTGCTAAGGGTGCCAAAGGTGCTAAGGGTGCTGGTGCTAAAGGTGCTAAGGGTGCTAAGGGTGCTGGTGCTAAGGGTGCTAACGGTGCTAGGGGTGCTGGTGCTAACGGTGCTCGCTCGCTGAGCACTGTTAGCACCGTTAGCACTCCTAGCACCAGCACCCTTAGCACCCTTAGCACCCTTAGCACCCTTAGCACCTTGAGCACCGTTAGCACGCCCTTCTTGATCGCCTCGGCAATCATGACCGACCGGTGGCGGCCGCCGGTGCAGCCCACGCCCACGGTCAAGTACGACTTTCCTTCCGCGACGTATTGCGGGATCAGGAAGCGCAGGAGGTTGAGCGTGTGCCCGAGGAACTGGTGGGTCGCGTCGGACTTCTCGAGGAACGCGCGGACCTCGCGGTCGCGGCCCGTGTGCGGGCGGAGCTTCGGAATGAAATGCGGATTCGGCAGGAACCGGACGTCGAAGAGCAGATCCGAGTCCACCGGGATCCCGTGCTTGAACCCGAAGCTCAGGACGGTCACGACGAGCTGCGCGCCCGGGGACCTGCCCCCCTCCACGTTCCGGAATGCGTGCCGCAGCTCGTGCACCGTCATCGCCGACGTGTCCACCACGTGTTCGGCGAGCCTGCGCAGCGGCTTCATCCGCTCGCGCTCCTCGCGGATGCCTTCCAGGGCGGAGCGGTCCGGCGCCAACGGGTGGGGCCGGCGCGTCTCGCTGAATCGGCGGACGAGCACGTCGTCGGAGGCGTCGAGGAAAATGAGGACCGGATGGAGGTTCCGCATCGCTTTCAGCCGGCGGAAGACCTTGGGGACCTCCTCCAGCATCTTGCCTTCGCGGACGTCGACGACGACCGCGGCGCGCGCGATCTCGTTCCCCGCGCGCAGCGTCAGCTCCGCGAGCATCGGCAGCAGCGCCACTGGCAGGTTGTCCACGCAGAAGTAGCCCAGATCCTCGAGCGCGCGGATCGCCTGCGACTTTCCCGCGCCGGACAGGCCGGTGAGGACCACGAACCGGGAGGCGACGGCCGTCCGGGCCGCGCGCCTGGCCGCGTGCCTTCTTTCGCTTCGCCCGCGCGGGGCCCCTGCACTTCCCCGCGCTCGCGGCGGTGCCCTCCGGCCCTCGCCTGCGGCCGCAGGCGCGCGACGTTTCTTCCTCACAAGTCTTCTCCAGACTCGAGATCCGCCGCCTCGCGCGCGCGGCCGAGCTGGGCGTCGAGCCGATCCACCAGGCGCTGCGCCGCGTTCAGGCCGCCGTTTCGGAGCAGCTGGTTCCGCGCCGCCACTTCGACCAGGATGGCGAGGTTGCGGCCGGGCGCCACGGGCATGACGAGCATCGGCACGCGGACGCCGACGGTCTCGTAGTGGGTCTCGTCCAGGCCGAGCCGGTCGTATTCACGCGCCGGGTCCCACCGCTCGAGCTGGACGACCAGTTCGACCCGTTTCGATCGCCGCGTCGACGCGACGCCGAACAGGTCCTGGACGTTGATCAACCCCAGGCCCCGAATCTCCATGTGGTGCCGCGTCAGCTCCGGGCATGTGCCGATGACGAACGCGTCCGCCCGCGCGCGGAGCTCCACCGCGTCGTCCGCCACGAGCCGATGCCCGCGAACGACCAGGTCGAGCGCGCATTCACTCTTGCCGATCCCGCTCTCGCCGATGATCAACACGCCGAGGCCCAGGATGTCCATCAGCACGCCATGGACGACGGCGCGCGCCGCCAGATAGACGTCGAGCGCGTCGGACAGGCCGGCCATGACCAGCGGCGTCGCGGCGCGCGTTTTCAGGACGGGCAGGCCGGCGCGGTCGGCCTCGGCCAGCACTTCCGGCGGCGGGTGGAAGCCGGCCGTGACCACCATGCACGGAAGCGCGTGCGAGAACACCTGCCGCATCACCGCCACGCGTTCGCCGGAGGCGAGCGCCTCGAGGAACCGGACCTCGCTCTCGCCGAGGACGAGCACACGTCCGTTCCGCAGGTACTTGTCGAAACCTGACAGCGCCAGCCCGGTCTTCTGGGGATGCGGATTCGTGATGCGCCGGTCGACGCCGCCCGCGCCGGCCAGCAGCTCGAGGTGAATCCCCCGGGATTCGGCCAGATCGCGAAGCAGAGTGGAGACCGGGACACCCTGGCTCATGTCCATTGAAGGCTCAGTCAGGCTCAATCAGTCCGAGGTGCCCGTCTTTGCGCCTGAACAGCACGCTGATCGCGTCGGTGTCGGCGTTGCGGAACACGACGAACGTTTCCGGCACGACCTCGAGCCGCAGGGCCGCCTCGTCAATCGACATCGGCTTCACCGCGTATCGGGTGGAGCGCACCACGCGGCGGACGGGCGCCGCGTCCGGCGGCGCGCCGGCGGTGACGCCGCGGTTGTTCTTCCGCTGGCGCTTGCCTTCCGTCCACCTGGACTTCAGCGTCTGCGCCTGGTGCTCGATCTTGGCGGCCGCCTTGTGCACCGAGAGCGGCCAGGTGTTGCCCTCCCCGAGGCCGCTCAGGATGTGGTCCCCCTTCGCATGGATCACGATCTCGGTCTTGTGCCGGTATTTCTCTTTCGTCAGGATCACCGTGGCCGACACGGCGCGGTCGTTGAGCAGCCGCTCGATCTTCGCGAGGGATCGCTCGATCAGCTGACGGAATCCGGGGGAGACGTCGATGTGCCGGCCGGTGATGTCGACTCTCATCGTCTAGTAGAGCACCTTGCGCTGATTCGACGTCGGGATCTTCAGCTCCTCGCGGTATTTCGCGATCGTGCGGCGCGCGAGCATCAGGCCTTCCTTCTGCAGGATGCTGACGATCTTCGAGTCGCTGAGCGGCTTGCGCGGATCCTCGTTCTCGATGATCTTGCGGATGCGCTGCTTGATCGTGACCGACGAGACGCTGTCGCCGTACGAGCTGCTGATGCCGCTGTGGAAGAAGTACTTCAGCTCGAACACGCCCTGCGGCGTGTGCATGTACTTGTTGTTGACGACGCGGCTCACGGTCGACTCGTGCATCCCGATGTCGTTGGCCACGTCGCGCAGCACGAGCGGGCGCAGGTACTCGATCCCGTGGTCGAGGAACTCGCGCTGGAAGTTGATGATGCTGTTGGCGACCTTCTGGATCGTCTTCTGCCGCTGGTCGACGGACTTGATCAGCCACAACGCCGACCGGAACTTGTCCTTCACGTACGCCCGGGTCTCGTTGTTCTCGGGCGTGCCCGCGACGTTCTTGTCGAGCAGCCGCCGGTAGGTCGGGCTGATGCGGAGCTGCGGCAGCCCCTCTTCGTTCAGCATCGCCACGTACTGGTCCTCGACCTTGACGACGTAGACGTCGGGGATGACGTATTGCGACTGTTGCGGATTGTAGCGGCTGCCCGGCTTCGGGTCGAGGTTCCGGATGATCTCGATGTGCTCCTTCAGATCCTCGATCGCCAGCCCGAGGCGGCGCGCGATTTCCGGGACCTGGTGGTTCTGCAGCAGGCGCAGGTGCTCGGTGACGATCTTCTCGGTCGGCGTGCCCTCGAGCCCCAGGTGCCGGATCTGGAGCCAGAGGCACTCCTGCAGATCGCGCGCGGCGACGCCGATCGGGTCGAACGTCTGCACGTGCTGCAGCGCTTTCTCGACGTCGGTCACCGGCCACTCGCCCATCGCCGCGATCTCTTCGACCGACGCGACGAGGTACCCGTCGTCGTCCAGGTTGCCGATGATCGCCGTGCCGATCTCGCGAACGCTCTCGTGCTCGCCACCCTGCATCTGGAGATTGAGCTGCCACAACAGGTGGTCCGACAGGGACCCCACCGACGAGAGCGTGTTTTCAATCGGCGGGAGCTCTTTGACTTCGGAGGGCGTGCGCGAGCGGTAGCCGTCATCCAGGTAGTCGCCGAAGAAATACTCGTAGTCGGCGTCGTCCCACTGATCGGTCTTCTCGGTGTTGGGCTTGTCGGCCTCGGTCTTGTCCTGCTGCGCCTGTTCCGCGGGCTGGAGATCTTCGGTCGGGACTTCCTCGAGCAGCGGGTTTTCGACCATCTCCTGATTCAGCAGGTCCGCAAGCTCCAGCGTCGACATCGGCAGCAGCTTGATCGCCTGCTGGAGCGAGGGCGTCAGGATGAGCTTCTGAACGAGCTTGGTATGGAGCTTCTGCGAAATCGCCACGGCTGTCTTTGATTCTAGTCCAACCGGAAGTCGGCACCGAGGTAAATGCGCTTCACTTCCTCGTCCTCCGCCAGGCTTTGCGGCGTGCCGCTCTTGAAAACCACGCCGTCGTGCATGATGTAGGCGCGGTCCGTGATGCGGAGCGTTTCGCGGACGTTGTGGTCGGTGATGAGGACCCCGATCCCCTGCGATTTCAGGTGGAAGATGATCTTCTGGATGTCGGTGATGGCGATGGGATCGATACCCGCGAACGGCTCGTCGAGCAGCATGAACTTCGGGGAGATGACGAGCGCGCGCGTGATCTCGACCCGCCGGCGCTCCCCGCCCGAGAGGGTGTAGGCCGGGGCCTTGGCGAGCGGGGTCAGCCCGAGCTCCGCCAGAAGCTCCCGCTGGCGCGCGCGCCGCCCGGCGCCGTCGAGATCCAGCGTCTCGAGGATCGCCATGATGTTCTGCTCGACGGTCAGCCCTCGAAAAATCGACGCCTCCTGCGGGAGGTACCCGATCCCTTTTCGCGCCCGGACGTACATGGGATCGTCGGTCACGTCGAGCCCGTCGAGGAGCACGCGCCCCGCGTCGGGCGCCGTCAGCCCGACCACCATCGAAAACGTCGTCGTCTTGCCCGCGCCGTTGGCGCCGAGCAGCCCGATCACCTCGCCCGACGCGATCTCGACGTTGACGTCCTTGGCGACCGTCCGTCCGCTGTACGACTTCGTGAGGTCCCGTGTGCGTAACGTCGCCATTCAGAAGGACCCGTCCGCGGGGCAGACCGGCTCGCTCCTCGTGTGCTGGCCGGTGGTGTTGTTCCCGGTGGCCGTCGAGGTATTGAGCGTCCGGTCGAAGACCAGGGTCGTGGCTTCGGTGATGCGGCAGTTCGTGGGAGTCTGTTCGTAGACCTTCGCGGGGCTGCCCGTCATCCGGTAGAGCGCGTCACTCGCGAGATAGGTCAGGTGCTTCCCGTAGGCCCGGCGGGTCTCCTGCCGCGAGACGACGTTGCCGTCCGCCTCGGCGCGCTCGAGCTGCCGGCCCTCCTCGGCGAGGAACAGCTCGATCTTGTCGCCCGTCACGTCGCCGTCAGGTCCGCTCATGTGCGCGTGACCGGTGTAGATCGCATGGTGCTTGGCGTCTTCGTACAGGAGCTCCTCGGCCACCGTAACCGTCGGCTTGGGCTCGGCCGGCTTCGCGGCGCCCGGCTTGGGCTCGGCCGGTTTCGCGGCGCCCGGTTTGGGCGGCGCCGGCTTGCCGGCCGCGGGCCTCTCATCCGGCTCGGTCAGCACCATGGTGCTCGTGACGTTGGTCATGGCGTGCAGGTTGCCTGTCTTGTCCTCGACCACGATCTTGTCCGCCTTGATTGTCGTGTCTTCCTGCCAGAGCGTGGCGTTCCCCTCGTAGGTTGCGAGGGAGCCGGCACCGTCATAGTCCAGACGGTTCGATTTCACGTACACCGGCTCGTCCTGTTTCAGCATGGACGGCACCTTCACGGGGGCGGCCTCATCGGTCTTCCCAGCCGGGTTTGCTGCGGCAGGGGCTTTCCCTTGCACCGACGTGCCCTTTGCAGTCGATGGATTTGCGGCGGCCCCGGTCCCGCGCCCTGCCGGCGTCGCGGGCGTGCTCGACTGCGGGACCATCACGCTGCGGACGTTCGTGTCGGCCTTCATCTTCTGATTGGTCAGGCCCATCTGAATGTTTAGGGCGTCGACGCTGATCCGGCCGTCGGAGACGTGAGGACCGCTGCCGGCATCGCCCGGCCCGAGGCTCAGATCGAGGCGATCCTGCGCGATCGAGTACACCGCGGTCGGCGCGTCGGCGGTCGTCTCCGGGCCGTCCTTGAAGCGCACGTGACTGTGGAAATCGGCACGCTCGAGATCGCCGAATCCGGGCTTCGTTTTGATGTCCATCCGATCCGACGTCGCCGTGCGATCGATCTCGGCGAGCTTGCCTCGCGCCGGGCGCGTCTCGTGATACTCGAGATGCCCGGAGAACGTCGCCGCCTGGATCCCCGTGCCGGGCGCGCCGGTTGCGAGCAGCGAGGCCGAGCGGATCCGCCGTTGCGGCGTGTCGCCGTCGGGCGGCAGGTCCACCTGGACGTTCTCGTTCGCGACGAGGTTGGTCACCGTGGCGCCGTCGGGCGCCATCGCGATGTCCATCGCCTTCCCGGCGATCCGCCGTCCGGGCTTTCCCGTCTCGCCCGGCAGCTCGACCGCGGCGTTCTCGACGAGCCGCGCGGCCCGCAGCGTGCGGCCGTCCTCGGCATAGGCGAGGTCGATGTCCTTCGCCCGCATGTCCTGCGGTCCGGCGCTCCTCGGCTTCGCCGTCATGTGCGAGTTGCCGCGCAGCTCCATCCGCGTGACGCGCTCGTCGTCTTCGGTGAGGAACGCCGTGGCCTCGTCGGCCACCGTGATGTGCCCCTCGCCGTCCAGCCGCGCGTTTCCCGTGAACTTCATGTAGTGCTCGGCGCGCGCCATACCGGCGGCCTTCGATGTGACGTGAATCGCGCCGTGGCCCTTCCTGTCGGGGACGACGTCGACCTTGGCCTGGTCGAGCAGCCAGAGGACGCGCCGGTTCTGGTCGTAGGTCGCGCCGACGCCGGTGCCCGTCATGCGCCCCCTCGTGAACGTCAGCGGCCCGGGGATCCGCGTCATCTGCTCGTCGTCGTTGTAGCTGGCGGTCGCGGTCTTCACCGTGATGCCATCGCTGGTGGTGAGCTTGACGCCGCCGGTAAAGTTGGCAATCCCGACCTCTTTGCCCGGCGGCCGCGTCACGTCGGCGTCCCGCGATTCCACGGTGACCCGCCGTCCGCCCTTGTCTGGCAAGACAACCGTGACGCCGCCGCCGAGCACCAACCGGCCGTCCGCGTAGCTTTTCTGATTGCCGAACTTGAGCTGGAAGGTGACTTTGCCCTCTTTACTGGTCGTGGTATTCCCCGGTCCGCCCTGGGTCGATGCGTTCGGATCGAGGTTCGCCGGCTTTGTCAGGACCTGCGCGGGGGTCTTACGTCCATTCCGCACACGAACAGAGCAATCCCAAACCGGAGGCGCTTCTGCCAGCTCCCCAATCTTCAGTCGCCAATCATCAATCTTCAATGATTATAGGTCGCTGAGGGACTTGAAGTCGGCGACCGTGAGCTCCAGGTACGTTTCCCCCTGGAACTCGTTCTGGTCGAGGGAAAAGGCCAGGTTGACACCCGCGCGGTGCTCGGTGAGGAACGCGGCGCGCTCGGCGGCGCGCCACGCGATGGCCCGGAAGCTGCGGCCGTCCTGCCGGAACGTCATTTTGAGGTGGCGGTCCTTCAACGGCCGCGGACCGTCGACGATCTCCACCGGCATCGCGTGGAAGATCGGCCGCGGATTGGCGAGCCCGAACGGCGCCATCTGGCTCAGGCCGTCGACGAGGTCGGGCGTGATGTTCTTGAGGTTCAAGTGGCCGTCGATGCGGAGCCGCGGCCGCAACTGGTCGGGCTCGAGCACGTCGTCCGCGTGCGCGTTGATGCGCCCCCGGAACTCCGCGACCTTCGACGCCTCCATCGTCAGGCCGGCGGCCTGCTTGTGCCCGCCGAAGCGCAGGAACAGCTCGGCGCAGCGCTCCAGCGCGTCGAGCATGTCGAAGGCCGGAATGCTGCGGCAGGATCCGTGCGCGAGGTCGCCGTCGACTGAGAGGACGATGGAGGGCTTGTGGTAGGCGTCGACGAGCTTCGACGCGGCGATCCCGATGACGCCGCGGTGCCACCCGTCGCCGCCCACCACGAGCACGTTGTGCGCGCCGATGGCCGGGTCGGTCTCGATGGCCTTTTTGGCCTGGGCGACGAGGTCCGCTTCCTCGGTCTGGCGCTTGAGGTTCTCCTCGTTCAACTGCTGCGCCAGGCCGCGGGCTTCCTCGCCGGCCGCCTCGTCGGTCGCCAGCAAGAGGCGCGTCGCGATGTCCGGCGTGCTCATCCGTCCGGCCGCGTTGACGCGCGGCGCGAGGATGAAGCCGACGTGATAGCTGTCGATGGTCTTGCCCGTCAGGCCCGAGGCCTCGAGCAGCGCGCGCAGGCCGACGGTGTGATGTCCCTTGCTGAGCGACTCGAGCCCGAGCTTCGCGATGACGCGGTTCTCGCCGACGAGCGGCACGACGTCCGCGAGCGTCCCGATCGCCGCGATCTTGACGAACGCCGGCAGCCACTTGCCCTTGCCGGCGCGCTGGCAGAGCGCCTGGACCAGCTTCAGCGCGACGCCGACACCCGCGAGGTTCTTGTCGGGGTACGTGCAGTCGCGGCGCTTCGGGTTGATCACAGCCAGCGCCGGCGGCAGCGTGCCGTCGGGCTCGTGGTGGTCCGTAATGATGAGGTCGATCCCGAGCTCGCGCGCGCGCAGCGCCGCCTCGGTCCCGCGGATGCCGCAGTCGACCGAGATCACCAGGCGCACGCCCTCGCCGTGGAGCCGATCGATCGCGGCCGGCTGGAGGCCGTAGCCGTCGCGGAGGCGCTCGGGGATGAAATGGACGACTTCCCCGCCGAGCATCTCGAGCGCCCGCCGCAGGATGACCGTTGACGTGATGCCGTCGACGTCGTAATCCCCGTGAATCGCGATGCGCTCTTTCGCCGCGAGCGCGCGCTCGATGCGCTCGACGGCCTTCCCCATGTCCGCCAGCAGGTAGGGATCGTGCAGGTGATCCATGGTCGGGTGAAGAAATCGCCGGGCGACCTCCGGATCGCCGAGCCCGCGCATGCACATCAGCCGCGCGATGGCGGGATGGAGGTTCAGCGCCGCGCCGAGGGCCTTCGCTTCGTCATCGTTGCACGGCAGGTGTTGCCAGAGCAGCGCGGCTTTCATCGCCCGGCAGGCCCGCCACCCGTCGGCCCGACCGGTAGGTCGGGCGACGTGTCCGTGAACGACGAGCCTTCTTCGCCCATGCGCCGGAACTTGGCGTAGCGCAGCTCCAGCCGTTCCGGAACGGTCAAGGCGGCGACGTCCGCCAGCGCCACGGAGAGCGCCTGGTCGACGAGCGCCGTCGCCGCCTCGTAGTCGTTGTGGGCGCCGCCGACGGGCTCCGGGATAATCGAGTCGACGAGGCCGAGGGCCACCATGTCGGGCGCGGTGATCTTGAGCGCGGTCGCGGCCTCGATCTTCTTCGCCGGATCGCGCCAGAGGATCGCGGCGCAGCCCTCCGGAGGAATGACGCTGTAGACGGAGAACTCCTGCATCATCACGCGATCGCCGATTGCGATCCCGAGCGCGCCGCCGCTGCCCCCCTCGCCGCACACGATGACAATGATCGGCACTTCGATCAGCATCATCTCCCGCAGGTTGACGGCGATCGCCTCCGCCACGCCGCGCTCCTCGGACTCCATGCCCGGGTACGCCGCGGGCGTGTCGATGAACACGATGAGGGGGCGCGAGAACTTCTGCGCCATCTGCATGACGCGCAACGCCTTGCGATAGCCTTCCGGGCGCGCGTAGCCGAAGTTCCGGTAGATCTTCTGCTTGGTGTCGCGCCCCTTCTGGTGCCCGAGAAACGCGACGGACTGTCCCTTGTACTCCGCGAGGCCCGTGACGATCGCATGATCGTCGGCGAACCGGCGATCGCCGTGCAGCTCGTCGACGGACGTAAAGAGCCGCTCCACGTAATCGAGCGTGTTCGGCCGGTTGGGGTGCCGCGCCACGAGCACGCGCTGCCACGGCGTGAGCGTGCGGAAGATCTCTCCGCGGATCGCGTCGGCGCGCCGCCGCAGCGACTCGATGGATCGGTCGCGCTCCGGCGTCGTCGGCATCATGCCGAGCGCCTCGATCTCCTTCAGCAATACCCCCACGGGCTCTTCAAACTCTAATAGTTCGGCCATGCAAAGGTGCTAACGGTGCTAAAGGTGCCAACAGCGCTAAGGGTGCTGGTGCCAAAGGTGCCAACAGTGCTAAAGGGTGCTGGTGCCAAAGGTGCCATGGTCCTGGAGTCAGAGTGCACTGTTAGCACCTTTAGCACCCTTAGCACCAGCACCTTTAGCACCATTGGCACCGTTAGCACCTTTAGCACTATTTCAACAAGACCGATCCCACTCCACAGAGCTGCTCGACTTCCTCGACGAGCTTCTCCGACGGGCGGACGCGCAGCGCGACGTCGGCGCGGACGCGCAGGCCGGGGCCGCCGTTGTGCTTCACGTCCAGCTCG
>WNFM01314018.1_pt2 | contig 12796 bp, 12 predicted proteins | sample 5400271 | NCBI WGS metagenome assembly WNFM01 (sample SAMN13153352, study PRJNA577476) | soil metagenome | isolation source: 60 cm saprolite on Douglas fir-dominated hillslope | place: USA:California | collected 2013-09-17 | reverse complement strand
CGGGACTGCGGCGAATCCTTCAGGAAGCCCAGCATCCACTGATGCACGCTGCCGAGATTGGCAAAGCCGCCGGTCGCGAACGCGCGCAACAGGTTCAGCGTCGCCGCCGACTGCCGGTAGGCATTCAACTGCCGCTGCGGATCCGGGATGCGCGATTCCTTGGTGAAGGCGATGTCGTTGATGATGTCGCCGCGATAGCTCGGCAGTTCGACGCCGTCGATCTTTTCGGTATTCGACGAGCGCGGTTTGGCAAACTGGCCAGCGATGCGGCCGACCTTCACCACCGGCAGCGCGCCGGCATAGGTCAGGACCACGGCCATCTGCAGCAGCACGCGGAAAAAATCGCGGATGTTGTTGGCGCCGTGCTCGGCAAAGCTCTCGGCGCAATCGCCGCCCTGCAGCAAAAAGGCCTCACCGGCCGCGACGCGGGCCAACGACTTCTTCAGGTTGCGGGCCTCGCCGGCAAACACCAGCGGCGGAAACGTGGCCAACTGGGCCTCGACATCCGCCAATGCCTTGGCATCGGGATAATCGGGCACTTGCAGCACCGGCTTGGTGCGCCAGCTGTCGGGTGTCCACCGCTCGGACATGTGGGTTAACTCCTGAGCAAAAACCGCTACTTACCGGAAAGTCGCGAAGGGCCGCGTTATACACAGGCCTTAGGCCTCCCGCCAGCCAGATTTCCGGCTGTTTCGTCAAGCCCTTGCGGGGAAAGCCGAATTCGCATTTGCTGTGGCGCTCGCAAGAAGCCTCAAGGAGGAGACGCGGTGGCCGAGCCGGCTCAGGACGACGTCTTTGTCGATGATATCACGCTGCCGGCAGCCGATGGCTATCCGCTGGCGGCGACGCTGTTTCTGCCGCGCGGCGCCAAGCGCAATGCCGTCCTGATCAATTCGGCGACCGCGGTCCATCGCAAGCTCTATCGCGGCTTTGCGGGTTATCTCGCCAGGCGCGGCTGCGCGGTTCTGACTTACGACTATCGCGGCACCGGCGATAGCAGGCAGAAATCGCTGACCGGCTACAACCAGCCGAAGTCGCTGGTCGGCTTCAAGGCCTCGATGTCGGACTGGGCGGCGCAGGATATCACCGCCGCCGTGACGTGGATGCGCCAGCGCTATCACGACATGCCGTTCGCTTATGTCGGACACTCCTTCGGCGGCCAGGCGCTCGGGCTGTTGCCTAACAACACCGAGATTTCGCGCGCGCTCTTGATCGCAGCGCAGGCCGGCTACTGGAAACTGATGACGGTGCCGGAGCGCTATCGCGTCTATGCGCTGTTGAACTTCATCGGCCTGCCCCTCACGCGCACGCTCGGTTACATGCCGGGCAAGGCTGGGCTGGGCATGGACCTGCCGAAGGATGCATTCCTGCAATGGGTGTCCTGGGTGATGAGCCCGCGCTATCTCTTCGATTCCAAACTCGAGGCATTGGAGAATTTTCCGAAGTACAAAGGCGCGTTGCGCGCGCTCTGTTTGTCGGACGATCCCTGGGCGACGCGGCCGGCGGTCGAACTGCTGTGCGCAGGCTTCACCTCGATCAAGCCCGAGATCATCACCGTGACCCCCGCCGACACCGGTGTCACCTCGATCGGCCATATGGGCTTCTTCCGCGCCGAGCACCGCGACACGCTGTGGCGTGGCGCCGCGGAATGGATCCAGGCGGGGGAGTAGGTCTCTCTGTCGTCCCGGCCTTGAGCCGGGACCCATAACCACAAATGTTGGTTGCTGAAACAAAGCCGTCGACCATCTCGCTAAACAACATCCGCCGCGGCGTATGGGTCCCGGCCTTCGCCGGGACAACAAACATTATTCTCGCGGCGCGATGCGCCCGAAGTTTTGCAAGAAAACCTTGCCCTCGAAATCAGAGGGCGCAGGGAAGACCGGGTGCGCGCTGCACCCGCGGTCTCATGTGCGATGTGCATCAAAAATGCTGCACATGAGCATACAGGGCAGCGGAGAACACCCGGCCTTCCCTGCGCAATGGCTTTACGGCTTATACGAGTTCGCCCTGGTGACCGGCTTGCTTGCCACCATCATTTGCTAAAGCTTTCGCTTTCGCTCACTTGACGCCAGCACCGGGGCGTCAGGCCCGCACGACTTCACCGTACGCTAGTGACCGCGCTCGTCAGTCGCAGCCTTCGCGTCCACCGCTCCCTGTCCCTCGTTTGCGACGATGGCCAACGCCCCTCTGGTGGGACAGGATGCGGGAGTCGTAAATCTGATTTGCCCGACGGCGGAAGCGGAATATTTTTGCGTAGAGGGATGGACCCACATCTTGGGGTGATTTGCCCGTCGGGTTCCCGAGATTTGGAGGGCCAAGCACGAGCTATTGACCGGGCAGGATGAGCCCGGCACCATCGAAAACATGCACTTCAAGATCCTCGGCGACATTTCCGGTATCGAAACGTTTGCCGCCGGGGCCGGCATCCGGGAGATCGCGCGGCTGCGAAAAATTTACGGGCGGGGCCGCTGGCGTAAACGCAAGGGCGTCGCCCAGGTGCAATTAACCGATGGCTCGATCCACCTCGCTGAGCTACACTGGTACGAGGCCACGGGGATCGGGCGCAAAGAATTCAAGATCAAGCATCTACTGTGAAACCATGACAAAGACACAAGCGAAACAATTGGTCGTCTGCGTAACCAACGAAGGCTATGAAGCTTCGCTTGAGAAGCGTAAAATCTACGTCTCGTTGCGCGATGCTACCTCCGAGAAGCTCGGGATGTTGCGGATAGTCGATGAGTCTGGCGAGGATTACCTCTATCCGAAGGATTTCTTCCGATCTATCGCGCTGCCGCTGGCGGTGAAACGAGCCGTGCTGGCGGCCTAGGCGTAAGGTGGGCAAAGTCGCTTTGCGCCATGTCCGCCGGCGATCTACTGACCAATCCTAATAATAAATGGTAGGTTACGCTCCGCTAACCCACCCTACACGCCCGCGCCTTGCTCAGGCCGGCTTGCCCATCACGTACGGCTTCAGCATCGCATACATCGTGCCGTGGGTCGGCGTGGGTACGCCGAGCTGACGGCCGAGTTCGACGACCTTGCCGCTGAGCCAGGGCAGTTCCAGCCGGTTGCCGCGGTCGAGATCGAGCGCCATCGAGGCCTTCATGGCCGGCGGGGCGTGGCCGATGAAGTCCGCGATCTTGGCCAGCGCATCCGGCGGCAGCGGCACGCCCTTGGCGCGGCCGACATCGATCACTTCTTGGAACGCGGCCAGCAAGATCGGGCGGATATCGGGATCGTCGCGCAGCTTGCCGATCGGCTGACGCGTCGAGGCGGTGATGCCGGAATTGCTGGCGAGCAGCACGAACTTCATCCAGAGCTCGGTGACGATCTGCTCGCTCAACGTGGCGTCGAAGCCGGCCTTCTGGCACAGCGCGAGGAAATCCTCAGCCCGCTTGCTGCGCGTGCCGTCGAGCTCGCCAAAGATCATGCGCATGAAGGTGCCGACCTGGGTGATGACGCCGGGCGCGGTGATCGAGGCGCTGATCTGGGCGACGCCGCCCATGACCGCCTTGGCCCCGAGGATCGGCAATAGCCGCTCGGCGGCATCGATGCCGTTCTGCAGCGGAATGACCGCGGTATTGGCACCGACCAGCGGCTTGATCGCCTCACCCGCGCTCTCGACGTCCCACAGCTTGACGCAGAACAGCACCACATCGACCACACCGATGCTGTTGGGGTCGTCGGTCGCCTGCGTCGGCACCACATGAGTCTCGCCGCGGCCGCCCTCAACTTTCAGGCCCTGGCTCCTCATGGCCGCGAGATGCGCGCCGCGCGCGATGAAGGTGACGTCGGCGCCCGCTTTCGCCAGCGCCGCACCAAATCCGCCTCCGACGCCGCCGGCGCCGACAACCGCAATACGCATGACGTTTCCCTTGATGTGCCGTTATGTCGGATGGGTTTCGCTTCCGCCTTCGCTCTGCGAGCTACGGCGCGACAAGTCGCTCTTCCACCCTTCGTCTTACTTCCCGTAACTATAAAACCCCTGCCCGGTCTTGCGGCCGAGATGGCCGGCGGCGACCATCTCCTTCAGCAGCGGCGCTGGGCGATATTTCGGATCATTAAAACCTTCGTAAAACACCTCCATCACCGACAGCATGGTGTCGAGCCCGATCATGTCGGCCAGCGCCAGCGGCCCGATCGGGTGGTTGCAGCCGAGCTTCATGCCGGCGTCGAGGTCTTCGGCGGTGGCAATGCCTTCGGCCAGCGCGAAGATCGCCTCGTTGATCATCGGGCACAGGATGCGGTTGACCGCAAAGCCCGGGCTGTTCTTCGCGGTGACCGCGACCTTGCCGATGCGCTTGGCGAACTCGGCGGCCTTGGCGTGGGTGTCGTCGGAGGTCTGCAGGCCCCGGATCAATTCCAAAAGCGCCATCAGCGGCACCGGATTGAAGAAGTGCATGCCGATGAAACGATCCGGACGATCGGTGACGGCGGCGAGTTTCGTGATCGAGATCGACGAGGTGTTGGTGGCGAGCAGCGCCGACGGACGCAGTTTTGTGCAGAGATCCTTCAGGATCTTGATCTTCAGATCTTCGTTCTCGGTCGCGGCCTCGATCACCAGATCGCAGTTACCGAGTTTTGCGCTGTCCGTGGTGGTGGCGATGCGCGTGAGCGCGGCCTGCCGGTCCGCGTCGGTCATCTTCTGCTTGTTGACCAGCCGCTCCAGGCTGCCGGTCACGACAGACATGCCCCGCGTCAGCGCGGCATCGGAGATGTCGGTCATGATCACCTGCAGCCCCGCCGCCGCGCAGACCTGCGCGATCCCGTTGCCCATCGTGCCCGCGCCGACGATACCGATTTGCTCAATCATGGCTCACCTAACTCCGTTATCTCTGTGCTGGCGGATAGCGTTAGCAGAGGGCGGCGGGGATCGGTAGTCTCTCGCGCCCTGTTCAAGCCGCCCGTTAGGGCCCATAGATGCTTCGGCCGGTTTTGGCGCCATTAGCATGCCACGCGCGTTAGCGCGCACCGACAGGGTGAACGAATGAATTCTCGCATAAATTTTGTGCTGGTGACGCTCGCTTCGCTGGGATTGGCAATCGCGCATCATCACGACGCCGTCGCACAGATGCCGGCTTCGGCGACCGACCAGTTCCCCGCCTGGGCCTATCCGTGGGCGCCGGACTTCAAGGTTGCGCCCGATGACGGTGTCCCGAGACGGGTGCCCGACAGCGACGCCGCGTTCACCATCACGCAGGAACGCGATCTGTTCTTTGTGCCCGACTGGCATCCCGCTGATCATCCGCTGATGCCAGATGCCGTGGTCCATGGCCGGCGGCCGGACGCCCGGGCCTGTGGCTCCTGTCACCGCGCATCAGGCACCGGTGGTCCGGAGAATGCCAGCCTCGCCGGCCTTCCCGCCGACTACATTGTTCAGCAAATGGCAGACTTCAAGAGCGGCGCACGGACCTTCTCCGGCCCCGCGCGGAGTCCGATAACCCTCATGATCGCGATCGCCAAGGCCGCCACCGACGACGAAGTCCATGCCGCGGCCAGTTATTTCTCGGCGCTGAAACCGACACCGAACATCAAGGTGGTGGAAACCGAGATGCTGCCGAAAACGCAGATTGCGCGCGTGTTCTACACGACCTTGCCCGATGCCGGGATGGAGCCGCTCGGACAGCGCATCGTCGAGGCCCCGGTGGACATGGCGCAATTCGAGCATCGCGATTCCCGCGCGCAATTCACCGCCTACGTGCCGGTCGGCAGCGTCGCCAGGGGAGAAGCCCTGGTCAAGACCGGCGGAGCCGGCAAGACAGCGTCCTGCGCCACCTGCCATGGGCCTGACCTCAGAGGTGTCGGCCCGATACCCGGCATCGCCGGACGCTCGCCGAGCTATCTGGTGCGCCAGCTCTATGACATCAGGGAGGGCAAACGGGCGGGAGCCTCGGCTGAGTTGATGAAGCCAACGGTCGCCAACCTCACGCACGATGACATGATCGCGCTCGGAGCTTACCTGGGCTCGTTGCAGCCCTGAAGCGGTGGAACGTTGGGAACCTACTCTGCCGCCTCCCGCACATACCTTGCCGTCGGCGTCCGCATCGTCACCAGCAAGTAGGGCGGGTTAGTCGAAGGCGTAACCCGCCGCTTTATCATCGACGAGCGGCGGATTACGCTCAGCTAATCCGTCCTACGCGCGCCAATTTTCTTAAACGTGGAAGACACGTGTGGATATATTGCCTGACTTATTGGGTCCCAATCTTAAGATCGTCTTCTGCGGAACGGCAGCGGGCAAAACGTCGGCCACGGAAGTCGCTTATTACGCGCATCGTCGAAACCGCTTCTGGCGAATACTGCACGAATGTCAATTTACTGATAGACAGTTGTTGCCTCGCGAATACGGTCAGTTGCAGGCGTTGAGTATCGGCCTAACGGACCTCTGCAAATTTGCTTTTGGCAACGATGACGAATTGGCAACAGGTTCATTGACTGCAGAGCGCCTCATTGCCGCAATACAAGAGCATAAGCCTAGGTTCTTAGCGTTCACTAGTCGCACGGCGGGTCGCATCCTGTGTGGCAAAACAGCAGACTATGGCTGGCAGGAACGTTTTTTCGAGACGCAGATTTACATATTACCCACCACGTCACCCCGCTGGGGCGACAGTTGGTGGAACTCTCAAAAGTACCATTGGCACGAATTCGCGTCGGCGGTTCAAGCCACTTGACTAGCACGTAGGGCGGGTTCACCGAAGGAGCAACCTACCTCATTGTTGTCGTCAGCGAGCGGCGGATTACGCTTCGCTAATCCGCCCCACGCGCTGTCTTAGGGGGCAACTTCCAGCCAGATCTTTTTCTCTGCTTTATCTGCCCACTCGATAGTGAACTTAATTTCCTGCTTCCCTGAATTGAGTAGCGCCGTGGCGCGGCACGTGCGCCTCTCCGTCTCACGATCGTAAGAGACTTCCTGCGCGTCTTGGATTTGGAAGACCGTGACCTTGACCACAGTACTAAGCGGTGAGCTCTCTAGCGCTTGTTTGGCGAGAGCAGTTGTGGTGGCACTATTGCACTTCGGAATAGCGTTGCTCAGCATCGTTTCTGTGTCGTATCCGAGCAAGCGCAGTACTAAAATCCCTCCTCCAAATAGCCAAAATACGAACAGCGTCACCGCAGTCATGACGACGGCTCTAATCAAAAGTCTTGTTCGGTTCTTGGCAGGCTTGGCGTTCGGGCCGTCCGCGGCATCCATCCGAATGGTTGACGGAAGCGGAGGAGGCCTCTTGCGTTGGAAAATCTCAGTGTCGCGAATTACCCGCCACGACTCCCCAAACGTTTCGTTCCAAACGAGAGTGCTCTGAGTGACGCGCCCGCTAGACAATAGGTCTTGCAGTTCTTCGCTACCCACCGGCCCGGCATAGCCATCTTCCGTCGTATAAAACCAGCTTACCCCAGCCACAGGTTCCGCCCCGAACGATCCGCCCCTCATTGGCGCATCCGAGTTGACCCGCAACCGCTGGTTACGTCAACCGTTGATCTTCCTACGACGTCGGACAGTATTCGCAATGCTGGAGCGGTACGGCGCCCCCCTACTCCGCCGCCGCTTCACTTACATACCGCGCCGTCGGCGTCCGCATCGTCACCAGCTCTTCCGATGCGGTCGGATGCAGCGCGATAGTCGAGTCGAAATCGGCCTTGGTCGCCTTCAGCTTCACCGCGATCGCGACCGCCTGGGTGATTTCGGCGGCGGCATCGCCGACGATGTGGCAGCCGAGGACGCGGTCGGTGGTGCCGTCGACCACGAGCTTCATCAGGATGCGGGTGTCGCGGCCGGACATCGTCGCCTTGATCGGGCGGAAATCGGTCTTGTAGATGTCGACATGCGAGAACTGCGCGCGGGCTTCCGCTTCCGTCAGGCCGACAGTGCCGACTTCGGGCTGCGAGAACACCGCCGTCGGGATGGTGGCGTGGTCGACCTGGACCAGGCGCTTGCCGAACACGGTGTCGGCGAAGGCGTGGCCCTCGCGGATCGCGACCGGCGTGAGATTGATGCGATGGGTGACGTCGCCGATCGCGTAGATGTTGTCCGCCGAGGTCTTCGACCAGCCGTCGACAGCGATGCCGCCGTTGTTCGCGTTGATGGCGACGTGAGCCTTTTCCAGTCCGAGACCCCCGACATTGGGATGCCGTCCGATCGCGAACATCACCTGGTCGGAGGCGATGCTCGACCCGTTCGAAAGGTGGGTGGTGAACTCGTGGCCGTGCTTGTCGATCTTGTTGACGGTGCAGCCGGTCAGAATAGTAATGCCCTGCTTTTCCATCTCGGTCCGCACGTGCGTGCGGACGTCCTCGTCGAAACCGCGCAGGATGTTGTCGCCGCGATAGATCACCGTGACGTCGGAGCCGTAGCCTTTAAAGATGCCGGCGAATTCCAGCGCGATATAGCCGCCGCCCTGGATCACGATCCGCTTCGGCAGTTCCTTCAGGTGAAACGCCTCGTTCGAGGAGATCACGTGCTCGATGCCGGGAAACGCCGGGCCGTGGTTGGGCGCGCCGCCGGTCGCGATCAGGATGTACTTTGCGGTGACTTTTTCGCCGGTCATCAGCCGAATTGTGTGGGCATTTTCCAGCACCGCGCGGGTCTTCACGACCTTCGCGCCGCTCTTCTCCACATTGGTGGTGTAGATGGACTCTAGCCGCGCGATCTCCTTGTCCTTGTTGGCGACCAGCGTCGGCCAGTCGAACGAGACCTCGCCGACGGTCCAGCCGAAGCCGGCGGCGTCCTCGATCTCGTGCTTGATATGGGAGCCGATCACGAACAGCTTTTTCGGCACGCAGCCGCGGATCACGCAGGTGCCGCCCATCCGGTATTCTTCGGCGACCATGACTTTGGCGCCGTGGCCGGCCGCGATCCGCGCGGCGCGCACGCCGCCCGAGCCGCCCCCGATGACGAACAGATCGACGTCGAACTCAGCCATGTCAGCCCCCGCCGGGAAATCAAAAGGTTGCAGCCGGTCAAACCCGGACTGCAACCTATATAGGGTGTGTCAGATCGGTTTGCCGCGCTTCTTCATCTCGCTGCGGAACTCAAGGTCGACGGTGGCCGCGAACTGCTGCGCCCACTGGTTCATATAGGACATGCTGAACTGGATGGCGCGGGGTTCGCTGACGAGCAGCTTGTTACCCAGCGGCGACTTGTAGAACGTCACCAGGTCCTTCAGCTCCTGCTCGGTGAACTCGTTGGCATAGATCTGCGCCATGGCGTCGGCGACTTCCGTGACGCGGCCGGCCAGATTTTTGGCGACGATGACCGCGACCTCGTTGAGGTCCTTCTGGTAGTTGAGGTTGTTCTGGCCAGGGTGGGAACGGCGTTGCCGAACATCGCGCTTGCGTTCTTCAGCGTCAGGATTTCCTTGGCTGCCGCAATGGCTGCCGGCGACGCCGGCTTCAGCGCCTGCGCCGCGGGCGCATCCTTCTGCTGCGCGCTGACCGGGGCAGCGGACAGCGCCAGCCCCCATGCGAGGCCGGCAGCCGACAAGATCCGTGAAAGGCTCTTCATTCCAATTCTCCTTGATTAGCGGCGTTACCGCCTTCAACTACGCGAATTTAGCTACGCGAATTTCTTGCAACTAGGTCCTTGCAACGACGCGAATTCCCTGCGCGCCCGCCAGCACGGCCGTGGTGGCGAGGCCGATGAACAGGCCGTGTTCGACGACGCCCGGGATCGGGTTCAGCAGCCCGGCGAGGCGCGGCGCATCGGCGATCCGCCCGAGATGGGCGTCGATAATCCAGTGGCCGCCATCGGTGACAAAAACGTGGCCGTCCTTGCCCTTGCGGACCACCATCTGCCCGGAAACGCCGCTGTCGGCAAAGGCTCCACATTTAAGAAAGGCTTGCGCCATCGCCCGCTGTGTCGCGGCCAATCCGAACGGGATCACTTCCACAGGTAGGGGGAAACGGCCGAGGACATCGACCCATTTGGTCTCGTCGGCGATCACGATCATGCGATCCGAAGCCGCGGCTACGATCTTTTCCCGAAGCAGCGCCCCGCCGCCGCCCTTGATCAGGTTGAGCGCGCCATCGAGTTCGTCGGCGCCGTCGACGGTCAGATCGAGCCGGTCGATCTGATCCAGCGTGGTCAGCGGAATTTTGCATTGCTCGGCCTGGATGCGGGTCGCTTCCGAGGTCGGCACGCCGACCACCTTCAAGCCGGCGGCGACCTTCTCGCCGAGCAGTTCGACGAAGTGTTTCGCGGTCGAGCCGGTGCCGAGCCCGAGCTGCATGCCGTCGCGGACATGCTCCAGCGCTGTTGCCGCCGCCTGCCGTTTCAGTGCGTCCATATCCACGTGAAAACAGTGCCTCTCAAGAACCGACCTGAAACCGGACTTTCGCGGGGAACCCCGCGGTGACGCTTCTCTAGCGTCGTTTTGGCCCGGGGAATAGCGCTATCAGGCCTTGAAACGGAGCATTCGCCGCTTGCATCGGGACGCGCCTCAGAATAGCGAATTCCCGATGACCCTTCCCCGCACGCTCGTATTCGATCTCGACGGCACTCTCGTCGATACTGCGCCCGACCTGATCGCGGCGCTCAACTTCGTGCTCGACCGCGAAGGCCTGCCGCCAGTCCCTTTGAACAAGGCGCGCAACATGATCGGCGCCGGCGCCCGCAAGCTGCTCGAACGCGGGCTGGAGGTCGACGGCCGCGCGGTCAGCGTCGGTGACCTCGACCGGCTGACCAAGGACTTCATCGACTATTATGCCGACCATATCGCCGACGCCTCGCGCCCGTTCGACGGGCTGGAGGCCGCCCTCGACCAACTGCAAGGCCAGGGGTTTCAGTTTGCGGTGTGCACCAACAAGCTGGAATGGCTGTCCAAACGCCTGCTCGACCAGCTCGGCATGACCGCACGCTTCAAGGCGATCTGCGGCGCCGATACGTTCGGCGTCGCCAAACCCGATCCCGTCATCCTGCAGCAGACGCTGGCACGGGCGGGCGGGCAGTTGTCGTCGGCCATTATGGTCGGCGACGCCGGCCCCGATGTCGGCGTGGCCCGGCGGGCCGGGATTCCCGTGATCGGGGTCGAGTTCGGCTACACGGATGTGCCGATCGCCGAACTGAAGCCGGACCGGCTGATCGGGCACTTTCGCGACCTGCCCGAGGCCGTCGATAGCCTGATCGGGGCCGCGTCCCAGTCCCGCGGCTAACTTCTATTTTGACGCGTTTTCGTGATGCGAACCGGCGCCCGCTTCGCTCGAAAGCGGTTTAACCTGCTGAATCAATGGGCAGATACGCGAGCGCCCGAGTTCCGCGTTAACCATCCTTTAACGATTTTGGCGCGCGCGGTTGCAGCCCTGTTCTGGCACTTCTATGCTCCAAAAGGGGATTGTGGCGGTTTGCCACAGTAGAGTGACCGATCATGCGTCGTGTTATCGCGATTGCCTTTACCGGGATTAGCCTGGCCGGCTGCTCCTCGTTTTCCTTTGATTCCCTCAAGCCGACGCCGCCGTCGGTCCAGGTCCAGCTTGAATCCGCGCCGCCGGGCGCCGAAGCCACCACCTCGCTTGGACCCGGCTGCAAGACCCCCTGCTCGGTCAGCGTGCCGGCCCCCGATGCTGGCTTTGCCGTCACCTTTGCGCTGCCCAGGTTCCAGCCGGTCACGGTTCCCGTGCAGGTGATCCGGAACCCCGGCGATTTCACCACCCCCGCCACCACCATCATCGAGCCAAGCCCGGTGTTTGCCGAGCTGAAGCCGGCCGGCCCGCCGCCCAAGGTGCGCAAGCCGATGCGGCCGAAGCCGCCGAAGGCGGCTGCAGCACCGGCCGCAGGCTCGCCGTTCCCGGCTGCACCCGCAACGCGTTGATCGGTTTTCCAAATAGCCCGATACACTGCACCGCACCCAAGGCTGCGCATGGGTGCCGCGTTATTGTAGCTTCCTTGCAACGTGCCTAGATTGTGCTAGCGGGAGCATCGACGTCGCGGCCCCCGCGCCGAACAAGGCACGCCAGCAAAGCACCCATCGATGAGCGGACCTGCGTTGAGTTCTCCCGATCTGTTGTTCCGTCCGATGGTCGACCCGTTTGGTCGCACCATCCGGTACCTGCGCGTGTCGGTCACCGATCGCTGCGATCTGCGCTGCTTCTACTGCATGTCCGAGGACATGACATTCCTGCCCAAGGCGGATCTGCTGACGCTGGAAGAGCTCGACCGGCTGTGCTCGGCCTTCGTCGCCAAGGGCGTGCGAAAAATCCGCCTCACCGGCGGCGAACCGCTGGTCCGGCGCAACGTGATGACGCTGGTGCGCTCGTTGTCGCGGCATCTCGGATCCGGCGCGCTCGATGAGCTGACGCTGACCACCAACGGCTCGCAACTGGCGCGCTTCGCCAACGAATTGCGCGACTGCGGCGTGCGCCGCATCAACATTTCCCTCGATACGCTCGACGCCGCGAAATTCCGCGCCATCACCCGCTGGGGCGATCTCGACAAGGTGCTTGATGGCATCGAAGCCGCGCGCGCCGCGGGCCTTGCGGTGAAGATCAACGCGGTGGCGCTGAAGAACATGAACGAGGAGGAAATCCCCTCGCTGATGCAGTGGGCGCACGGCAAGGGCATGGCGCTGACCTTGATCGAAGTGATGCCGATGGGCGATATCGGCGAAGGCCGGATCGACCAGTACGTGCCGCTGTCGCTGCTGCGCGCGCGCCTCGCCAAGCAATATACGCTGACCGACCTCGACGAGGATACCGGCGGCCCTGCCCGCTATGTCCGGGTCGCCGAGACCGGCGGCAAGCTCGGCTTCATCACGCCGATGACCCATAATTTCTGCGAGTCCTGCAACCGGGTGCGGATCACCTGCACCGG
>WNFM01309863.1_pt1 | contig 12796 bp, 12 predicted proteins | sample 5400271 | NCBI WGS metagenome assembly WNFM01 (sample SAMN13153352, study PRJNA577476) | soil metagenome | isolation source: 60 cm saprolite on Douglas fir-dominated hillslope | place: USA:California | collected 2013-09-17 | reverse complement strand
ACCGCCACGTGCGGCATCAAGGCCAAACGCCTCAAAGCCGGCTGGAGCCACGACTACTTGCTCAAAGTACTGGCCGGTTGAAGATGCGATTGCCCTGCCGATGGGCACTGGTGGATTGACGCGACATGTTCGGGCGCGTACAATGGGTGCAGACATGGGAGACTCCTACTAGGGGTGCACATGCGTTGGCGCGCGTCTGGCACCGGGCGGCAAGACAGAGAACAGCTAGTGAGCGCTCGCCGCGCTTGGGTGGCACCAGGCGCAGCGGCATACGGAACGGCCCCGGCTCGATGATGAGCTCGGGGCCAATTTTGTTGTCGGGCATGCTGCTGCGCGGATGATGGAGTGGGTGGGAGCGTGGCTGAGGGACGTGGCAGGGTCGGGGGAGAGGGTGAGGCCGACGTGTGGCGCGCACTGAGCGCGCACGACACAGCCGCTTACCCCAAGTATACCACGCGCTCGGCGCGCACCAATCGCCCCCACACATGGCTCCACGCCAGGTGTAGAGCGGCGTGTTGTGTGCTCGCGCGCGGCATGTGTGGCGTTAGAAGTGGCTACCTATGTGGTTACACATGTGCACTGCTGCTTGCTGATCATCTGCCGGCCGCCTCACCCTGCCGAGCGGCAGGCAGGTGCGCCGGGTCGTCCGTGGCGTCAGGATCGGGCGGGGCGGGCACAGGGCCGAGCAGGCGGCGCCAGAGCGCTGTCCACTCTGGGGTGCGCTCGCTGGGCACGACACTGACGGTCAGGGAGAGAGGGGTGGCCGCATGGCGAGTGCGCCGGCGATGGGTGGAGTTACTCTCGGGGTGTTGGGATGCCATAGCTGTTCTCCAGGCAGGACGAAATGCCGACGCAGGCTCCCTTGAGAGCTCAGTGCGTCGTTCCTGCTGGAGGGCCAGATGGCTCGCTCGCAGTCACATGTACTCAGTTAGCGTGCGGTGTTAATGAGCGCCTCCACCTCACTTTCGACATCGTCCCAGGTGACGTTGCTATGATGCCCGTGCGTCGGGCACGCGATGGTAAGCGCCGCCAACCAGGGCATCTGCCGCCTCGGGCGAACCGTGTGCATCAGCGGTTCGGGCACCAGCCTTGCGACGGTGCGCTGTCCAGGCGGCCTTCCCCGCCCGTCCCACGGAATGCCCTTCACGTGACCCAAAAGCGCCAGGTTGTCGGGCGGCAGAACACTGCGCCAGCCGCGAACCTCGATGATGTGCTCGCCGTTGCCGTTCCACCAGTGGCGCGCGCCGGTGTTGTCGTCCCAGATAACCGTGTAGTTCGGGCCGACCCCGACGGGAGTTGACTTCGGGCGCCTGGTTGTGTGAGATGGGGCATGCGTCCGCGCGACCGCCGGGCGTGCCGGCTCAGCGCCCACAGCCCCGGCTGCCGCTGCGTGAAGCTCTGATTCACAGACACCCACCAGACGCGCGCGCCGTCGCGCTCGTGGGCGGTCAGGTGGCCGAGATGTTCGCCGCAGGCGGTGAAGCCGCAGCGAACGCGCAGCACTACTTCACGCCACAGGTGGTCGCGCGCGTACGTGGCCTTCAACATGCTGCGCGCTCCCCTTTGCGGCGCACGGGCCGTCGCGTCCGGGTGTAGTTTTCCAAGCTTGCCGGGTCGATCAACAGCCCCAGCGCGCAACGCTCAGCGTGCAGCCGGCCGCGCAGGATGGCTCCATAGACGGATTCCACACGGCACCCCAAGCGCTCGGCCGCCTGGGACACACTGGGCCAGCTCAGCACGTCCATCGCGCGCTCCTCTCTGTTCTGTACACATGCATAATAGCACAAGTGTTCCTCAGCGGTAAAAAGTACTAGGCGATGAAGAGATCGAACCGCAAAGGGAGATATTGTGTAGTGCTGCGCCAGTCCGGCGCGGGCGGACCCTCGGCTACGCGCCAGACGAGCGACATGGAGTTGCTGTGTGGTGGCCGCAGCGGTACACTTGCAGGTGCGGATGCGGGAGGCGCACATGGGGCGGCAGACGCCACACGCGGACCACAGCGAGGGCGACGAGCAGCTGCTCGTCGCTCGGAGCCAGCGTGGCGACGTGCCGGCGTTCAACCAATTGGTCGAGCGCTACCAAGATTCCGCGTACGGCCTCGCGCTGCGCATGCTGGGCGACCCGGAGCTCGCCGCCGATGTCACACAGGACGCGTTCGTGTCGGCGTTCCGCGCGGTCGAACGCTTTCGGGGTGGGTCATTCCGCGCCTGGCTCTTGCGCATCGTGAGCAACGCCTGTTACGACCAGTGGCGCGCCGCCAGGCGCCGCCCTACGATGTCATTGGAGCTAGTAGCCGGCGACGATCATGGGGAAGCTGCCCACCAAGAACCGCACGACAGCTTCATCGACGACCGCTGGAACCCCGAGGCGACCGCCTTGCGTGGCGAGCTCATCGAGCTTATTTCGCGCGCGCTGCTGCAATTGCCGCCAGAGCAGCGTCTGGCCGTCGTGCTGAGCGATGTGCAGGGCCTCGCCTACGATGAGATCGCCGAGGTCATGCAGACCTCTCTGGGTACTGTCAAGTCGCGCATTGCGCGAGGGCGCAGCCATTTGCGCGACCTCTTGCGGACCCATCCGGAACTTTTGCCTTCGAGATACCGTCGTGCCTCAGAGATGGGTTAACCGAATCGCTGGCAGGAAATGAGCATAGACCAGATCGAACACCGTCATGACTGGGAGTCGCAGCGCGAGCGCCTCTCCGCCTATCTCGACGACCAGCTGAGCGACGCCGAGAACGCTGAGCTCACGGCGCATCTGGCAACGTGTGAGCGGTGCGGCGCCGAGCTCGCGGAGCTCCGCGGCACCATCCGGCTGCTTCAGGCGCTGCCGCAACCCGCGCGGCCGCGATCGTTCGCCATCCCGGAGGGCGCGCGGGCGGTCCACGTGGCTTCAGCGCGGCGTACTCTCCGTGAGCCGCCAGCGTCGGCGTCTCCTCGCTGGGCACGCGTGGCGCAGTGGGCCGGCACGGTGGCCGCCTCCGTTGGCATACTCCTGCTGCTGGGCACCGCGCTGAGCGGCGCGCTCATGGGCGGCAACGAGCGTGCGGCGAGCATGCCCGCCGCGGCCCACTCCTCCACAACTCAGAACAACACCCGCTACGGCACTGCCGACAGGTCGGCCACGCCGACTGTCTCTGCCCCGGCTTCCAGCGCGACCGCATACGCCGCGGCCGGCCAAGCCACCACCGCTCCGCGAAGCGCCGACACCCCAACACCTGCGACCAACAATCAACCCGGCAACACCTTCGCAACGCACGCGTCGCCCGCCGCTTCGCCGGTGGACGGCCGGGCCGGCCTGGAAATCACGGGGGCCGCGCTCCTCGCGTTGGGGGCGCTCGGGTTCCTGTTCGGGCGGCGAGCGCGGAGCAGGACGCGCTAGCGGCGCTCCAGCGGGTGGCTGGCGGCCGGGCTGTCGAGGCCCGGCCACGTTCCTTCAAGTACCGAGCGCCCCCCGCCCCCGAGATCAGGCGGCCGCGTGCTTCGGCGCCCTGCGCGACTCGTCGCTGCGCGGCAGCTCTCCACGAGGGTGAGCGCATTGACACCGCGCATGCCCTCTCGTACCATGTGATCAGCGTACGCGCTCCCGATCAGCAGGGAGCGGTAGAGCGCGGACCTCGCGTGACGGCGGGTGGGCGTACGAGGGTGGCATGAAAGACGCGCACGGCAGCCTGGTCCCGCACACGGCACATCGTGTGGGCATCGTCTACCAAGAGCGCTACCCCGAAGCGTCAGCGCTGGGGCGCACCCTGCACAATCGTTTACTTGCTGAAGGCTACGAATGCTGGTCAGTGGCCTCGGCGAGCGAGTACAAGATTGACGAGCGACTGGCAGCGACGGACGTGGTCCTGGTGCTCGGCGGTGACGGCACGATCCTCTCGGCGGCGCGCGCATGCGCGCCGCTCAATGTGCCGCTGCTCGGCATCAATTTCGGCCGCGTCGGCTTCCTCACGGAACTCGAGCCGCAAGACGTCGGTGCGCAGTTGGAGTACTACCTGCGAGGGGAGTATTGGGTTGACGAGCGCTCGATGCTGTCCGCGGAGGTCGAGCTCAACAGCACGCGCCACCACATGCTGGCCCTCAATGATGTCGTGCTCGCTCGACGTGCGCAGCCACGCGTCATCCGCGTCGACATTCGCATTGACCACCACGCGTATGGGACGGTAGTGGCCGATGGCGTCATCGTGTGCACCGCGACGGGCTCCACGGCTTATAATTTGGCGGCGGGAGGCCCGATTTTGCACCCGCAAGTGCGCAGCCCGGTCGTTACGCCGATCTCGCCGCACCTGGCGTCCTCACGGTCTGTCGTCCTGGAACCACAAGCGAGCATCATGCTGGAAGTCGTGGCAGGATCGGGAGGGGCCGTGCTCTCGGCGGATGGACAAATCAACCATGATGTGCCCGACGGCACTCAGGTGAAGATCACGGCAAATCAGAGTGTGACGCGGTTCCTCCGCCGGCGCCCGCCCACGGACTTCTACCACGTGCTCACCTCGAAGCTCAGAGAGCCGATCTAGGCAGGTGGGAGCTACACACCGAGGACATCGAGGCATCCCGCCATACATGCACGTAGATCGCCAGCCGCGAGAAGTGTTACATGCTACTTGAGCTCTCCATCACCGATTTCGCGATCATTGACCAGTTGCGCGTGCGCCTGGACGAGCACCTCAACGTCTTCACCGGCGAAACCGGCGCGGGAAAGTCGATACTGGTGGATGCGGTGTCCGCCTTGATCGGCGCGCGTGTGGGCGCCGACGCGGTGCGCTCTGCGACCGAGCGCGCGCTCGTCGAAGGCGTATTCGATGTCAGCGCCCAGCTGGCCGTTGGCACCGCCGATGGGCGCCGACAGGTTGCGCTGGCAGCGCACGGCCCGTCTCCGCAGCACAACGGCAGGGACACGCTCGATACGGAATCCCCCGGTCTCGCGGACATCCTGTATGAGCTGGGGCTGGAAGCGGAGGACGGTCTGCTGATCTTAACCCGGGAGATCAGCCACAGCGGGCGCAGCCTCGCCCGTGTGAATGGGCAGGCGGTGCCAATCTCCGCGCTGCAGCGCATCGCCTCCACGCTCATCGACCTGCATGGACAGAGCGCCCATCTCACCCTCTTGCGTGTCGACCAGCATGTGTACTACCTGGATCGGTTCGCGAATACCGTCACCTTGCGTGAGCAAGTCGCGGATGCGGTCGCTCGGTGGCGCGCCATACGCCGCGAGATCGCCAGCCTGGAGCGCGACGAGCGTGAGATTGAGCGCCGCGTCGCGCTGCTGCAGTTTCAAGTGGACGAGATAGCAGCTGCCCGACTCCAGCCGGGAGAGCTGGACGCCCTCGAGCGCGAGCGGCGCGTGCTGGCGAACGCCGAACGCCTCGGACTACTCGCCAATCAAGTGCACGCCGCGCTCGCGGGTGAGGATGGGAGCGATGCGCCGGCGGTCTACGAGCTGCTCTCGGGTGCCCGCCGGGCGCTCGATGAGCTCATTCGCCTCGACCCTCGCCTCACGGACCAGGCGGCCGCGCTCGACGAGTCTTTCTTCAAGCTGGAGGATGTAGCCGCGTCCGTTCGAGCCTATCAGGACGACGTCGCTGCCGACCCGGCGCGCCTCGCCGCCGTTGAAGAGCGCCTGGATGTGCTCGCGCGCTTGCGGCGCAAGTACGGCGCGACGGTCGAAGATATCCTGGCCTACCACGAGGAGGCCGCCGCGGAGCTGGAGCAATTGGTGCACCGTGAGGAGCGGGTAGCGGAGCTCAAACAACGCGACGAGGAGCTGCGCGCGCACACTGGTCAGCTGGCGGCCCGGCTCTCACTGCTGCGACGCGCCGCTGCGACCGAGCTGGCACGGGCCATGGAGCGCGAGCTGGACGCGCTGAGCATGAAGCGCGCGCGCTTCATGGTTGACATCCAACACGAGCTTGACCCTGACGGCGTGCCGCTCCCCCTTGAGGCTCGACTGGACGCCAGTGGCGATGCGGACAGCCCATCGGAGCGCTACGCCTGTGGCCCCTCCGGCGTTGATCGCGTCGAGTTCCTGATTGCGCCGAATCAGGGTGAGCCGTTCAAGCCGCTGGTACGCATCGCTTCGGGGGGTGAGACTTCCCGTCTCATGCTCGCCCTCAGATCGATCCTCTCGAGCGCCGATGAAGTGCCGAGCCTGATCTTCGACGAGATTGACGCCGGCATCAGCGGGCGCGTGGGACAGGTCGTCGGCGAGAAGCTGTGGCGTCTCGGCAGGTCCCATCAAGTCATCTGTGTGACCCATCTGCCCCAGATTGCGGCGTTGGGCGACGCGCATTACAGCGTTGCCAAGCGACTCAGCCAGGGGCGCACCACGACACAGGTCACCGCGCTGACGCCAGACGCTCGTGTTGCCGAGCTCGCGCAGATGCTGGGCGGCGCCCCGTCCGCTGCCTCGCGCGCCAATGCGGCCGAGTTGCTGCAACGTGGCGAGCAATGGAAACAAGGCTATGCCGCAAGGATGCACGCTTGACACCTTCTCGCGTCATCGCTAAGATGCAAGGAGTGCATGCTCTGGGGAATGCTCAACACTCCAGATCGGGGAGGCGCATGATCCTTTGCCAGAATTGTCTTACGGGGCACGCCGACGGCACACGGTACTGTGATGTGTGCGGCACCCGCCTCGATGGGGATGCCCCAGACGGGCGGAAGACGGCGATTCCGGCTCCGGGATCGCAGGGCCCCGAGTCAATCTCCAAGTTCGTGACGCCGTCGCAGCAGACCTCCGATGCATTGCACCCACTGCCCGTGGCGCCGGAGAGCTGGCAGAAGCCCGATGTCGGCGCGCCCACGAAAGCGCCAGACGAGATCCAGCTCCTCCCCTTGCACGTGCGGCTGAATAGCGGCCAGACGTTCGAGCTCCACGGCAAGTCGGCGTATCTCATCGGAAGGCGCGACGATGAGATTGGCAGCCTGCCTGACCTCGACCTCACGGCCGTCGGCGGCATAGAAGCCGGTGTCTCTCGCGTGCACGCGATGATCCATGCGCGCCCCGAGGGATATTTTGTCGAGGACCTGGTCAGCACCAACGAAACCTTGCTCAACTTCTTTCGTTTGATGCCTCGGCAACTCTATCCACTGAAGGACGGCGATCAGCTGCGCTTCGGCTTGCTCTCCGCACTCATCATTATTGGGTAGGTCACGAGCCAGGGGCGGCGTCTATCCATGCGCTGCTGGTGTCAGTCGGCCACAGCAGCGCTGCATGAAGGAGAACGATAGTGGCACGTAGCGTGATCATTCACTTGCTCGACCAAGACCCTGTGCTCGTCATGTTAACGAATCCGCGGCGACGCGACGGCAAGAGCGTAGGTTGGGTGACTCCTGGGGCGACCTCGTTCGTGTTTGCGATGTCGCGCATCAACTTCATCGAAGTCATGACCAGCGACGAAGACCGCGACAAGGTCATCGAGTTCTACCGCAACCGCTGAGTCGGTGACGCGCACGGCACGGTGGCCGCCGATCGGTCGATGCGGGACGGGGGCCACGATCGCCCCTCAGCCTTCATGACCGATCAGGCCCAGGAACTCTGCTCGGGTGGCCGCCTCACGTCGGAACACCCCGCGCATCGCGCTGGTCACCGTCTGACTGCCTGGCTTCTTGATGCCGCGCATAGTCATACAATTGCCGCTCACGATGGGCTTGCCGTTGCGCCGCACGAGCACGGCTCCCGTCGGCACCGAGACGCAAAACACGTCATCGTCGAATGAGACGGTGGCGCGATGATCCGGTTGGAGCTTGCCATACTCCTCGTAGTCCTTGCCGCTCTCTCGCTCGTGCAGACGCGTCTCAATGCGCGAACAATCGAGGTATGTTTGTACGCTCCCGGTCTTGCCTGTGCGCAGGAGGAGCTCCTGGATGTCATCGATCATGTGATGGGACTTGGACACGTACTGCACGCGCATCGGGTCGTGCTCATAGAAATGGCCGTCGCCGAGAGCATACCACTGGAGGAACTCGTCAAGCTGACGCGCACTCATCTGTTTGATAGCCGCGGGCACGCGCTTCTGACCCGACTTTCCCAGCGGCGCCAGAGCATCGTACAGCCGCCGGTCGCTGGACTTGAACTGGATGTGCCCCGGCTGGTCAGCTTGTGGAACGCTACGGAACGCAAATGGCAGGCGCTGCAACAGGCTCCAGATCATCTCGGCGTACTCGCCAGCGTTCTGGCTGATCACGACGTCATGCCTGGATTCCCGCGTGCATCCGTCCGCAAGCCAGGCAGCCATGAAATGTGCGTAATCGTCGCCCGCGATTGTCACGCCAGCGAATGACACCGTTGGAAGATCGGGCATGGACCAGCGGACGGCTTGCGGCACGTAGAATCGGGCTGGTACCTCATCGGCTGGCACGACCGACCAGGAACCTGCGCTGGAGTTCTCGAAGGCCCACTCCGGTCGAAGGACTGCGCGATGGTCGGGAGTGATGAGCAGATCGACGGTATCGCTTTCCCAGCGAATCATGGGGCCTTGATATGAGTACTGTACGTACGTCTCAGGAACAGCGAAGCTCATATCGAGCGTGTCAAGATCGACCTGTGCGACCGGAAGACCCTGGGGTAGGCGGTCGAAGCGTGTCCACCCATCAGGAGTCAGAATCTCGGTCTGACGATCGTAGCACAGATGCTCCGCCCGGACGACCACCCCGACCCCGGCCGGCTCCAGGGAGCTCATGATGGCATCGGCAAGCTGACTGGTGAGCCGCTCCTGGAGCTGCGGCCGCCGCGCGACGATCTCCAGCGCCCGGGCCAGCTTCGAGAGCCCGACCACCCGCCCGTTCGGGATGTAGCCGACGTGCGCGACGCCATGAAACGGCAAGAAGTGATGCTCACACATCGAGTAAAAGGGGATGTCGCGGACGAGCACCATCTCTTGATGCCCTACCTCGAAGCCGACGCGCAAGACCTCCTGTGGATCATGGAGCAAGCCAGAAAAGACCTCGGCGTACATCTCAGCGACGCGCCGCGGCGTGTCGCGCAGTCCTTCGCGTTCAGGATCCTCGCCGACCGCACGAATGATCTCGCGGACGGCTTTGCGCAAGGCAGCGTCATTAAATGCACCCTCTGGATGCTCATTGCGCTCAAGCGCCACGTGGCGCCTCCTCTCGTGCCACCTCGCTTGCGCCGCACGGTCGGCAGTCGAGGCTTGAATCCAAAGCGGCGGAACCGCCGTCGCCGATACCATAGCAGGCCCGTGCTTCTGGTGCCACCTGGATACGAAACGCTCTCCGCCGTCAGGCAACGGGGGTGGCGAGCAGAGATCAACGATGTGGTATAGTGGATGCACTACCGCGCCGCGCAGTTGTGGTGAGGGGTAGACTCACGGCCATGCCAGGCAGTGCGCGGGCGCGCGCCGGGGCTCCCAAGCTCATCGCGCTGTGGCGCGAAGGAGGCCCAAGCATGCGCTGCGAAGGATGTCACCGTGTCATGCACAACGCCGAGATGTGGCAGCTTGCGGGCGATCGTAACGCCCCGTCGGCCCGCTCCCTGAAGAATCTCTGCCGCAATTGTCGGCAGGCATCATCCCCGCTGGCCGCGCGCCTGGCCCACAAAGTGCTTGAACAAGCTAACGAAGTGGTGCGCCAGCACAGCTATCGGGGATAGCTGTGCTGGCGCGCCGGGCGACGATCGCGTAGGGTCGTGGCCAGCGGTGCGCCGGGTAGATCATGGCTGCGCGAAGCCCTGCGTACCCAGCCAGGCGCTGGGTGTCCTGGCGAGCGTCGCCGCTACGAGCGCCAAGTGAAGTCAGGATGCGCGCCTCACCGTCCCGCGCTGGCGCCTCTCTCCGCGTGCGGTCGGGCCCTTTCGTCTCACCACGTTGCCCATCGCTGGGCGGCGGACGCGTGCGCACGGGGCCTGGCAGGGGGACTCACCACCGGACTATAGTCCGGTGGGAGCGCTTCCCTCTGTGGCTGAGGAAGATGCGCGGCCAGCGAAGGGACAGCACGGGCGGTGTCGGCGCAGATGCTCGGTTCATTGCGTGATAAGTCGCATCCTCTGTTCGCACGCGGCAAGCATTTCACCCAGCGCTTGCTGTCGCTGTCCGTCTTCTACAAGGTGCTGATCGCCAACTCCACCATCGTGGTGCTCGGCGCCTTGGCCGGAACGGCCATCACCCTGCGCGTGGCGACGCGCTGGCCGGGCGCCAGGGTCACTGTGCCGCTGGTGGTATCCTTCTCTATCGTCGGTCTCCTGCTCAGCGCCGGCATCAACGTGCTGGTCCTGCGCGCCGCCCTTAGTCCGCTTACCCGCTTACAGCTCGTGGTCCAGCGCGTGCGCGCGGGCGACCTCAGCGCGCGCGCGCATACCTCCCCGCTCGCGGATGCGGACATCGCGCAATTGGCTGAGACGCTCAATCAGATACTCGATGACGTCCAGCGGTATGAGTCACAGGTCCATGCGCTGTCGGGCGACCTGATACGAGCGCAGGAAGACGAGCGTCAGCGCATCTCGCGCGAACTGCACGACGATACCGGTCAAGTATTGACGCTTCTCTTGATCCGCTTGAAGTTGCTGGAGGGCGTGCCAGGTGCCGAAGCGCTCGGTCCACAAATTGCCGAGCTGCGCGCCCTCGTGGCCGGGGCGATCGAACAGATTCGGCGCCTGGCGCTGAATCTGCGCCCGCCAACACTCGATCAGCTCGGGCTGGCCTCAGCGCTGCGCTCGCTCACGTTAACGTTCTCCGACAGCACGCATCTCCCTGTGCGACTCAGTCTTCCCGAGGACGCCATTCAACTCCCGCCAACGAGCGCAATCGCCGTCTATCGGGTGGTGCAAGAGGCCCTGACGAACATCGCTCGACACGCTGGAGCGAGCGCCATCCAGGTCGACGTCGCCATCGCGGGGAACGTGCTCATAGTGGACGTCCATGACGATGGACAAGGCTTCGTACCGGACGCGATCCTGCGGCATCGGACGAGCACAGGACAGGGAGTGGGCCTCTTCGGCATGGAGGAGCGGGCACGGCTGGTAGGTGGACAGCTCACCATTTCGTCCGCACCTGGCAAGGGAACAACCGTCCAAATTACCCTGCCGCTGGAGGGAACGCCCGTGCCGCCGCCACCGGCCCCAGCCGCGCCCACACCAGCTGAGCGGTGAAGTGCCGACTCCGGACGTGACCTGGGCGACGCGCTTGACCGCTCCCCACGGCTCAAGCCGGGGGATTGCTGAGCTGACCACCGCTGACTCGGCACGCCGCGCCCGTCGCACACGGTCCTGTCGTGGCCCGAAGCCGCCTCCACCGGCGTGCATCCCCGCAAGCCCTGCGGCATCGAGACCGTCGCCCACACGGCGTCTCAGCGCGCCACGCATCCCCAGCCCGCAAGGCCGGGGTCTGCTGGCGGAGAACGCTTAAGATGGAGCGCCGTTCTCGGCGGGGTCCGCTGGGATGCGCGGGAGGAAGGCGGTGAAGGTGCTGCCGTAGCCAGGCTCGCTGTGCACCTCCACATGACCGCCGTGCCCCTGCATGATGATGCGCACGATCGCCAGCCCCAGCCCTTGGCCGCGACTGTGTATGCTGGCGTCTCGCACCTGGTAGAAGCGCTCGAAGATGTATGGGACATGCTCGGCCGAGATGCCGATGCCCGTATCGCTGACGCTCAGGCGCACGTAGCGCTCGTCATAGGTGGCCGAGAGCGACACTCTGCCGCCCGCGGGCGTGAACTTGATCGCGTTGCTGAGCAGATTGCGCAATACCTGTTGCAAGCGCGGACCATCCGCCACGATGACGGGCAGATTGGGCTGGTGCACGGCGGTGAAGGTGATCCTTGCGTCCGTCGCCGTCAGCTCCATTTCCTCGCGCGCTTCGGCGACCAGCGGCTCCAGCCGCAGCGGCTCGCGGATGAGGCTGAACTGGCCCGCGTCGCGCCGCGAGATCAGCAGCACATCGTCCACCAGCGCGTTGAGATGCTCGCCGCCCGCGCGCGCCCGGCGCACGAATTCGCGCTGCTGATCGGTGAGCGAGCCCGCCATCTCTTCCGCGAGCACGACGTCAAGGTACCCGTTGATGGCTTGCAGAGGCGACCGCAGCTCATGCGCGATCATGGAGAGGAAATTCGCCTTCATCAGGTCCACATGCTTGAGCGCCGTTACGTCACGCCCGATGAGCAAAGCGCGCCGCCCCTGTGGTCCTGTCACGGGGGTCACGCTCATATCCACATAGAGCCTATCGGCAGCGGGGGTTAGCGGGCGGCTGGCGTTCCGGATGCCCGCGTGGCCGGCGGTGGGCGTCTGCGATCGGGCGGGCGCGGCGGCCCTGATGGGCATCTCGCATTCGACATGAGGGAGCGGCTTCCCGGACTCCAACGCGGAGGCTACCAGACAACCAATGCGACAGAGGCCGCAGTCGTCGTTGCCGCTGGAGAGGACCGAGCAGCAGCGCTTGCCGATGATCTCGTCGAGCGAGAGCCCTATCAGGCGCGCGAAGGCCTCGTTCGCCTCGATGATCGCCAGCGACGCGTCGACGATCGCGATGCCATCCGACCCAGCGGCGAAGATCGCTGCCTGTTGCTCGCGCTCGATCCGCGCCGTTTGATACAGCTCCACGTTCTCGAGCGCGGCGGCCACGATATTGGCGAGGTCCAGCATGGTGCGCAGCTCGGCCGGCGTGAAGCTCACCGGGCGCGCGAGCGTGATAACCCCCCGCAAGTGGCCCTTCGACACCAGCGGGACGCTCAGCATCGCCAGCTGATCACCCGCCAGAAAGGCCTCGGTGACCTCGCCGATAGACGACGGGCCCGGTGAGATCATCAGTGAACGGCCCTCCCGCGCTACGTTGGCCGCGATGGAGTGGGTA
>WNFM01188789.1_pt2 | contig 12796 bp, 13 predicted proteins | sample 5400271 | NCBI WGS metagenome assembly WNFM01 (sample SAMN13153352, study PRJNA577476) | soil metagenome | isolation source: 60 cm saprolite on Douglas fir-dominated hillslope | place: USA:California | collected 2013-09-17 | reverse complement strand
CGAGTATCCGTTCGTCCTTGCCATGTGCCCGGATATCGTTGATATCGCCCGCGAGTCCGGAATGACCGTAGGTCGGGATGCCGGCGTTGCGCAGGTAGCTTCCGTCAGTAGCGCCGGCGCTCATGGTCGGAAGCACGACGGCGCCGGGCCAAAACTGCTGTGATAATTTCTCGATGGCTGCCATCACCTCTTCATTCAGAGCCGACGGCGCGCTCAAAACCGCCTTGTCGAGCTGCGTGACCTTGATCTGATCGTCCGCGAGCACGCGCTCCAGCGTCGCCTTGACCTCGTCGACGGGTTCGCCGGGCATGATCCGGCAATTGACCTTGGCGCTCGCCAGTTGCGGCAGCGCGTTGATCGCTTGGCCTGCCTCCAGCATCGTCGCCACGCAGGTGGTGCGCAGCTCGGCGTTATAGAACGGATTGGCTGCGAGCCGAACGAACGACATCGCGGCCGGATCGGGCTTGTCGGACAGCATCGCGCGTATATCAGCCGCGGTCTGCTCGCCCTCGAATTGCGCTATGCGTTCGAAGTAGGCGCGCGTGGTGTCATTGAGCTTGAGCGGGAAGGTGAATTTGGAGAGACGCACCAATCCTTCCGCCAGATGATAGATCGCATTGTCCTTCAGAGGGACCGCGCTGTGGCCGCCTTTATTTTTCACGTCGAGCTGATAGGTGACCGCGACTTTCTCGCTGGTTTGGACGCTGTTCCTGATCGGCTTGCCGTCTTTCAACCCGACACCGCCGCCCTCGTTCAGTGCGAATTCGGCATCGATCAGGTCGCGATGGTTCTTGATTAGCCATTGGACACCGAGAGCGTCGTGGTCGAAGATTTCCTCGTCGGTCTCGAGCGCTAAGATGATATCGCGATCGGGCTTGTAACCTTCCTGCTTGTAACGAATGAGATTGGCGACAAAGGCCGCCGCCATGTATTTGTCGTCGCCGGTGCCGCGCGCGTAGAAATAGCCGTCCTTTTCGGTCAGTTTGAACGGCTCGACCGACCAGTCTTCGCGGTTGGCCGGCACGACATCGAGATGCGCCATCAGCAGGATCGGTTTTCGCGCACCCGTGCCATGCAAGCGGGCGACCAGATTGCCCTTGCGCGGCGCCGGCGAGAACGCGTGGACGTCGGCATCCGCAAAGCCTGCGGCCCGCAGCCGTGCCGCCACCGCCTCGGCGGCTTGTGCGGTGTCGCCGGTCGCGGTCACGGTGTTGATTTCGACGAGCTCCTTGTAGATGTCGAAGGCAAGCTGCTGTTGCGGGGTTAGTGCCTCGGCGGCCGCAGGGCGCGACATCATGGCAAGGATCGAAACCGACGCGGCGAAGAGAGCGATCCAGCAACGCTTCCGCGACGTGAGGCCGTTGCGCCGGATTTCGTCGGACATCTCGCTCTCCCAAAACTCCCGTCGAACGGGAGGATGAATTCAGACAGGTAATCCGTTCGCTGGCAAGATGTCGGACCGCGCACTTCCGCGCCTCAGCCATTCTACAGCATGATGGCTTTGGGTTGTGTCGGCACACGCTCGAGTTCGGGTCACCTCGCCCCGCTTGCGGGGAGAGGTCGGATCGCTCTAGCGATCCGGGTGAGGGGGACTATCCGCGAGTCTGAATCTGCGGAGAGTCCCCGACCCTCTCCCCGCAAGTGCGGGGCGAGGGAGAAGTCGCCGCGCTATTTCGTATCTCTGGCCGCGATCACTTCGATCTCGACCAGAAATCCGGGATTGGCGAGTGCCGCGACGCCGACAACGGACCGTGCCGGCAGATTGGGCTGACTGCCGCCGAAGAACTGCGTGTAGCCCTCCATGAAGGCTTTGAAATCCATCGGCGCGCGGGCGTCGTGCACCAAAAATACCTGCATCTTGACGACATCGCCGATGCCGAGCCCAAGACCTTCGAGGATGGCCTTGATCTTGGTGAGCGCGCCGATCGTCTGGGTTTTGGTGTCGCCATAGGCCTGCGGGCTGTTCGGTTCGGCGCTCTTGTCAATGATCGGCGGCACCTGACCGCTGATGTAGTAGGTGGTTGCATCGCCCGGGACCTTGACCGCCTGGGCTATGGGAAAGGTGGAATTCGGGATTGGATATCTCACCACCTCCGCCCGGGCATCCTCGACAAGGACGGTCAAGAAAAATGCGCCGAGTGAAAACAGGCTTGCGAGCTTCATCTGCTTATCCCCATTGTCGAGGTTAGCCGCGGCGGGCGGCTTTGACGTCCTCGGCGGTCACCGCATCCCGATAAGAATTGCCAAAATGCGTTGGTCGTCGCTCAGCATCGCCCCCAATCGCGGCATTCCGCGTTGCCCGTTGATCACGACGGAGACCGGATAGAAGCCGACCTCGAGATTGCTGTCGCCCGCGAGCGATGGATAGGTTCCGGCACCTGCCGCGCCCTTGGCGTCGGACATGTGGCAGCCCTGACAGACATTGGCGTACAATTCCTCGCCGGTCATTTCGGCAAACCGGAAGCCCGTGCTCAGCGCGGGCCTGGATGACGAGGGCCTGGCATCCTGCGCGTAGGCCATCAACGACAGCAGCGAGAGCGTCGCTGACATCATCATCGCCAAAGCGGCGCGAAAATTGGTGATTTGCTGGATCATCCGATCACACTCGTTCTCAGGTTTTCACCACGCACTCATGCAGCCTCGTGATGGCATCCAGCGACGACAGGATGGCCCCCTCCTGCCATGCCGGAATGTAAGAGGCGTGTTCTCCCGCCAGCACGATCCTGCCGTCGATCTGGCACAGATTGTCGTAATGCTCTGCCCTCGCCTCATCGGTCCAGTTGCCGGCGCAGCCCAATGTAAAGGGAACGCGATGCCAGGCCACGGCGATGCCGTTCTCGAATTCTGTGGGGTATTGCGGATGAATGCTGGCGCCGAATCCGACCGCGCGGCGGACCCGCTCCTCCGGCGGCATCGAGGTGAATTCATAGGCGTTGGGGCCGTCGAAAAGATAGGCGCCGAGCAGCACGCCCTTGCCCGCACGATTGAAGCCGGTGTTCGGATAGGCGATTTGCCTGATCGGCAAATCGGTGTGGCTGATGCCGCCATAGATCGCCTCGTCCTCCTCCCAGAAGCGGCGCTTGAACTGCAGGCCGATCTTGACCGAGGGCGAATAGGGCACGGCATCGATCGCCGCCTTCATGCGATCGCCGACGTCGATCGGAAGCTGGCTCAGGATCGAAAGCGGGATGGTGCAGATGCACCAATCCGCTTTGGCCTGCTGCGGCGTCGCCGGGGTTTTGAGGTCGGTGTAGGTGACCGTGACGCCGCGGTCATCCTGTTGGATCCGCGTCACCTTGGCATCATAGCGGATGACGTCGCCGACTTCTTTAGCAAAAGCCTTGCCGATCATGTCCATTCCGCCTACCGGCTGAAACATCGTGGTCTGGAATTGATGGCGCGCAAAATTCTGCAAGTATAGCCAGAGCCGCGACTTCAATATCTCGGACAGATTGACCGGCTCGCCCGGGACCGGCACCGCGCTGAGGCCGCCGCCGGGATCGCGGGCGTAACCGCGAAACTCCGCGGAAATCAGATTTGCCTTGTAGGCGTAGTTATTGTCCAGCGCGCCCCAGTACCTCAAAGCCTGCAGGAGAATCTCGCGATCCTCTTTCGATACGGCCTCGTCGAGCTTGCCCTGCTGCGTCACTTTCGCAAGCAACTCCGAAACCTGTCCCTGGAAATCGGTCTTGATATCGCGAATCCGCTGCGGCACGCCGCCGAAGGCCTTGGTCGCATGCAGTAGCGCGTTGTGATTGAGCTGGATGAACGGTTCGAGCTCGACCCCGAGCCGCCTGCAGTAATCCAAGAGCGCGCGATGGTGATAGGGAATCCGCCATGGGCCGGGATTGATATAGAGGCCTTGATCGAATTCGCAGCTTTGGCTGGCACCACCGAGTTCGACAAAACTATCGCCGCCCCGCAAGGTCCAGTTGCGGCCCCCCGGCCTATTGTTGAACTCCAGGACCCGCACGCTGTATCCGGCCTTGCGCAATTCCAGCGCCGCCGTCATGCCGGCAAGCCCGGCGCCAAGGATCAGGACGGACGCGCCCTTCGGATCACCCTCGAGCTTGATCGGACCTTTGTAACCGGAGTCGGAGGCGAACCCGAGCGACGTCATCGCATGATACATCGCCGCGCTGCCGGAAACCGCTCCGATCAGGGACAACAGGTCGCGCCGACTGACGAATGCAGGCTCGCTTGGCATCGTTGCTTATGGCTCAATTCGTATCCGGCACCAGAACGGAGATACAATGATATTCTGTGTCGGGCGTCGAGTGCTCATCGCCAGTCAGAGGTTTTATCGCGAAGTTGTGACCTCGAATTTGCGGAGGCAGCCCCCAGCCCTCTCACCGCGAAGAGCGGGAGAGGGAGAAGGAGAAGTGATCGATCGCCGCACCTCGACCTCAACTCAACTGCCCTAGGCGTCGATGATCGCGACCGCCCGGGTCCAGCCCGCGGACGCGCGTTCGATCTTGACTGGAAAACATGACACGGTGAAACCGGTCGACGGCAACTGCTCGAGATTGTGCAGTTTTTCGATGTGGCAATATCCGATATGGCGTCCGGCCTTGTGGCCTTCCCAGATCAGGCTGGCATCTTTCGTCTCGGCGTATTTCTTCGCGGTATAGACGAACGGCGCATCCCAGCTCCAACCGTCGATACCGGTCAGGCGCACGCCGCGTTCGAGCAGATACATCGTCGCCTCATAACCCATGCCGCAGCCGGAGGTGACGTAATCCTGCCGGCCGTATTTGGCCCCGGCGCTGGTGTTGACCACGACGATCTCCAGCGGCGAGAGCGTGTGGCCGATCCGCTTGAGCTCGTTCTCGACATCTTTTGCCGTTGCGACATAGCCGTCCGGCAGATGGCGGAAATCGAGTTTGACGCCCGGCTGCAGGCACCATTCCAAGGGCACTTCGTCGATGGTCCAGGAGCGCATCCCCCGGTTCATGGTGGGGTGGAAATGCCACGGCGCATCCAGATGCGTGCCGTTGTGGGTGGAGAGATTTACCTGCTCGACCGCCCAGCCCTGACCATCCGGCAAATCCTCCGCCTTCAGGCCTTCGAAAAACTGCAGCATGCGCGGCAGGCCCTGCTGGTGATCGATATACTGGATGGTGGGATGTCCGCCCGGCGGATCGGCCGGGACGTCGTTTTGCAGCGGCACGGAAATATCGATCAGTCGTCTGGCCATGGGCGTTTCCTTAAGTGTTTCTGTCTCTATCTTTTGACGCTTTTGAGCCTCAGGCGTCCTGCCGCTCGACCCTGTTTTTCAAAACGCCAATCTTCTCGACGTCAAGCTCGATCGTATCACCGTGTTCGAGATACCAGCCGAGTTCAAGCCCGCAGCCATTGCCGACGGTGCCGGATCCGATGAACTCGCCCGGCATCAGGGTTTCGTCCTTGGTGACATGGGCGATGATCTCCTCGAAGGAAAACAGCATGCCGTCCGTGACGCCTTGCGAGCGCATCTTGCCGTTGACGCGCGCCTCCATCTTGAGCTTGTAGGGATCGCCGATCTCGTCCGGCGTCACGATCCAGGGGCCCATGACGTTGCCGCCATCAAAGCTCTTGCCTTTGGCAGGACCAAGGCGGCCCTCCATCTCAACGCGCTGGGCATCCCGCGCCGAAAAATCGTTGAAGATGGTGTAGCCGAAGATGTGATCTTTGGCCTTGGAAGCCGGGATGTTGGCTCCCTTGTTCTTGGTGATGATGCCGTATTCGAGCTCGTAATCCATCACCTTGCTGTAGCGTGGCCACTTTACGGTCGTGTTGGTGCCGCGCACGCTGAACCGGTTAGTGATGTAGTAGATCGGCTGCCTGCGATAGATTTCGGGCAATTCGCCGAGCGGCTCGGCCTCGATCCGCTTAAGCTCCGCCATGTCGTTCTTGGCGCGGGCCGCGAGCTTGAGCTGACCGCGCGGCGCCTGCAGGATATGCAGCGGAAACGACATGCCGTCGCGCATTTGCCGCGGTTCGGGAATCGGCGCGAGGATCTCGACGCTCGCCACAGCGACCGACAAGGTTTTGTCGTTACCGCTGTCCTCGAACTGCGCATTGGCCTGATCGAGCGCCGCCGGGCCGGCATCGATCAGCGCCAGCATCGAGGCGAACGCCGGATTGCTTTTGCCATTGCGATCCGCGGCCGCCGCCAGATCGAACAGCCGCGAGTCATTGCCGTGAACCAGGCCGATCTTGTCCTGTCCGCCGGAGCGAAATGTCGCAAGTTTCATCGTCATCTCCCTTGTCGTTTGATAAAATATATGATCATATAAAATATCGATAAACAAGACCGGTCACGAAATCTTGCAATCGGGAGGCGATAGATGACTAAACTTATGGCGGCGGCCGCGGCCTTGGCGGCGATCCTGGCCGCTAACCCCGTCAACGCGCAGACCAAAATCCAGATCGGGTGCACCGCGACTTCTGACTGCGCTTCCGCCATGGTCGCGGTCGATGAGGGCCTTTTCAAAAAGCACGGCCTCGATGCCGAGATGGTCCTGATCGGCATCAATTCGAACATCCCGGCCGCCATCCTTTCCAATTCGATCCAGATCGGCGGGCCGACATCGACGGTGTTCTTGCAGGCGGCCGATGGCGGCCTCGACCTGGTCGCGGTCAGCGGCGCGTCGGTGATGAACCCGAACTCCAACGGCAACATCGCCGCCTTCGTGCGAAACGGCATCACCATCAAGGAGCCGAAGGATTTTGTCGGCAAGAAAGTCGGTGCGCCCGGGCTCGGCGCCTTCCTCCACGTGTTGTTCGTCAAATGGCTGGTCGAAAAGGGCGTCGATCCGAAAGCTGTCAATTTCGTCGAGGTGACATTCCCGACCATGGCCGACATCATCAAATCCGGCGGCGTCGACGCGGTGCTGACGGCGGAGCCGTTCGTGACGCGGATGACCAATGCCGGCCTCGGCACGGTCGGCGCGCGCTACGGCGCTGAATTGGCGCGGACCGAGCCGATCATCTTCTACGCGGCGGCGCGCGACTGGGCCGAGCAAAACCCGGATGCCATCAAGAAATTCCGCGATGCAATTGCCGAAGGCGCTGCTATCGTCAACAACGATCGCGACAAGGCTTCGGCCTCGGTCGCAAAATTCACCAAGCAACCCATCGAACTCGTGAAGGCGACGGTACCCAACCAATCCGAACCGGGCCTGAAGGCCGAGCAGCTTTCGTGGTGGATCGAAATCATGTCGTCGCAAAAAATGCTGCAGACCAAACTCGATCTCAACCGACTGATCCTGAACTAGAGGGAAAGCATGGCATCGGTGGCGCAAGGCGGCTCGGAGGAAGTGTCGGGTTGGGACACGCTCAGCGAACGCGCGGCCAATCTTGTCGAGCGCGATATCATCGCCGGCCTGCACGCGCCCGGCGCGCGCCTTGGCATCAACGATCTGGTGCAGCGCTACGACATCGGGGCGACGCCGCTGCGCGAAGGCCTGTCGCGGCTGATTTCCAGGGGACTGATCGTCGGGATCGGCCAGCGCGGCTTTCGCGTCGCCGATATCAGCCGCGAGGATCTATTGGACATCACGCGGATGCGCACGGTGGTCGAGATCGAGGCATTGCGGTTAGCCATGACGCATGGCGACGACGCCTGGGAAGCCGGAATCGTCAGCGCGCTGCATCAGATGCGCCGGCATATCGAGCGGACCGGCAATGAATTTCGCGAGGGCGCACCGGATTTCGATCGCCTCCACAAGGGATTCCACACCGCGCTCTTGGCGGCATGCGGGTCAAAGCGGCTGCTGACGGCGCATTCCGATCTCTATGATCAGGCCTATCGTTATCGCCGCGTCATGATGCGGTCCTTTGACAGCGGCAAGAAATTCGTCGCGGTGCACGATGATCTCGCCGGGTGCGTTCTGGCGCGTGATATCGATGGCGCCCGAGCCATGCTCGCGTCGCACCTGCATTCGACGCTCGATATCGTCTATCCACCGGCCAAAAAGGATAGATCATGAGCAGGACGGCCGTAGCGAGCCAGGCGGCGAGATTCTCCTGTCCCATGCGCTCGCAGATCGCATTTTCCGATGTGACGCTCGCGCTTGGCGGCAAGACCATCCTTGAAAACATCGGCCTCGACGTAAGACCGGGCGAATTCCTCTGCATCATCGGCGCGTCGGGCTGCGGCAAGACCACCGCGCTGCGGCTTGCGGCCGGATTATATCAGCCGAGCTGCGGCAGCGTGACTTTTGATGGCAAGCCGATGCTGGCGCCGCGGCGCGATATCGCCATCGTGTTTCAGGACTACGGCAAGGCGCTGCTGCCATGGCGAACCGCGGCCGGCAACGTCTCGCTGGCGCTGGAGGCATTGGGCGTCAAAGCTTCAGAGCGCGCGATGCGCATCGACGAACTATTGAAAAAGGTCGGATTGCCCGGCCATGCCGCAAAATATCCGGCGGAGATGTCGGGCGGCATGCAGCAGCGCCTGCAGATCGCACGCTGCCTGGCGCAGGAGCCCAAGGCGCTGTTGATGGATGAGCCGTTCGGCGCGCTCGACGCGATGACGCGCCAGGGATTGCAGGACGAGGTGCTGTCGCTGGTGCGCGCCAGCGAGGCCACCGTCATCTTTGTCACCCATGATCTCGAAGAGGCGATTTATCTCGGCGACCGCGTCATCGGCTTGCTGCCGCATCCCGGCCGCATCGGCATCGAACTTCCAATCGATCTGCCGCGGCAGCGCGATCAATTGACGACGCGGGAAAATCCGGAATTCTTGCGGCTGCGCCGCGAATTGTTCGATTTCATCAAGGCGTCGGAGCAATGATTCCGGAGCGCGCCAAGGCATTGCTGCTGCCGGCTGCGGCGCTGGTGATATTTGAGCTCTGGGCGCGCGCGATCCACCTGCAAAGCGATTCGCTCGCGCCGCCGAGTGCCATCGCAGCCGCGCTGCTCGGCGCCTTGCAGGACGGCTCTCTCCTGACTGCAACACGGGACACCCTGATCTCGGCCTTTGCCGGGCTCATGATCGGCGGCGCCATCGGGCTTGCGTTCGGCATTGCGTTAGGGATCTTCCACGTCTTCGACCGGCTGATGGAAGTCACCATCGAGGCGATCCGCCCGATCCCCTCGATTGCGCTGTTGCCGATCGCCTTGATCGCGCTGGGTTTTGGCTACCGCATGGAAATCGTGATTGTCGCCTTCGCCTGTATCTGGCCGGTTCTGATCCTGAGCCGCGCGGCAGTGCGCGGGATCGAGCCGCGCCTGATGGAAGTATCGCGCGCGCTGCGTCTTTCGCCGCCTCAGCGCGTCCGCAAGATCATCATCCCCGCGGCGCTGCCACGGATCTTTCTGGCGTTTCGTCTGGCCGCCGGGATCGCGCTGATCGTGGCGGTCACGGTCGAGATCGCGATCAATCCGATCGGGCTTGGCGCTGCGATCATGACCGCGCAGCAGGCGCTGCGGCCCGACCTGATGCTGGCCTTTCTGTTGTGGATCGGCATCGTCGGATATTTTTTGAACACCGGCCTCGTGGTCGCGCAACGCCATCTGTTCGGGCGCGCCGCATTGGTGGGAGATGCGGCATGAACCGCGCCCTGCTCACCTGGCGCGTCGCAAGCTTTGCGGTGGCGGCCGGCTTCGTCGCGTTGTGGCAGATGATTGCCAATCTGCGGCTGGTGTCGCCGGTGTTTTTGCCGGGACCGGACCGCGCCTGGGCGTCGCTGGTGCGCGGATTTAGCAATGGCGACCTCGCCGGCAAGCTTTTGGGAACGCTGGAGCACATGGCCTATGGCTGGTTCGTCGCCTCCATCGCCGGCATCGCGCTCGGCGCGATGATCGGTTCATCCCGCGCGATGCGCAGTTATGTCGCGCCGTCGCTCGAATTCCTAAGGCCGCTGCCGGTATCCGCGATCATTCCGGTCGCGATCGCGATGCTCGGGCTGACGGAGAGCATGGCGCTGTTCGTGATCGCGTTCGGCGCGATCTGGCCGATGCTGCTGGCGACCATCCACGGCTTTGCCGCGGTCGAGCCGCGGCTCTACGAGGTGGCGCGCTCGCTGCACATGTCGCGGCCGGCTGTCATTTTCAAGATCGCTCTGCCCTCGGCAAGTCCCGATATTCTCTCGGGCATGCGGCTGAGCCTGACGGTCGCGCTCATCCTGTCGGTGGTCTGCGAAATTCTGGCCGGGCTCGACGGCCTCGGCCACTGGGTGCTGCTGTCGGCACGTTCGTTCCGCTCGGCGGACCTGTTCGCCGGCGTCATCCTGCTCGGCGTGATCGGCTATCTGACCGCGCTTGCGATGTCGGTGGTCGAGAAGCGGCTATTGCAATGGCGGGCGAGCGGCCATTGAGGCTGTGACTGGTCAGACCGGCTTGATGCCGGCCTTGGCGACGACGTCGCGCCATTTTGGTACCTCGTCTTCGATGCGCTTGCGCATGCCGTCCGGGCCATTGGCGAGGACCTCGAAACCATTGTTGCGCAATTGCTCGGCAATATCAGGCCGCTTCAGAACTTCGACTGACTTCGCCGACAACAGCGCGACGATCTCCGGCGCGGTCTTCGCCGGCGCCAAAAAACCCTGGAACGTATCGCTGACAAAATCCTTAAAACCGAGTTCGACCATCGTTGGCACATCAGGCAGATCGAACCAGCGATGGGCGCCGGTAAAGGCGAGCGCCTTCAAGGCGCCGGACTCGATCAGCGGATGCGCCGGTGGCAGCGCCGCGCAGGCGAGCTGGGTGGTGCCGCCGAGAACCGCCTGGATCGCGGGACCCGCGCCGGAGAAAGGCACGTGGGTGATCTGAATGCCGCCGACGATCTTGAGCAGCTCGATCGAAAGATGCGGCGTCGTGCCGATGCCCGGGCTTGCATAGTTGAGCTCGTTGGGATCGGCCTTGGCGCGCGCGACCAGCTCGGCAATCGAGTTGATGCCGAGCTTGGGGTTGGCCAGGATCACATTCGGCGAGGTCCCGAGTTCGGCGACCGGCGCGAAATCCTTGTAGGGATCATAGGGGATTTGTGCGTAGAGACCGGGATTGACGACGTAGGCGCTGGAAGTGATCAGAAGCGTATAGCCGTCCGGCTCGGCATGCGCCGCAGCCCCGATCCCGATATTGCCGCCGGCCCCCGGCTTGTTCTCGATGATCAACGTGCCGCCGATGGCTTCGCCGAGATACTTGCTGACCACGCGCGCCATGATATCGGTCGGTCCGGCGGGAGCGAACGGCACGATGATCTTGATGGTTCGTCCGGGATAGCCTGCCGCGCTTGCCTGCTTCACCCCAAGTCCGGGCGCAACCATCGCGCCCACCGCGAAGCCGGCCGCGCGCAAGATCTCACGGCGCGACGGATCGGCGAATTTCTTGCCGAACATAACATCCTCCCCAATGCCCGCACTTTTCTTGAAACTATCATCACCTCGGCAGATCGTACAGTCGATCAGCGCGAGACCGCGCTTCAACGCGTGAGTTTCAAGACGCGATCTGCAATCTCTTCGCATGTCGCGCCCGCGTCTGCGCCGCGATGACAAATCACTTGACTTCAGAATATGAAGTATGGACTATAAAATCAGTACTGTGGGGCGCTTGGCTCGCGGCGGAGTGTCCGCGCTTGCGACGGCGCCGTAGCGCGATTGAGGGGGAGACGGATATGACAACCCTGCAGGTAGGTGGAAAAACCACGACGGCCCGCAGCTTCTGGCTCGGCGTCGCCGCTTATATGCTGCCGAGCTTTCCGATCGCCTATGCGTGGCACCTCGTCGTGTTCGCGCCGGCCTACGAGGCGCTCGGGATCTACCGGCCTGATCCGATCATTCCCTTCGGCCTTGCGTCGATGTTGATTCAAGGGATCGCGTTTTCGTGGGCCTATCCGCGGCTGTTTCCCGGACGCGGCAGCGCTGTCCTAAGACCGGGGCTCACTTACGGTCTCGCGCTCGCGATCCTGTCGTGGTCATTCACCACGCTCGCGATCGCCGCCAAGAACGTCATGACCTCGGTGCCCGCCTATGTTCAGTTGGAGACCGGTTTTACGATCCTGCAGTTTGTCATCGTCGGACCGCTGATCGCAATCGCCTATCGGAATTGATCGCGCCGAGGCTTTTGATCGAAGATTGTAAAAAATGGAAAATAAGGAGCTTTCATGCCGAAATACATCATTGCCTATCGCGGCGAGCCGAAATTCGAGAGCCCGCAGCAAGGCGCCGCGCATATGGCAAAATGGAAAGCCTGGATCGGTGGCCTGGGCGATGCCGTGGTCAATCCCGGCACGCCTTTGGCAAAGGGCAAGCTGGTAAGCTCACACGGCGTATCGGACAGCGGGGCCAATCGCTTGACCGGATTTTCGATGGTGATGGCCGATAACATGGATGCCGCGCTCGACCTGGCGAAGGGATGCCCATACGTTGACCACGGCGTGATTGAAGTCGCAGAAGTGATGGAAATGAAGTGAAAGGAAATGTCATCGCCATGTCTTCTGAGTGAGTGGAACACGTTATAACCAGTTCTGTGCGCTGGCGCGGGCTGCGGAGATCATCGGCGAGCGCTGGACGCTCCTCATCATCCGGGAGCTCTTGCTCCGCCCGATGCGGTTTGGCGATCTCGGCGCGCGGCTGGAAGGAATGAGCCCGGCACTTCTGACGGCGCGCCTTGATGCGCTCATCGAAAGCGGCATCGTGCGGCGTGCCACCCTGCCCGCGCCATTCAAGGCCCAGGTCTATGAGCTGACCGACATCGGCCGCGCCATGCAGCCCGCGATCCGGGAGCTGATCCGCTGGGGCGGACGTTTCCTCTTTCCCATGCGCGAAGATGAGAAATTCGAGCCGGACTGGGCGCTGCTCGCGCTCGA
>WNFM01358980.1_pt3 | contig 12797 bp, 13 predicted proteins | sample 5400271 | NCBI WGS metagenome assembly WNFM01 (sample SAMN13153352, study PRJNA577476) | soil metagenome | isolation source: 60 cm saprolite on Douglas fir-dominated hillslope | place: USA:California | collected 2013-09-17 | reverse complement strand
CGCCGCGGAACTTGAACGCACCGATGCGCTGCAGGTTCTCGCACTTGAAGAAGACCTTCGCGCCGGTGCGCTCGTCCACCGTGCGGGAGGTGAGCACCGGCGTGCGGTGCGCGTGGCCGGCGAGCCGCTCCGCCGCGGCGGCGACGTCGGCGTAGCAAACCGCCAACGCGGTATTGTCAGGGGCGTTCATGCCCCCGAATTCTACTGCCTACGCGTACTCGTCGTGGCGCTTGAGCCAGGCCATGGTGTGCGGAAGGCCATTCTCGTCGCGCCCCTTGGGAACGATGTCGAGGTAGTGATACGCGCCGTTCAGCATGTCCAGCCCCCGGGAATATGCGGAATAGGTGTGGAACACCTGCCCTCCAGGGTCCCGGTAGAACACGCTGACGCCGGGGGCTTCGTCGCTGGGGAATTTCTGCTCGATGTAGTTGTAATGCACGGGGCCCTTCGCCATCTCCTCCGGCGTGAACGAGACGTGGAAATCCCGGTTGAACTCGTTCTGGAACGAGGACACCCACCTGAATCCCCAGCCCATGCGATTTTTATAGGCCTCGATCCTCTCCAGCGGCGCCCTCGAGACCGCTGCCAGAGTCACGTCGCGGTGGCTCAGGTGCACGACGATGCCGTTGAAGTTGTCGGCCCAGAACGAGCAGCTCTTGCAGGCCTGTTCCCAGGTCGGGCCGAACATGAAGTGATAGACAACGAGCTGGCTGCGGCCCTCGAAGAGCTCGGACAGGGTCTGCTTTCCCGCGGGTGTGTCGAAAACATACTGCTTCTCGACCTTCTCCCAGGGCAATTCCCGGCGCTCGCGCGATAGCTCGTCGCGCAGACGGGTCAATTCCTTTTCCTTGGCGAGATGGCGCTTGCGCGCGGCGACCCACTCCTCGCGGGAGACTACTGAGTTGGGCTTCATCGTTGTCCTCCTTGTTCAATGGGCGAGTGGCTACCGGCGGGCGAGGACCTTGCGCCATGGCTTCCAGTAGTAGCTCTTCCAGCCCTTGTTCACGCCGTTGTAGTCGTGGTCCGGGACGTTGACATGGACAAGGTCGATGCGTCCGGCTTTGCCCTTGGGCGTAAAGCGAAGGATCAGGGTCGAGTCGGCGTCGCTCTTCTTGAACGCACTCGAGCGCCACGACTGCACGATCAACCGGCCCGCTACGGTTTGCAGCATCCGCCCCCGCAGCGCACCGCCGAAGGCACTGAAGTTCGACCCGGGCCGGGAGCCGATGACGACCTTTCCGCCGGTGATGGATCCGTGCGCCTTCGGGCTGAGGTACATGGCGTACAGGGCCTTCGCGGGTGCGGGGAGAACTACCGATTGCTTGACGACCTATCCGGTTAGGGCAGCGCGCGCTCGAGCCGGCCAAGACAGCCGATCCAGCCGTGCTGGTGGCGGTCGCGCGCTTCCGCGTCGGCGAACTGTTCGTGTTTGAGCGTGAGTTCGGTGCCGCGGCCCGTTGCGCGCAGCTCGATCGTCACGAGCGACTCGCGCTCAGGAGTGGTCTTCCACGCCCAGGTGTAGACAAGCTTCTTGTTGGGCAGGATCTCTCGGTAGACGCCGCTCACGTCGTGCTCCTCGCCGTCGGGCGAAATCATGACGATGCGGTAGCGGCCGCCGACGCGCACGTCGGTCTCGGCCACCGGGACCTTGAAGGCGTCGTCCGGCGCCATCCATTTCTTCAGCATCTCGGGCTCGGTTATCGCGCGCCAGACTTTCGCCGGCGCTGCATCGAGCTTGCGGACGAGTGCGAGAGACGGCCGCTCCTGCGTTTTGGTGTTCGCCATGCTTGAGTCTCCTTTTGGTGGTAGAGAAACCGGGCAAGCGCGTCGAGTCGCTTCTCCCAGAATTCGCGGGTGTGATCGAGCCAGTCCGACGCCTTCTTCATCGGGTCGGCGGACAGGGTGCAGCTCACCACCCTGCCCGCCTTCTCGCGCCTGATCAGCCCGGCGTCCGCGAGAATGCCCAGATGCTTCATGAAGCCCGGCAGCGACATCGGGAAAGGGCGCGCGAGTTCGCTGACCGGACGGCTCCCGGAGGCGAGCAGCTTCACCACTTGCCTGCGCGTCGGGTCGGCGAGCGCGGCGAAGACCGCGTCGAGCGGCTCGTCTGAATACTTAACCATAAGGTTTAGTATTAGCCAGGCAGACCGCCTTTGTCAAGCGGGTACCTCGGGGTCAGTCCTGGAGCCAGCGCGACAGCGTGCGCGCCCGCGCGCCGGGCATCGCCGAAAGCACGCAGGTGTCGTCTGGGGGGCGCGCGANCTCGTCGCGGCGGAAGACGTGGATCGCGATGCGCTCGCCGGCGCGCCGCCTGGCCAGAGCCGCGTCCAGCCCGCCGCGGCCGGGACGCAGCCCATCGACGGCCACGATCGCGTCGCCCGCGACCATGCCCGCCTCGCGCGCCGCGCCGCCGTCGAGCACGTGCGTGACGACGGTTTCATCTCCGTCGGCGCGCGCCTGCAGGCCGAGCATCGCAAGTCCTGCCGCGCCCTTCGAGCCCGCCGGTTTCCCGCCCCGGTCGGACGACGACTCCGCCGGACGCAAGATCATGTCCACGCCATGCTTAGCGAGGAGCTCTCGCAGGGGCAACTCGCGCGTCGAGCGCAGCCATTCGTTGAATATTCTCTCCAGCTTGAGGCCCGTGACCTCCTCGGCGAGGATCTCGATGCCATCCTCCTCCACGCCGACTCCGGTCATGCCGTGTCGCCGCCACAGCGCGCGCATCACGTCGTCGAGCGACTTTCGCCCACGCGTCCTATCGCGGATCAGCAGGTCCAGGCACAGCGCGACCAGGCTCCCCTTGCCGTAGTAGCTGACCGTCGCGTTCGGCGAGTTCTCGTCCGGCCGGTAGTACTTGATCCAGGCGTCGAAACTCGATTCGGCAAGGGTCTGCCTGCGGCGGCCCGGCGCGCGCAGATGGGCGGTGATCGCCCTGCCGAGCAGCTCGAGATAGTCCTTTCTCCCGATCAGGCCGGAGCGCACCAGCGCGAGGTCGTCGTAGTAGGACGTCACGCCTTCGAACGCCCACAACAGCGTCGTGTAGCTTTCGCGATCGAGATGATAGGGCGCGAACGCGGCCGGCTTGATGCGCTTCACGTTCCAGGTGTGAAAGTACTCGTGGCTGGCGAGGCCGAGGAAAGTCCGGTAGCGCTCGCCCACCTGAGCTTCGCCCCGCCGCGGCAGGTCCTCGCGCGAGCACAGGAGCGCGGTCGAGGCGCGATGCTCCAGTCCGCCGTAACCTTCGCCGAGCGCCGTGACCAGGAAAACGTAGCGCTTCATCGGCGCAGGCTCGCCGAAGAATCGGATGTGCTCCTCGCAGAGTCGCTTGAAGTCGCGCGCGAGCCTCGCCATGTCCGCCCGGTGGCGGCCGGCGATCGCGATCTCGTGCGGCACTCCACGGGCGCGGAAGGCCGCGAGCGTGAGTTCTCCCATCGCGACCGGATGATCGATCAGCTCGTCGTAGTCCGATGCGAGATAGGTGCCGAAGCCGTGGAGCTTCGCCCCGCTTCGGGTCATCGCAGTAGCGACGATCCAATCGCGGTAGCGCGCGCCCCGGGGCCGCAGGATCTCGAGCTCGCACGGCGCGCTCTCATGTCCTCGCGCCCGCAGGAACACGCACGCACCGTTGAAAAAGGCGTGCCGTGTGTCGAGGTAGGCGCCGCGCACCGACAAGTCCCTGGCGTAGACCTCGCAGACCACGGTGACCGGAGCGCCGGCGGGCTGCACCCGCCAGGTGTGCTTGTCGAGCTTCCCGATCGTAACGGGCTTGCCGCTGCACTCGGCGCGGATCGACACTGTAGCTGCCCGGGATCCAGGCGGGAAGCGCGAACTCCTGCCCCGACGGATCGGGCTGGGCGACCGTGCAGCTGACGCGGTAGAGGTGCGCCTCGGGTCGCTCCTGAGCGATGGTGTAACGGATCGGCTCGGTCATGAATCGAGCTCGCCTGCGGCGTCGTCGGCCTGCGCCTGCTGCTGCACCCAATGGGCGAATTTCGCGACCTCGGCGCGCGCGGCCGAGCCCGGCGACCGCACCAGAAAATACGCACGCGAATCGGCCGGCGAACACATGTAACGCCTGCCGAAGGGCAGCACGAGCTTGCCCTGCTTTACCCAATTGCTGACAAAGCGGGTGCGCCCCAGCGCGATGCCCTGCCCCTCTATCGCTGCCTGGATCAGCTGATCGTAGTGGGAGAAGCGCAGCATGCCAGCCGGCTTCACACCCTGCGTACGCGTCAGCTCGAACCACGCGTCCCAGCTGAGCCATGGATAGCGCCGCTCGGGATCGTCGTAATGGAGCAGGATCTGGCCGGAGAGGTCCCTCGGCGAGGCAAGTTTCCTCTCCGCGAGCAAGGACCTCGAGCACACGGGAAACACCTGCTCGCCGAAGAGGCGCACGGCGGAGCTTCCAGCCGCCTTCGGAGTGCAATAGCGGATTGCGACGTCGATGCCTTCGCGCTCGAGGTCCTGGATTTCGTTCGTCGCCGCAAGGCGCATGTCGATTCCCGGATTGAGACGGTGGAATTCGTTCAGACGCGGCACCAGCCAGAGCGCGGCAAAGGAAACGGTGGTCGTAACGGTGAGCATGCCCGCCGTGCGCGCGCCAAGCCTGCCCGCGACGTCACGCACGAGGCGTAGCACTTCGCCCGTGGTCTTGTACAGCGTCTGGCCCTCCTCGGTCAGGCGCAGCTCGCGATGGTGCCGGCGAAACAGCGCCACGCCCAACTGTTCCTCCAGCGCCTGGATCTGGCGGCTCACCGCCGATTGGGTGACGAACAGCTCGCTTGCCGCCTTGGTGAAGCTCAGATTGCGGGCAGCGGCCTCGAAGCCTTTCAGCAGGTCGAGCGAAGGCAGGTCCCGGGTAGCCTTAAGCATTCCTATTTCTCATGCAAAAGATGAATAAAGATCGTTTGATCGCTGTGCCGCTCAGAATGAGAATGCGTATCGCCGCACAGGTGAAAGCATGCGGGAACCGCATTATGAAAGGAATGAAAATGAACATCAAGCTCGAGGACGTGTTCATCAACCTCGTCGAAGTGAAGAAGGAGAACTGGTCCTTCGGCAACGGCATCGCCCAGTACGTCACCTAGGAAGGAAACAGCCATGAACATCGGTTTCAACCGCGTCGAGCTTCACCTCGCGCCCCGCGAGGTCATCCGCGTCTACGACCCGACGGGTGCCCGGGTCGAGTGCATCCGCGGAGAGCTGTGGATCACCCAGGACAGGGACTTCGAGGATCACTTCCTCTCGGCCAACGACGCGCTCACCCTCGACCGCGGCGGGCTCGCTCTTATCCCGATATTGTCCTGTTCGAACCGGCAACGCGCCCGCGAGTTGGAGCGCGGATCGCACGCGCGACGGGCAAATGGTTCGCCAGGACCTTCGGACCTGCTTCGATCGATCGCCCGCACCCCGGCAGCGGGCTCGGAGCGCTGTAGGCCGCTCAGCCCTCAAGATCGGAAGGCTGGTCGATATCGCGGAGCACTCCGGGATCGTCGACGTCGTACAGCGTGATCCAGTCGGGGTGCTGCTTGAGAACGTCGCGCGCCCCGGCGTCCCCGCGCAGGGCCGAGAGTTCCTCGAGAAAGCGCCGAGCAAACCCCACGGGATGGCCGCGCGCGCCGCGATACGCGGGAGCAGCGATCGCCGCGCCCTCGGACAGCGCCTTGGCGACGACACGGATCGAGTCCGGCCGGATGAAAGGCATGTCGGCGAGAGCGATCACCCAGCCGCCGGCCTCGTGCGCAGCGCGCACTCCCGCCGCGGGGCTCACGCCCATGCCCTCGGCCGCGTTCTTGCACACGGTCGTCTTGTAGCCGGCGTCGCGCAGCATCTTGCCGAGCCTTTGCGCCCTGGGCCGCAGCACGGCGATGGAATCGGGCAAGGCATCGATCAGGTGCCGGGCGGCGGCCAGCGCGATCGGCACGCCCGCTTGCGGCGAACCCGAGGGCAGCGGCTGCAGCAGCTTGTTCGAGCCGAAACGTCTCGAGTAGCCCGCCGCGAGCAGAACGCCGCGGATGTGTGCGGCCATGAACTCCCCCAAGAAGGGGAGCAAGGATAGCTAGTTCTGGGGAACGGCGCAGCCCGCCGATACGTTCACTTTGGGCGGCTCGACCGTTTCGGGAATCTGCACCCCGCGCCTGACCGCGGTCAGCTCTGCGAGAATCGCGATGGCGATCTCGGGCGGGGTCTTCGAGCCGATCTTCAGACCCACCGGCCCGCGCAGGCGCGCGATCTCCGAGGCGGCGAGGTCGAAGCCCGCGAGGCGCTGGCGGCGCGCGTCGTTATTCTTCTGCGAACCGAGCGCGCCGACGTAGAACGCCGGCGACTTCAGCGCTTCGAGCAGCGCGGCGTCGTCGAGCTTGGGATCGTGCGTCAACGCGACCACGGCGCTGTGCGCATCGAAGTTCATCTGCAGCACCACGTCGTCGGGGTAGCCGCGATGGATGGGGACTGCGTCGAAATCCCAGCCGTCGGCGTATTCCTCGCGCGGATCGCACACGGTCACGTGATAGTCGAGCGCCTGCGCCATTTGCGCCAGGTAGCGCGATACCTGCCCCGCCCCGATCAGGAGCAGGCGCCAGCGCGGTCCGTGCACGGTTTTCAGGACCTTGCCGTCGAACTCGAGCAGGTCCGACCACTTGCCGGGCTCGATGCGCACCCTGCCCGTCTCCATGTCGAGGAAGCGCGCGGAAAGCTCGTGACGCTCGATGATGCCAAGGAGGTCTTTCAGCTTGGATTCCGCGGTCACGGGCTCGAGCACGATCTGCAGCGTGCCGCCGCAGGGGAGACCGAAACGCGTCGCCTGCTCCTGGGTGACGCCGTAGGTGGTGACCCTGGCTCCTTACCTTGTCGATCAGGTCGTCCTCGACGCAACCGCCGGAGACCGAGCCCATCACCTGGCCGTCGTCGCGTATCACCAGCATCGCGCCCACCGGCCGCGGCGCCGACCCCCAGGTATGCACGACCGTGCCCAAGGTTGCGCGGTGGCCGCCCTCGGTCCACTTCAAAGCGCTGCGCACCACCTCGAGATCGACGCTGTCCACGGGAGTCCTTTTGCCTAAAGTTCGAGCGGCGGAATATTACCGAATGCTAACAATCAATTATATGCGATAGCCTAGACCCCACCTAAGCTTGGGTCAAGCCGAGTCGGATTCAAGCTCAGTTAAGACTAGAGTTGATTGTCCCCGGCTCATGGTCTAGCATTTCCCTCGACCTTTCATCGCACCAATTCCCTCGACAAGAACTGCCGTCTGAGAAGATTTTTCGTCAAAGAAAACCGCATTCTGCGTCGCCATCCAACAAGAAACTCAACATTCTTCGAAGGAGTGAACCCATGACCGTCAAGGTCTCGATGACCGTCAACGGCAAGCCGGCGAGCGGCGAAATCGAGGAGCGCACCCTGCTCGTCAGCTTCATCCGCGATCACCTGCGCCTGACCGGCACCCACGTCGGCTGCGATACCGCACAGTGCGGCGCCTGCACCATCCACATGAACGGCCGCGCAGTGAAATCCTGCAACATGCTCGCGATGCAGGCCGAGGGCGCCGACCTCGTCACCATCGAAGGCATCGCCAAGGCCGACGGCACGCTGCACCCGATGCAGGAAGCGTTCCGCCAGCACCACGGCCTGCAATGCGGGTTCTGCACTCCGGGGATGGTCATGAGCGCGATCGACCTGGTGAAGAGTATCCCCAACCCGACCGAGGAGCAGATCCGCGAGCAACTCGACGGCAATCTGTGCCGCTGCACGGGCTATCACAATATCGTGAAGGCGATCAAAGCCGCCTCACAGACGATGAGGGCGTAGATCATGGGCGCGACCACGTATATCGGCGCTGCGATCAAGCGCAAAGAGGACTACCGCTTTCTCACCGGTGCCGGCAACTACACCGACGACGTGTCGATGCCCCACCAGACCTATGCGTGCTTCGTGCGCTCGCCCCACGCTCATGCGAAGATCAAAGGGATCCGGAAAGACAAGGCGCTCAAGGCGCCCGGTGTCGTCGCGATCTTCACCGGCGACGACCTCGCCGCGGCCAAGGTGAACGGCCTGCCCTGCGGCTGGCTGATCACCGACGTGAACGGCCAGCCGATGAAGGAGCCGGCGCACCCCTGCCTCGCCCAGGGCAAGGCGCGCTACGTCGGCGATCACGTCGCCATCGTCATCGCGGAGAGCACCCAGCAGGCGCGCGACGCGGCGGAGCTGGTGAAGGTCGACTACGAAGAACTGCCCGCGGTGGTGCGCGCGGGCGACGCCCGCAAGCAAGGCGCGGCAGTGGTGCACGACATGGCGCCGGACAACACCTGCTATGTCTGGGGCCTCGGCGACAAGGCGGCGGTGGACAAGGCCTTTGCCGGCGCAGCGCACGTCACCACGCTCGAGTTCCTCAACAACCGGCTCATCCCCAACGCGATCGAGCCGCGCGCGGCGAATGCGAGCTACTCGCGCGCCGATGACAGCTACACCCTCTACGTCGCCAGCCAGAATCCGCACGTCGAGCGGCTGCTGATGACCGCGTTCGTCCTGGGCCTGCCCGAGCACAAGGTGCGCGTGGTGGCACCCGACGTCGGCGGCGGTTTCGGCTCGAAGATCTATCTGTACGCCGAAGACGTGGTATGCACCTGGGCCTCGAAACAGATCAACCGCCCGGTGAAGTGGACCGCCGAGCGCAGCGAATCGTTCCAGTCGGACGCGCACGGCCGCGATCACGTCACCAAGGCCGAGCTCGCCATGGACAAGGGCGGCAAGTTCCTCGCCATGCGCGTGACGACGACCGCAAACATGGGCGCCTATCTCTCCACCTTCGCTTCCTGCATCCCGACCATCCTCTACGCGACCTTGCTCGCCGGGCAATACACAACCCCGGTGATCTACGCCGAGGTCACGGCGGTGTTCACCAACACGGCGCCGGTCGACGCCTATCGCGGCGCCGGACGACCGGAGGCGACTTACGTCGTCGAGCGTCTGGTCGAGACCGCGGCGCGCGAGATGAAGATGAACCCGGCCGAGATCCGCCGGCGCAATTTCATCACGAGCTTTCCCTACCAGACTCCGGTCGCGCTGCTCTACGACACCGGCAACTACGACGCCACGCTGGTCGAGGCCCTCAAGGTCGCCGACGTCGCCGGTTTTCCGGCGCGCAAGGACGAAGCCGCAAAGCGGGGCAAGCTGCGCGGCATGGGCTACGCCTGCTACATCGAGGCCTGCGGCATCGCCCCTTCGAACGTCGCCGGGGCGCTCGGTGCGCGCGCAGGCCTCTTCGAGGCCGGAGAAGTTCGCGTGCACCCGACCGGCAAGGTCACGGTATTTACCGGCTCGCATTCCCACGGCCAGGGACACGAAACCACTTTCGGGCAGGTGGTCGCCGATCGCCTCGGCATCCCGATCGAGGACGTCGACATCGTCCACGGCGACACGGGAAAGGTGCTCTTCGGCATGGGCACCTACGGTTCGCGCTCGATCGCCGTAGGTGGGACCGCCATCGTGAAAGCCGTGGACAAGGTCATCGCCAAGGGCAAGAAGATCGCGGCGCACCTGATGGAGGCGGCTGAGGCCGACATAGAGTTCAAGGACGGCGCCTTCGTCGTGAAGGGCACCGACAAGAAGAAGGCTTTTGCCGAGGTGTCGCTCGCGGCCTACGTGCCGCACAACTACCCGCTCGACAAGCTCGAGCCGGGACTCAACGAAAACGCCTTCTACGACCCGGCCAACTTCACTTTCCCCGCGGGAAGCCACATCTGCGAGGTCGAGGTCGATCCCGACACAGGCAACGTCAAGATCGTGAACTTCACCGCGATCGACGACTTCGGCAAGATCATCAACCCGATGATCGTCGAGGGGCAGGTCCACGGTGGCCTTACTCAAGGAATAGGGCAGGCATTGACCGAGGGCTGTCATTACGACGGCGATTCCGGCCAGCTCGTCACCGGCTCCTACCTCGACTACTGCATGCCGCGCGCCGACGACGTGCCGACCTTCAAGGTCGGCACCAAGGAGACGCCGTGCACGCACAACCCGCTCGGCGTGAAAGGCTGCGGCGAGGCCGGCGCGATCGGCGCGCCCGCGGCGGTGATGAACGCGCTCACCGACGCGCTGGGCACGCAGGACATCGCGATGCCCGCGACGCCACAGCGCATCTGGCGCGCGTGTCGCGACGTGAAAAAAGCAGCCTGAGGAGATACCGCATGTATTCATTCGAATATCAAAAAGCAAAATCCGTCGACGACGCCGCGAAAATCATCGCCAAGGACTCCGACGCCAAGCTGCTCGCGGGCGGGCAGAGCCTGATCGCGGCGATGAAGCTGCGCCTCGCCAAGCCCACCAACGTCGTCGATCTCGGCTCGATCAAGGGGCTGTCGGGAATCAAGGTCGACGGCAAGGCCGTGACGATCGGGGCAATGACGCGCCACGCCGAGGTCGCCGCGTCCTCGGAAGTGAAAAAAGCGATCCCGGCGCTCGCCGCGCTCGCCGGCGGCATCGGCGACCGCATGGTGCGCAACATGGGCACGATCGGGGGGTCCCTGGCCAACAACGATCCGGCGGCCGACTACCCGGCGGGCGTGCTCGGCCTGGGCGCGACCGTCGTCACCAACAAGCGCAAGATCGCGGCCGACGATTTCTTCAAGGGCATATACGAGACAGCGCTCGGCAAGGGCGAGATCATCGAGCAGGTCGTCTTCCCGATCCCGAAGCGCGCCGCGTACATGAAATTCAAGAACCCGGCGTCGCGCTACGCCATCGTCGGCGTGCTCGTCGCCGACTTCGGCTCGGGCGTGCGCGTCGCCGTCACGGGCGCAGGTCCCAGCGTTTTCCGCGTGGCGCAGATGGAGAAGGCGCTCGCGGCGAAGTTCGCGCCGGACTCGGTCGCGAACATCAGCGTCCCCGAGAAAGGACTCAACTCCGATCTGCACGCCAAGGCCGACTACCGTGCGCACCTGATCACGGTGATGGCGCGGCGCGCGGTCGAAGCTGCCATCAAGTAGCCAAGAACATCCGGGAGTCCCCGGTTCCCGGGGCACGCGTGCCGTCCTCGCGGCGGCGTGAACGGTCGGGGATCAAATCCTTCCGGACCCGATCGAGGGCTGATCTCCTCGAGGGGATCGCGACCGGCCCTCCCCCAATCGACTTGGGGGAGGGTTTTTTATTGTCCAAATGGCATAATCCGCAGATGAGCTCACTCCCCAAGTCGATCGACGATACCCTCGCCCTGCTCGCGCGCGCCGACTACGTCGCCGAGCGCAGCCTCGCCACCGCGGTGTTCCTCGCGCTCAAGATGAAGCGACCGCTGTTCCTCGAAGGCGAGGCCGGGGTCGGCAAGACCGAGATCGCCAAGGTCCTCGCCGGCGGGCTGGAGCGGCCGCTGGTGCGCCTGCAGTGCTACGAAGGCCTGGACATCGCCTCCGCTGTATACGAGTGGAACTATTCGCGCCAGATGATCGAGATCAGGCTGGCCGAGACCGAGGGCGCGTCGCGCGACGCGGTCGCCAAGGACATCTTCTCCGAGCGCTTCCTCATCAAGCGGCCGCTGATGCAAGCGCTCGAAGGCACCAAGGGGGCGGCGCCGGTGCTGCTCATCGACGAGCTCGACCGCACCGACGAGCCCTTCGAGGCCTACCTTCTCGAGGTGCTCTCGGATTTCCAGATCACTATCCCGGAGATCGGCACGATGAAGGCGAAGGAGCCGCCGATCGTGGTGCTCACCTCCAACCGCACGCGCGAGATCCACGACGCGATCAAGCGGCGCTGCTTCTATCACTGGGTGGATTATCCCGACGCGCCGCGCGAGCTCGACATCCTCAAGCGCAAGGCGCCGGAAGCCTCGGAAGGACTTTCGCGCGAAGTGGTGGCCTTCGTCCAGCGCCTGCGCAAGATGGATCTGTTCAAGCTTCCCGGCGTCGCCGAGACGATCGACTGGTCGAAGGCGCTGGTGGCCCTCGACAAGATGACGCTCGATCCGCAGACCGTCAACGACACACTCGGCACCCTGCTCAAGTATCAGGACGACATCACCCGCGTGCGCGGCAGCGACGCCGAGCGCCTGCTCGCCGAGGTCAGGGCGGAGCTGGCGGCCGCCTAGCCCGCCGCGGTGGAAAAGGCGCTCGAGGCAGTCGACCTCCACTGCGCGCGCGGAGAGCGCACGCTCTTCGATGGGCTCTCCTTCACGCTGAAAGGCGGCGAGCTGCTGCGCATCGGCGGCCCCAACGGCTCTGGCAAGACCAGCCTGCTGCGCATCGCCTGCGGGCTGCTCGAACCTAATCGCGGCGAAGTCCGCTGGGGCGGCGAGAACGTCCGCAAGCTCAAGGAGGAGTACTGGATCCGGTTGCTCTATATCGGCCACGCCAATGCGCTGAAGGACGACCTGACCGCCTCGGAAAATCTGGCCGTCGCCTGCGCGCTCGCGGGCGTCGTCGCCGACGAGCGACGCATCTCCGGCGCGCTCGACAACCTCGGCCTCGCGGGCCGCGAGAACCTGCCCGCGCGGGTGCTGTCCCAAGGGCAGCGGCGGCGCGTCGCGCTCGCGCGGCTTGCGCTCGGCGCAGGCGCCCCGTTGTGGGTGCTCGACGAGCCCTTCACGGCGCTCGACGCCGCGGCGATCGAGTGCGTGCAAGGCCTGATAAGCGGGCACGTTTCGCGCGGTGGCGGAGTCCTATACACCACGCACTACGAGGCGAGCATCGGTGCTGCAGTTTCGCGGCGCATCGACCTCGCGGGGAGCTGAGATGATCGCCGCGCTGCGCTGCGTGATCGTCCGCGACCTGCGGCTCGCCGCGCGGCGCAGTTCCGATGTCATGACGGT
>WNFM01327246.1_pt6 | contig 12799 bp, 14 predicted proteins | sample 5400271 | NCBI WGS metagenome assembly WNFM01 (sample SAMN13153352, study PRJNA577476) | soil metagenome | isolation source: 60 cm saprolite on Douglas fir-dominated hillslope | place: USA:California | collected 2013-09-17 | reverse complement strand
GCCTGGTGGATGGCTTCGACGATGCGCGGGTGCGCGAGGAGTGCCACCGGGCCGGGATCGATGCGCAGGTGAACCAGGCCGGCTCGATGTGGACCTGCTTCTTCGCCAAGGGAGAAGTCTTCGACTACCCGACCGCGAAGCGGTCGGACACCAGCCGCTTCGGCTGCGTGCACCGGGCGCTGCTCGAGCGCGGCGTCTACCTGCCGCCCTCGCAATTCGAGGCGGGCTTCCTCTCCTCGGAGCATGGGGCCAAGGAAATCGAGGCGACGACCATCGCGTTCCGCGCCGCGCTCGCCGCGTCCGCCTGAGACCAGTCAGCTCTGGCGCTAATAGACGAGGTCGCCGATCGTCATCAAGAGCGCGGCGACCCACGAGATCGCCAGCATCGCCTTGGCGAACTGCGGCCGCACCGGCACGATCGGAGCCGAGTTCTGGACCGCGCGCGCCACGCCCACCAGGCCGACCGTCAGCGAGCAGAGAAAGACGAGCAGGCCCCAGTTGCCGCCCGCGTCGCGATGGGCGATCCAGCGCGCCGGCAGATCGAGCGCGAGGTAAGCCGCCGCCATGTAGACGAAGGGCAGCCCCCAGAGGAGGACCAGCTCGAAGAGGGCTACGAAGACGACCGTCACCAGCGCGGCCAGAGCGCGGAACACTTGCACGAGGGACTTCACGCGCTCGGCGCGGAGGCTCGCGCGTCGGGCGGCGCGCGAGCTGCCCAGCAGGCCTTCTGCGGGACGGAGCATGCGAGCCATCATAACACGCCGCAATTCGCGGCGTTTCGCGCGTTGACTCCGTCAAAGCCCGCGTGCTACAGGGCGCTGCTTTGTCGACGGAGCCCAAAGGCACTCCCGGCGGCGGCGATGACGTCGTCAGCTCCTACCGCAAGGCGCAGCCGTACATCGACGCGAGCTGGCAGCTGACTGGTTCGGTGGTGCTGGGCACGCTTCTCGGCTGGTGGCTGGACAAGAAGCTGGGCACGACTCCCTGGCTTCTGGTGGGCGGATCGCTCTTCGGGATCGGGGTTGGCTTCTACGCTTTCTTCAAGGTTCTGATGAACGGCGCCCCTCTGGCCTTTCGCCGTTGCCAGCGCTCTCGCCTGCACGCTGGGCATCGCAGCCTCCCTGCTGCTCCAAGCCGACGCGCGCGGGCCGGCGGTCTTCGGCGCAGTGGCGGCCTCGCTGGGCGCGCTCTGCGGGCTCTCGGCGCTGTGGGCGGCTGCGGGCCGCGGCGTCAACGGCGTTCTCGCCGGCTTCACCATCGGCTTTCTCAGCCGCGCCATCCTCGTCGCCGTCGGTCTGGTCGCCAGCGGCGCCCGCGGCAACCTCGCGCTCGTCTACGTGGCCGCATTTTTCAGCCTCTACGCCGCCACGCAGATCGTCGAAGTCCTCTTCGTGCACAAGAGCTCGCAGCTACGGCCCGGAGCCACGCCATGATTGCATTCGTCGCCGCACTGCTGCTCGCGCAGGCGCAGCCCGTGCCCGCCGCCGAGGCGCAGCCCGCGCCCGCCCCGCAACCCGCCGCGGCCGCCCCAGCGCAGGAAAACGCAGCGCCCGCGGCCGCTGCCCCCGCGGCGCACGAGGAAGCGGCTCCGGCGGCGCTGGAGAAGTCCGAGAAGGCGGAGCCCGAAGAGGAGAAGGGCAGCATCGCCGAGCACATCTTCCACCACGTGCAGGACGAAGTGGTGGTGCCCATCGGCTTCTGGGCCGGCGCGCGCTACATCCGCCTCGACATCACCAAGCACGTGATCAACATGTGGATCGCCGCCGGAATCCTGCTCATCGTCGTCGGCCTCGGCGCCCGCAAGCGCGCGCTCGTCCCCAAGGGCGGCTACAACCTGCTCGAGACCTTCGTGATGTTCGTGCGCGACGAGATCTCGGTGAAGAACATCGGTCATCATGCCGATTTGTATACGAAGTATCTCTGCAGCGCCTTCTTCTTCATCCTCTTCATGAACCTGACCAGCCTCCTGCCCATCCCCGCGGTCGGCGGCTTCCCCGGGATCTCCGCCGCCACCGGCAACATCTCGGTGACGGTGGTGCTGGCGCTCTTCACCTTCGTGCTCACGCAGATCGCCGGCATGCGCGCGCAGGGAGCGGCCGGCTACTGGCTACACCTGGTACCAAGCGGCGTGCCCAAGGCGCTCTGGCCGCTGATGTTCCTCATCGAGTTCTTCGGCCTCTTCACCAAGCCCTTCGCGCTCACGGTCCGCCTCTTCGCCAACATGGTGGCGGGCCACATCGTCATCTTCTTCCTCATCGCGCTGATGCTCTTCATCGTCGTCGGCCCCCAATGGATCGGCGGCTCGCTCTTCATCTCGCCGGTCAGCGTGGGGTTCTCGCTGGGCATCTTCATGCTCGAGCTCTTCGTCGCGCTGGTGCAGGCCTACGTCTTCACCATGCTCTCGGCGCTCTTCATCGGGATGACGCAACACGCGCACTGACGCTTTCCGCTTCGGCGGAGAAACGCGGGCTGGGCCAACCTCACGGCGGCCTCGGGTCCATACCCCGCGACAACTTGCCACTCCTCGTCGCCGGGGCTCTGGGCATCGAAAGTAGCAGGAGGGACTGACAATGAATCCATTCTCGCTGGGGTATCTCGCTGCAGGACTTGGAGCCGGACTGTCGGTGCTGGGCGCCGGCTGGGGCATCGGCCGCCTCGCCGCCGCCGCCATGGAAGGCACCGCCCGCCAGCCGTCGTCGGCGGGCGACATCCGCACCTCGATGATCATCGCGGCCGCGCTCATCGAAGGCGTCACGCTCTTCGCCGAGGTGGTCTGCATCATCCTCGCCGTCAAGGTGTAGCCACGCTCGTGACGGGGACACCACGCACGGCGCCGGCGCGCCGGAGCTTGGTGTCCCCCTCCCTGTACCAAGCCGCACCCTGCTGTACACTCTGGAGCCAGATATGCTTCTCGCAGCCGGCCTGACCGATGTGAACTTCGCCCTCAGCTTCTGGACGGCGCTCACTTTTGGATTGCTCATCATCGTGCTGGGCAAGTTCGCCTGGGGGCCCATCCTCCAGATGATCGAGCTGCGCGAGAAGACCATCGGCGACGCCATCGAGTCGGCCAAGAAAGAGCGCGCCGCTGCCGAGGCCGCCTCGGTCGAGATGAAGGCAGCGCTCGACAAGGCCCGCGAGGAATCGGCGGTGCTCATCCGCAAGAATCAGCAGGAGGTGGCCGCGGCCAAGGCCGAGCTGATGGCGGCTGCGAAGAAGGAGAGCGACGATCTGCTGCAGGCCGCGCGCAAGACGATTCAGGAAGAGAAGCGGCAGGCGATCGCCGAGCTGCGCGGGCAGGCCGTCGACATGGCCATCCAGGCGGCGGGCAAGCTCGTCGAGATGAGCATGGACGAGAAGAAGCAAAAGCATCTCGTAGAGGAGTACATCGCCTCCCTGGCCAAAGAGGGACGTTCCTAAGGCATAGGGAACGGAAAGGGAACGGTCAGGGCGAGGTTCAATCGGGTTTGGGCGAGCGGGGAGCCCAGCGGGCCACCGCTGAAGCGAGCGCAGCCTGTCCCGCGCCCAGGCCGGTGCGCACTGCCACCGATTCCAATTCTTTCGCGAACTCGCCGGCGGTTTGAAAGCGGTCATCGGATTGCTTGGCGAGCGCGCGCACGAGAATGCGCTCCAGCACCGTGGGCGCGTCCGGCCACACCGCCCGCAGCGGCGGGGCAGGCATCTCGCGCACCCGGCGAAGCGTCTCGAACTCTGTCTCGGCGGCGAAGAGCGGCCGGTCGGCGAGCAGCTCCCAGAGCACGATGCCCGCCGAAAAGAGATCGCTGCGCGCATCGAGAGGGCGCGACTTCACCCGCTCGGGCGACATGTACGGCGGCGTCCCGCGCAGCGCGCCGTCCGGGTCAGTCGCCTCCGTCCAGGCGCTCAGAGGTTGCGCAAGCCCGAGATCGATCAGCTTCACCGATCCGTCCGGCCGCACCACCAGATTTTCCGGGTTCACGTCCAGGTGCACCAGGCGTTCCGCGTGCAGATGCTCGAGCGCCGCGACCAGCCCCAGCACCGCGTGCACCACCGCCGCCCGCGGCCAGGAGAGCGAGGGTCTCGCCGCCCACCAGCTCTTGGGCGAGGAACAGCTCGGGCCCCAGCTGAAGCAGGTCGAAGCAGCGGGCGAGGTTGGGGTGGACGAGGCGCGCGCCCAACTCGGCTTCGGCCCGGAAGCGCGAGACGCAATCGGGAAAGCCGCGCAGCTTGGGCAGCAGCCGCTTCACGATCACCGACTTCCCCTGCTCGGGACCGCCGATCGCGTCGGCGAGCCACACCTCCGCCATGCCGCCGGTCGCGAGCTTCAGCACCAGCCGGTAATTGCCGACGCTCGAGCCGGGACTCGCGCGGCCGTCGTCTGGAGTTCGCGCCTCGGAGTCAGCCTCGGAGAGCAGAAAGGGGAGCCCGGGCTCCGGACGATTCGCTCCGCCGTGTCTCATCCCCGGTAGAGCATTTCGTACTGTCCGGCCGCGCGGTCCCAGCTGTGGTCGCGGGCCATCGCGCGGCGCACGGCGCTCTCCCAGGCGGCGCCGTCCCGGAAGAGCGCGAGCGCGCGGTCGAGCGCGGCGAGCAGCGCCTCGGGCGTGTCCTCGTCGAAGCGGAAGCCCCACCCGTCGGGCCCCTCGGTGATGGAGTCGTTCAGTCCGCCCACCGCGTGCACCAGCGGCAGCGTGCCGTAGCGCAGCGAATAGAGCTGGTTGAGCCCGCACGGCTCGAAGCGGGAGGGCATGACGAAGACGTCGGCGCCCGCCTCGATGCGGTGGGCGAGCCGGTCGTCGAAGCGCAGCTGCAGCGAAACGCGCCCCGGGAACCGCTCGGCCAGCGCGGCGAACTCCGCTTCCAGCGCGGTGTCGCCGGTGCCGAGCAGGGCGAGCTGCGCCTTGCGTTGCACCAACTCGGGCACCGCCTTGGCCAGGATGTCGTAGCCCTTCTGGTGCGCGAGCCGGCCGATGGCCGCGCAGAGGAGCGCTTCGGAATCGACCGCCAGCCCGAGCTCGCGCTGCAGCGCCGCCTTGTCCACCGACTTGCCCGAGAGATCCGATGCCGAGTAGCGCTGGTCGAGCGCAGGATCGCCCTCCGGACTCCATTGGGAATAATCGACGCCGTTCATGATGCCGGTGAGATCCTGCGCGCGGTGCTGGAGCAATCCCTGCAACCCTGCGCCGGTCTCGGGGCTCTCGACGATCTCCTTCGCGTACGTCGGCGACACCGTGGTCAATTTGTCGGCGAAGACCAGGCCCGCCTTGATCAGGCTCAGGCTGCCGTAGAACTCGAGCGCGTCGGGGTTGAAGAGATCGCCGGGCAGTCCCAATTCGCCCATTGCCTCGCGGGGGAAGACGCCCTGGAAGGCCGCGTTGTGGATGGTGAAGACGCAGCGTGCGCGAAAGGGCGGCGGCCGGCCCATCCAGCCGCGCTTGAGGATCAGCGGCACCAGCGCGGTCTGCCAGTCGTGCGCGTGCACCGCGTCGGGCTGGAAGTTCTGCTGGCGGGCGGCCTCGAACGCGCCGGCGCTGAGGAGCGCGAAGCGCTTGTGGTTGTCGCGGTAGTCCTTGCCGTCCTCGCCGTAGAGCTCCTTGCGGTCGTACCAGGGATTCTGCAGGAAGAGATAGCGCAGCCGCTCGGCCGGCACGTGGACGTAGACGTGCGCGCCCGCGGTCATGCCGGGGAACTGCACCTCGATGCGGCGGCCGGTGTCGCGCAGCCCGTGCGCCTGCGCGTCGATGAAGTTGTAGCGCGGCACCACCACCAGGAGCTCGTGCCCGCGCGCGGCCAGCGCCCGCGGGAGCGCGCCGATGACGTCGCCCAAGCCGCCCGTCTTCACGTAAGGGGCGGCTTCCGACGCGACGAAGAGGATTTTCATCGGCTACACCTCCGTCTGCCGCAGGAAGGCCGCGGCCTCCTCCGGCGGAGTGGGGTTGATGAAGCAGCCGCTCGCCCACTCGAAACCCGCGCCGGCTCGCGCAGCGGCATGGTGTGCAAGAGGAGATTGTAGGCCGGCCGGTCGAGCGCGACGTCGATCTTGCGCAGCAGCATGCGCAGCGCCTCCGCCGCCTGCTGCAGCTCGCTCCCGTTCGCCTGCTCGAAGGAGGAGCGATGCTGGCGCGGAAAGAGCCAGGTCTCGAACGGCGACCGCGCCGCGTAGGGCGAGAGCGCGACCATGCCCGCGCTCTCGATCACCACGCGCTCCTTGTCGCGAAGCTCGTGGGCGACGATGTCGCAGTAGATGCAGCGCTCCTTCTCCTCGAAGTGGCGGCGCGCGCCGTGCAGCTCCTCCTGCAGCGTCGGCGGCACGAAGGGCAGCGCCACCAACTGCGAGTGCGAGTGAAAGAGCGTCGCTCCCGCCGGCCCGCCGTGGTTCTTGAAGGCGAAGAGCGCCCGCAGCCGGATGTCGCGCGAGAGGTCGAGGATGCGCTCCTGCCACGCGCCCAGCACGCTCTCGATCTGCGAGGCGGGAAGGTCCGCCAGGGTGCGCGCATGCTCGCTGGTCTCGATCACCACCTCGTGCGCGCCCACGCCGGCCATGTTGTCGAAGATGCCGTCGCCCTCGCGGGCCATTTGCACCTCGGTGCGCAGCGCCGGGTAGCGGTTGGGCACGACCCGCAGGGACCAGCCGCCTCCGCTGCCTCGCACCAGGAGGGCTCGCGGCGTCATGCTCTCGTGGCCGGGGCAGAAGGGGCAGGTTTCGCCCTCGCGCTCGGGCTGCGGACGGACCAGCGCGCTCGGACGATCGGCGCGCTCGGGTGCGATCACGACCCAGCGGTCGACGACGGGATCTTTGCGCAACTGAGGCATTGATAGCGCACAGTAACAAAAAAAGGCCAAAGCCAAAGCACACCACGGAGGCACGGAGGGCACGGAGAAAAACCTCCTGATTTTGGCTCCGGCCCCCGCGGCCGCTCGGAGGAGGCCCGGGAACAAGACCCAAAATCACTCCTCAGTGTCCTCCGTGCCTCCGTGGTGCGCAGTTCTTTTATGCGCCGACGACCTGATTTCTCCCGCGGTGCTTGGCTTCGTAGAGGCGCGCGTCGGCCGCCTTGATGAAGGCGAGCGCGCTGTCGTGGCCCGGCTCCAGGTCCGCCACGCCCCCGGAGAAGGTCACCCCGATGCGCTTGCCCTCGAAGACGAAGGAGTGCTGCTCGACGATCTTCCGCATCTTGTCGGCGAGGAAGACGGTGTTCTCGTGGCCGGTCTCGGGCAGGACCAGCGCGAACTCCTCGCCTCCGTAGCGCGCGAAGCACTCCTCCTTGCGGATGCGCGACTTGAGCGCCGCGGCCATCTCGCGCAGCACGTAGTCGCCGGCCAGGTGGCCGTAGGTGTCGTTGATCGCCTTGAAGTGATCGATGTCGAGGATCACCAGCGAGAGCGCGCGGCCGTGGCGCAGGCAGCGGGCCATCTCGCGATCGAGGAACTCGAGCAGGTAGCGCTTGTTGAAGACCTGCGTCAGGCCGTCGATGATCGTCAGCCGGTAGATCTCCTCGTGGTACTGCGCCTCGATCGAGCCCAACTCGCCGCCGAAGAGGTACTTGAAGATGGCCGAGCCCACCTTGACCAGATCACCCGAGCGCAGCGGGGTCTCGCCGCGCACCTCGACGTTGTTCAGGTAGGTGCCGTTGGTCGAGCCGTTGTCGCGGATGGAGACGACTTCCTCCTTCTGGATGAAGGAGCAGTGGCGGCGCGAGACGTTGTCCAGCTCGAGGACGATCTCGCAGCTCTCGCCGCGGCCGATGACGGTCTCTTCCTTCTCGAGGACGAACTTCTTGCCGAGCATGGGGCCGTAGATCTGCACGAGGCACCGCTCCCCGTGTGCTTCGGCGGCGAGGCTCGACAGCGATGTGACCCTCGTGACCTTGGTGTCCAAGCGACCCTCAGACGCGCCAGTTGGCCCGCTCCAGGCTCTTGTCGGGCACCGGCAACTCCAGCTCCCCGTATCGCGGCAGCCTGTCCAGCTCGACCTCGTCGCGCATCAGCCTCACCAGAAGTCCCAGCCGATCCGCCGGCGCCACCGAGATGGCGAGCAGCGAAATCGACAGCTCCACGATAGCACCACAGCGTCCGATCCCGCAGTAGGCGCCGCGGTCGTCCTGCACGGGGCATTCGATGCCGCCCGGGAGCAGCGCCATGCGCAGCGACTTCTCCTCGCGCACTCCCGGTCCGCCCGGCGACCAGGGCACGGCGTGCGGCGGCCGCTCGCGCGAGAGGAGGATACGCAATTCGCCGCGCAACTCGCCGCCGCCCGCGGGGTCGAGGCGCAGGAAGAGGTCGGACCGCGAGAAGCCGAAGAGCGCCTGCGCGATGGCGCCGCCGCCCTGGTGCATCGAGCCGCCCGGAGCCTCGCCTGGACGGTAGATGCCCGCGCCGGCCCACTCGTAGTAGGCGCGCGCGTAGCCGTCGACGTGCGGCTCGATCAGGCGCTGCTGCGGCACTAGCACCGCGCGGGCCTGGGCGGGATCCTTGTGCGGCGCGATGATCGGCCGGGAGAGCCGCTCCGGCGGCGCGATGCCCAGGTGGCGGAAGACCTGCTCGACGTTGCGGCGAAAGAGCGCGTCGAACTCGGGCGCGTTCTCGGTGGTGAAGTCGTCGCCGTACCACCAGAACCAGTCGCTGCCCTCGGCGGCGAGCACGCTCTGGTACGCTTTTTCCTTCTGCTCGGCGGACGCGATCGATGTCGCCAGCGCGGCGCGGGCCTGGCCGAGCAGCGCCCAGGCCTGGTTGTCCTCGGGGTGGCCGATCCAGATGCGGAAGTTCGAGTCGATCCAGCTGCCGCTGTGCAGGTGCGAGATGCGCTCCTTGGGCGGCCGCTCGGCGATCTCCGTCCGCGGCAAGACCGAAGTCACGCCGTGCGCCTGCGCGTTGAGCTGCTTGTATAGTTCGTCTAAAAATAGCTCACCCGATTGCGGATAGTGCTCCCACGGGTTCTCGCCGTCGAGCGCGAGCGTCACGGTCCCGTCGCCGGCGGAGGCGATCCGCTGCAGGAGGTCGCTCACGGCCGCGACCGGCTCGCTGCGCGCGTAGCGGAAGCCGATCGCGTCCGAGAGATCGCGATCGCGGAAGAAGATGGCCACCTGGCCGGACATCCACGGCCGGTGATGGAGCGGGCCGTCCGGCCGCTGGGCGAGCTGGCTGCGCTCGAGGTTCCCCTGGTCGGTCGCGCACCAGCGCACGCCCGACGCGCCGAGGATCTCGATCACCTCGGGCGAGAGCGACCCCTCGCTGGGCCACATGCCGACCGGCCTCGTCCCGAAGTCGCGCTCCGCCCGCGCCAGCCCGCGCTGCACCTGCTCGCGTGCGTCCTCGGGATACTGGAAGCGCGGCGGCAGCGCGGAGTCCGGCATGGCCCGGCGCGCGGAATCGGAGTCGACCAGGAGCGGCAGGATGGGATGGAAGAGCGGCGAGCAGGTGATCTCCACCTTGTCGCCCAGCTTCTTCCAGCGCGGCAGGAGCTGCTGCGCGATCTGGCGCGAGAGATCGAGCAGCGCGATCTTTTCGCTCTCGGTGTAGAGCCGCTCCTTCTTGACGAGGCTCGCCACCAGGTCGTGCTCGCGCCGGGCCGCGAAGCCCATCCAGCCGAGCATGAAATGGACTTCGAGATCGAGCAGCTCCTGCGCGGTGAACGACTCCTGCACGCTCAGCAGATCGATCTTGCGCACGTCGGCGCCGCGCTTGGCGAGCAGCTCCGCGTAGCGCGGCACCGGCTTGACCCACAGCTCCCAGTCGACCGAGAAGCTCTCTTTGACGACGTGGGCGCGCTCCGGCGGCGACAGCTCGGCGGCAGGCCGGCGCGCGATCCGCTCGTCCTTGTCGATGCTCTGGCCGCTCGCATACGCCTCGAGCTGCACCAGCAGCGACGGCGCCCAGTTGGCCACCACCCGCACCCGCTCGTGCTTCTCGAGCGCGGCCGCCATGTCGTTGTACGCCCGCGTCGCGTGCAACCGGACCCAGGGCAAGAGCGGTTGCCCCGAGAGCGGGTCGCGATATTCGGGCTGGTGCAGGTGCCAGAGGAAGACGGCGCGTGCCATTTCTTTACCCTACGCCAGATGCAGGCGCGTCGCCGCTTGCTGGAGCGCCTTGTCCCGGCTCCACAGCGGGATTCCCGCCAGGCGCGCGGAGGCCAAGAGGTGCACGTCGATCGCGCCGAGCCCTCGCCCGTGAAGCGACTCGCTGGTGATGAATTCGAGGATCTCCGGGTGCGAGATGGCCGGCGCCATCGGCAGCTCGCTCAAGAGCGCGAGCGTCTCCCTCCGCCGTCGGAGGTTACCGCAAGCGAGTTCTTCGATCACAAGGGCGTGGGTCGCCACCTCACCCGCATCGAGCAGCATGGCGAACGCCTCGTCGCGGCGCCTGAGATGATCGATCCACACCGAGGTGTCGACGAGAATCATCGGGCTCGGCGCCGCGGGATCGGCCGCAGGCCGGGCATGGTGCCGCCCAGCGTTGCGAGACGCTCTGCGGCCTTCTTCTGGATCAGGGCTTCGAGGCCGGCGTGGATCAACGCAGTCTTTTCACTGATGCCGGAGAGGCTCGCAGCACGGGCGATGAGGTCATCCCGAAGGTTCAACGTAGTTCTCATGCATATGAGTATGCATGATTGGTATGCATTGTCTAGCCGGCGATGCGCATTCCCTTGGGGACCACGACGAGGCCCTTCGGGCTGACGAAGAATCGCTTTCGATCCTCTGCCGGATCGTACCCGATCTGCACGCCCGCCGGGATGTCGACGTTCTTGTCGATGATGGCGTTGCGGATGCGCGCGCGCCGGCCCACCTGCACGCCTTCGAAGAGGATGGAATCGGTGATCTCCGCGTAGGAATTCACGCGCACGTTGGGCGAGAGGACGCAGCGGTTGATGCGCCCGCCCGAGATGATGCAGCCCTCGCTGACCACCGAGTCGGTGGCGCTGCCGATGCGGTTCTCCTCGACGTTGGCGAAGACGAACTTGGCGGGCGGGGCGGTGAAGGAGGGCGCGGTGAAGATGGGCCAGCGCTCGTTGTAGAGCGAGAGCCTGGGGTCGACCGCGACGAGATCCATGTTGCATTCGTAATAAGTGTCGAGGTCGCCGACGTCGCGCCAGTAGCCGATCTCGGCGGGCCCCTGCCCGGGGACCTGGTTGGTGGCGAAGTCGTAGACCGCGACGCGCGTGCGGTTGTGCATGCCGGTGATGATCGACTTGCCGAAGTCGTGCGCGCTCTCCTCGCCCGCGTCGCGGACGATCTCGCGCACCAGCGCTTCGGTGGTGAAGAGGTAGTTGCCCATCGAGACCAGCGCCTTGCCCGGATCGCCCAGCATCGGCTTCGGATTCTTCGGCTTCTCCTGGAAGTCGACCATCCGCCCGGTCTCGTCGGCGGTGATGATGCCGAAGTTCGACGCCTCCTCGATGGGCACCGGGATGGCCGCCACCGTGCAGTCGGCTTTCTGCGCGATGTGGAAGTCGAGCATCTGCTGCACGTCCATGCGGTAGATGTGATCGGCGCCGAAGACGAAGACGTATTGCGGCTCTTCGTCGGTCACCAGATTCAGATTTTGATAGATGGCGTCGGCCGAGCCGCGATACCACTCGGGACCGGTGCGCTGCTGCGCCGGCACGCTCTCGACGAACTGCCCGAGCATGTGGCTGAGCCGCCATCCGCGCGAGATGTGCGTGTTGAGCGAATCGGACTTGTACTGCGTCAGCACCTTCATGCGCAGCACGCCCGAGTTGGCGAAGTTCGAGAGCACGAAGTCGATGATGCGGTAGCGCCCGCCGAAGGGCACCGCGGGCTTGGCGCGCTCCTGCGTGAGCGGCGCCAGACGCCGGCCTTCACCGCCGGCGAGGATCATGGCCAGCGTCTTGGAGACGGACATGGCTGGACGGTAGCCCCGCGCGGCCGAAGCCGCAACGCAAGGTCGTGCTGCTCAGGTTCTCTTCGCGTTGGGCGGCTTCGAGCTCGCCGGCGGCTTCGAGGTGGGCGGCTTCTTCCCCGGCGCGCCGTTGGGCGGCGCCAGGTCGCGGGCGGCGAAGCGGCCGATGATCTCGTCCATCTCGTTCTGCGCCTTGCGCACCAGCTGCGCGCGGTCGTGGAAGGTGAGGAACGCGCTCTTGAAGCCGCCCACCAGGATGTTGCGCACGTCCTTCACGGTCAGGCCGAACTGCTTCGACATGTGCATCAGTTCTCGCGTGACGGTCGTGTCGGTGATCAGCCGGTTGTCGGTGTTGATCGTCACCCGCAATCCGAAGTCCAGATAGAACTTGAACGGGTGCGCGGCCATGTCGGTGACCGCGCCCGTCTGCACGTTCGACGACGGGCAGCACTCGATCGGGATGCGGTGGTCGTTGACGTAGTTCAAGAGGTCGCCGTCTTCGCGCAGCCTCACGCCGTGGCCGATGCGGTGCGCGCCGCAGTAGTGCAACGCCTGCGCGATCGACACCGGCCCGTACGCCTCGCCCGCGTGCACGGTGCAATTGATGTTGTTGTTCAAGATGAGCTGGAAGGCGTCCTGGTGATCGCGGGCGGGGTTGCCGTGCTCCGCGCCGGCGAGATCGAACCCGAGCACGCCGCGGTTCTTATAGGCGACAGACAATTCCGCGAGGCGCAGCGAAACTTCCGGGCTCATGTTGCGGATGCCGCAGACGAGAACGCCGGCGAGGATGCCCGTCTCGCGCTGCGCCGCCCGAAGTCCTTCGAGCACCGCCTCGACCACCACCGTCGGCTTGAGGCCCTTCTGCAAGTGCAGCACGGGCGCGTAGCGCACCTCGATCAGCTTGCAGTTCTCGGCGGCCGCGTCGATGGCCAGCTCGTAGGCGGTGCGGTAGAGCGCGTCTTCGGTC
>WNFM01317483.1_pt1 | contig 12802 bp, 12 predicted proteins | sample 5400271 | NCBI WGS metagenome assembly WNFM01 (sample SAMN13153352, study PRJNA577476) | soil metagenome | isolation source: 60 cm saprolite on Douglas fir-dominated hillslope | place: USA:California | collected 2013-09-17 | reverse complement strand
CACCAAATCGTACATTAATTCGCGCGCTCGGTGGAGTTGAGCTTTCACAGTGCCAAGGGGAGCACTGAGTTCTTCTGCAATTTCTTCGTAACTCAATTCATGAAAGTAGCGCAGGCGCACCAACTTTTGGTATTTGCCTGGCAACATGTTTACAAACGCCTGAATGAGTTCTTCTTTTTGTGATCTGATCGCTTCCTCTTGTGGATCGGGATTGCCCTCGTCTTTTATATCAATACCTACGGGTTGGCCGTCATCATCGGTGTACGTGCTTTCAATGCTCATTGTATGAAGCTTCTTCTTCCGAATATGATCGATGGTATTGTTTGTAGCGATGCGAAACAGCCAGGTACTGAATGTAAAGTCTTTTTTGAAGCGGTGGAGGCTGCGAAATGCTTTGCTGAACGATTCCATAGTAAGATCCTCAGCATCGTCAATATTGCGCACCATTTTTAAAATCATGTGGTAAACCGGTCGCCTATAGCGCATCAAAAGTTTACCATAGGCCTTGTCATCACCACCCACAGCCATATCGATCAACTTGAAATCTTCCAGCGCTTTGGGGGAGAAGCGGCCTTCGTCTAATTCTTCCATCTTACTTTCTTAACGAATAGTGCTTTTGCACCGGTGACAAGGTAATAAAAGGCATACATAAAATCTAAAAACGGGGTCTTCCATGCCTCGAACGAATCGCCCAGCTTCCTTGGGAGGAAATGAAATGACGCTGCCAATAAAATCACCCGGATTAGAAACAAAATCAGGACGGCTTGTTGCAAAGGGAATAAGACCATAACCGGCACAACCCAAAACCAGGTGAGCAACCAAGTCAACGAAAATAAACCGAGGATTATTTTGTCGAAAAACTTATATCGCTTGCCTACAGACAAATGCCTGAATTTCTGATGGAGGAAATCGCTCCACGTTGTTTTAGGGTTTGAAAGAACAATAGCCTCACTGGCAATATTCACTGATGTATTTCCCTTAGTAGCATGCTGGTTTACGAAAAGATCATCATCACCACCCGTAACACCAAGGTGAGAGTTGAAACCTTTGTTGTCGAGAAATAATTCTTTGCGGTAAGCAAGGCTTCTCCCTACGCCCATATATGGTTTGCCGAGAAGCGCGAAGCCTACAAACTGAATACCTGTAAGAAAAGATTCGAAGCGAATGAATGAATTGAGGAGGCCGCCAGTCTTTACATACGGCGAAAAGCCGATGACAATTTTTTTACCCTCGAGAAATTGGTGAGCCATACTTGCAATCCAATTTGAAGAAGCCGGTCTGCAATCGGCATCGGTAAATAAAACCCAATCGTGCCGTGCAGATTTGATCCCGAGCGTGAGGGCAAATTTTTTACCATTGATATGGTCCGGTTTGTGAGTAACGCGCACCATTTTGAGCTTATCATGCTCCTTCGTTGCTTGCAACAAATAATCGAACGTACCATCATTGCTTCTGTCTTCAACAATGATCACTTCAAATTCAGAATAATTCTGTGACAGCAATAAGGGAATTAGTTCGCGCAGATTTTCTTCTTCATCGTGCGCAGCCACGATCACCGAAACACCCGGTTGTTCTAAAGAATCAAGCTTATCAGCTTTACGAAAAGCCAGTAGAAACAAGATTAAATAAATGATCTGAATTCCGAGTACAGCCAAACTAATAATTACCAAAGTCAATTTAAGTTGAATTAAAAGGAACAAAGATAAAGGCTTATCCAGAACTGAAAAGATGAAATGAATAACTTTGCCGTTTCATGAAATTCGAACTTAAGACTACCGACCCCAACTCCCGCGCTCGCACAGGCCTGATCTCAACAGATCACGGTGAAATCCCAACCCCCATATTTATGCCTGTAGGCACTGCGGGCTCGGTGAAAGCAGTTCATCAGCGCGAACTGAAAAACGACATTGATGCCAAAATCATTCTGGGTAATACCTACCATTTATACCTGAGGCCCGGTCTTGATGTTCTCGAAAATGCGGGCGGGCTTCACAAATTCAATACATGGGATCGTCCTATTCTTACCGATAGCGGAGGCTACCAGGTTTATTCACTTGGCGAAAACAGGAAGATTACCGAGGAAGGTGTTGTTTTCAAGTCGCACATTGATGGATCGCGGCACGTTTTCAGCCCGGAAGGTGTGATGGATATACAGCGAACCATTGGTGCAGATATCATCATGGTGTTTGATGAGTGTACCCCTTATCCGTGCGAATATCGTTATGCTAAAAATTCGATGGACCTCACCCACCGATGGTTGAAAAGGTGTGTGAACCAAATTGAAACTACCGAACCAAAATACGGATATACTCAAGCGCTTTTCCCGATTGTGCAAGGAAGCACTTACAAAGATTTGCGAGAGCAATCGGCTAACTTTATTGCTTCTCAAAGTCAACCGGGTAATGCGATTGGCGGATTGTCTGTGGGTGAACCGCATGAGATGATGTATGAAATGACTGAGCTCGTTTGCGGCATTCTTCCTAAAGACAAGCCTCGTTATCTCATGGGCGTTGGCACGCCTGAAAATATTTTGGAGTGCATTGCTCTTGGAATCGATATGTTTGACTGCGTGATGCCTACGCGAAATGCACGCAATGGAATGCTTTTCACTACGCAAGGCATTATCAACATTCGTAATGAAAAGTGGAAAGATGACCACAGCGCTATTGATGAAACGTTAGGTGGATATGTGAGCACTAACTATTCTAAAGCCTACTTACGCCACTTAATTATCTCCAAAGAAATTTTAGGCGCGCAAATTGCTTCTGTCCACAACCTTACTTTCTATCTTTGGCTTGTACAAGAGGCGAGAGAGAAAATAGAGCAAGGCGTTTTCATGGAATGGAAAAACAGAATGGTAAAACAAGTATCTAATAGACTATAAAGTCCATTGTCCATAGTCGATAGTCCATAGTGGCCATCGTCAATGGACTATCGACCATCGACCAAATGAAAATCCTCGATCGCTACATCATCAAAAAAGTACTCTCCACGTTTTTCTTCGTGATGATGATCCTGGTGGCTATTATTGTTGTGATTGACATCACCGAGAAAGTTGATAAGTTCAATGACCACAATTTGACCATGCCGCAAATCCTGGGGTACTACATGGATTTCGTTTCGTGGATCTCAGGACTACTCACACCGATTATTTGTTTCATCGCCATCGTATACGTTACCTCTCGCCTTGCCGCACATACAGAGATTGTTGCCATACTGAGCAGTGGTGTCAGTTTTCCAAGGTTATTGCTTCCTTACTTTATTGCGTCCTCCATCATTGCATCGATCAGTTTTGTTTTCAACGGATGGGTTATCCCTCACTCCAATCGAGACAGACTCGCATTCGAGATGCAATACTTTCAAAACAAATTTTACTTTGAGAGCCGCAACGTGCACATGCAAACAGCGCCCAATGTTTATTTATTCATACAGAATTACAACAATCAATCGAATACAGGTTACCAGTTCAGTCTTGAAAAATTCAACGACAATAAGCTCATTGAAAAACTGACTGCAGATAATATCCAATGGGATAGTGTAAAACATAAATGGACACTGCGCTATTGGAGAAGAAAAAAAGTGGATGAGCTTTTTGAACTAAAGTCGAACGAAGATTCTTTGAAGGAAGTCAACACGAGTGTGCAAGTCAAACCCGGAGATGATTTGAAACTTTCTGAAAACACTACGAAGGAGCTTAGACCCAAGACAAACGTATTTCAGTCGAATTCCATTTTGAAAGGGTTCGGAGAGGCTATTGACACCACTTTGGCAATTACTCCAAAAGATTTCGAAAACAACGCACATGAATACGATGGTATGACTATTCCCGAACTCGGCCACCAGATCACGCAGTTACATTTTCGAGGGACAACCGGTGTCGAAGCCTACGAGGTGGAGCGCCACATCCGCTTTGCAGCGCCCTGCACCACCTTCGTTTTGGTATTTATGGGGGTAATCGTCTCTGCCAGGAAAAGTCGCGGAGGCACAGGCTTTCAGATAGCGCTCGGATTTTTGCTTGCATTTGTCTTCATCTTGTTTTTTACAATGACCCGCACGTTTGCCGAGACAGGCTCTCTCGCACCTTTTGCGGCAGCGTGGCTACCCAACGCTCTCTTCAGCGTCCTTTCATTATTCATGTATAAATATGTTCCGCGTTGAAACCTACTGTTGTTGATTATTTCAAATTGCATTTCATCGTTTTCCTATTTGGCTTCACGGCCATTCTTGGAAAACTGATTTCACTGCCAAGTGTAGAGATGGTTTTTTACAGAACATTCCTCGCTGCTTTGGGTATGGCTGCCTTGATCCTGTTCACGAAAGGATCTTTTGCAGTCCCTTCACAAAAAGATTTTTGGAAGCTGATGCTTACGGGTTTGATCGTAGCCATGCACTGGCTCACTTTCTTTGGCTCAGGAAGGCTGGCTAATCCTTCTGTAAGCCTTGTTGGATTTGCAACCTGCTCCTTTTGGGCTGCGCTGATTGAGCCCATTGCAAAAAGGAAGAAGATACGCCCCATGGAAGTCGGCCTGGGCATTACCGTATTGATTGGCCTCTACATTATTTTTTCGTTTGATTTCAATTATCCGTTGGGGCTGTTGCTCGGCATTGCCTCCGGCTTAACGGCAGCGATCTTCAGCGTGATCAATTCAAAAATGGTTACACGCATGTCTTCGTACACGATCACATTTTATGAAATGATTTCAGCTTGTATCGGTATTGTCTTCTTCTTTCCGTTTTATCAGAAGTATATTTCTAATGGTGACCTTCAGTTGATTCCCTCTGCTATCGATTGGATTTATCTGGCAATACTGGGTTGGGTCTGCTCGGTTTATGCCTATTCGCAAATGATTGATTTAACTAAAAAACTTTCTGTTTTTTTCATTCAGCTTGCCTTGAACCTGGAACCTGTTTACGGAATTGCGCTCGCGATTTTGATCTTCGGCCGGCAAGAAGTGATGGGCTGGAGTTTCTACATTGGCACTCTGATTATCTTAACGGCTGTGGCATTGTATCCGTTCTTGAAGCGGAATTTCGAGCATCATTTCAATTCACCACACCAATAATCCATCGAAGGGAATTCGTTTTTTAAATCAACAGGTTTATTAAAAATGCCAAACACACTTGAGCCCGATCCGCTCATGCTCGCGTAACCTGCACCAAGGGAATACAATTTTTCTTTTATTTTTTTGATCGTAGAATGTTTTTTAAAAATCGATTTTTCGAAATCGTTGGAAAGTTTGCCTTTCCATTCTTTCCATGGAAGTTTTAAAATATGCTGAATGGAATTTTCAGCTTGCTCCGGTTCGATCCCTGAATAAGCGTCTGCCGTTGAGACGTGAATATCCGGATTAACCAAGACCAAATGAAGATCTTTTAAGTTCACAGCTATGGGCGACAAGATTTCGCCTCGGCCGGTTCCTGTCATAGGTTGGTCTTCTATAAAAAAAGAACAATCGCTTCCCATCCGAGATGCATAATTCTTCAATCGATCTTCGGACATTTTCAAATCGAAAATCTCATTCAGCAGTCGGAGGGTAAAAGCTGCATCAGATGAACCTCCACCCAAACCTGCGCCCATCGGAATGATTTTATGCAAATGCATTTTTACAGCGTCAACCCCAAATTCTTCCCGAATCAACTGATAAGCCTTTACGCAAAGATTGTTTTCATCTTTACCACCTACATTTATTCCTGATTGTGTAAAAGAGAATTCCGAAGAAGGAATTATTTCTAAAATATCAGTATAGGGAACAGGATAGAAACACGTCTCGATGTTGTGATAGCCATCGCTCCTCTTCGACAGAACGTGAAGACCGAGGTTTATTTTGCAATGAGGGAATGCGATCATCAAATAGGCATTAAGGGATTAGGCAATGGGAAAATGCCTAGTGCCTAATGCCCAATGCCTAATGTATCTCACTTGGTAAGTCTTTCGATCAAATTTTCCGTAATTCCTGATGACGAAAATCCACCATCGTGCATGAGGTTCTGCATGGTCACCATGCGTGTGAAATCAGAAAACATCACTACGATATAGTTGGCACAATCTTCAGCTGAGGCATTACCCAAAGGCGACATCAGATTGGCATAATCAAAAAACACATCAAAGCCGGAGATTCCGGCACCTGCAGTTGTCTTGGTAGGAGATTGGGAAATAGTATTCACCCGCACTTTCCTTTTAACACCATAGCGTTGGCCATAGCTTCTGGCAATGGACTCAAGCATGGCTTTCGCTTGGGCCATGTCAGTATAATCAGGATAAGCTCGTTGGGCTGCGATATAACTTAATGCCAAAACCGAAGCATATTCATTGAGTGCATCCAGTTTTTCGCAAGTCTGCAAAACTTTATGAAACGAAAGTGCGGAGATGTCAAGTGTTTTCAAATACCATTCATAATTCATGTCGCCATATTCTTTACCCTTGCGGATGTTGGGGCTCATGCCGATGGAATGCAAAACAAAATCGAGCTTGCCTCCTAAAATTTCTTGCGACTTAACAAAAAGATTATTCAAGTCTTGCTCGGATGTGGCATCGGCCGGAATTACCTCAGCACCGCAGGTTTTGGCAAGTTCATTGATCTTGCCCATGCGCATGGCAATGGGGGCATTCGTCAATGTAAACTTTCCGCCTTCTGCATGAACTTGCAGTGCTGTTTTCCACGCGATTGAATTCTCATCCAGTGCACCAAAGATGACTCCCTTTTTTCCCTTTAATAAATTATTCGACATGATTTTCGAGTTTAATTGCGGATGCAATAATACAAAATCCTGTTAAGTGTTTTTGATGGCCATTGTATGCATCATGATAGGATTCAACCTTGATTTCTCAATAATTTTGACCGCCTTAAAAAAATCAAGTGATGTCAGTCTCTAGCTATTTTGAAGATAATCCAACGGTGTTACCTTCCGATTTTTTAGGTCTTGAAGTAGCCTACTGTTTTTTTGTCCGACCGGACCAGAACCAAGCGTCTGACTTAAAAATGCCCTAAACAATACAACTGTAAATGGTTTCCAGCTCTCATCAGTTGAAAGACGACATAAAAAATATTATGCAAAAGACTGTTTGAGGGATATAAACGGGTCTTAAAGCAGGATTTTTTTAGGAATTTATTTAGCTGGATTTTCGATGAATCAAAAGAATCTGTTAATTTTAAAGCATCCAAAACCAAACCCTTTATGGAAGAAACCGCTTTTGTCAATAACTGGGACAGCTACATGGAGATGGGCTCAGTAGCTTGTGTTATTATTGGCGTCCTTATCCTTCTTTACCACGAGTTCCGGGTAATGCAGATCAAAGACTATAAGGAAAAATATGATTATGTGAACCTGAATGAGGTGCGCTTTTTCTGGTATGCCGTACTGGCAGTGGTTGTTGCTTTCGCTTTTTATGCCAATTCCGTTTACACCTATAAAATCTTTGAACACAGAAGCATCTTGTGGTTTTATGTCAGGTTGTTTATCACGATCAGCTTTGTTGTCATTGGTTATTTCGTATTCTACAGCATGGTACGGATTTATTACCCGCGCTATGTTGAAAAACGTTTGGTGAAATTGCGCAACAAACCAAGAATTTCCCCTGCCGGAAATCAAATGCGCAAACTTTCTGAAGAGGAAGAGGATGCCCACCTGGATGCACAACAGATAGCTGAAGAAGCAAGTGGCGTTCACTCCATCGACTACGATGTGTGGATTGATGAAAAAACAGGCCACAAGAAAATTGAAAAATACGAGAGCTACTTGCACGCTGAGCAGTGCCCTGAGTGCGGCTTCTTTACCTTTAAGATCACCAAAGAAGAGATTGAGGTGAAACCTACTCAAACGGAAACCGGTTTGCTCATTAAGCACTACCAATGTGACTATTGCAATCATCGCGAAGCTCGCGAAACAAGGCTTTCGTCTTTAGCAAAAAATGTAGCTTAATATTCTCGAAAAGATTTAATGAAAGCCCTGGCCCTACGTCAGGGCTTTTTATTTTCTTTGGCTTTTCAATCAGGGCATGAATAACAAACCAGAAAACCCCATCGGTATATTTGATAGTGGCATTGGCGGGCTAACGGTTGCTCACGCCATTCGAGAACTCATGCCGCATGAGCACATGGTCTATTTTGGCGATACAGCCCATCTTCCTTACGGAGACAAATCTGAGGCCGCCATCCAGGCGTATTCCGTAAAAATTGCAAACGTGCTTTTGCAAAAGGGATGCAAGGTGATTGTTATTGCCTGTCACTCGGCTAGTTCAGCTGCCTATGAGTTGCTGAAAGAATATGTTCGTCATGAAGCGCTCGTAATAAATGTGATCGATCCCATGGTGGATTATGTTGCCAGGAATTTTCCTGCCGGCCGGATAGGGCTAATCGGCACTAAGCGAACTGTTCAATCAGACGTGTATTCTAAAAAATTCAATGAGCACGACAAAAAAATTTCAGTTCATGCATTAGCAACTCCACTGCTGGCTCCTATGATAGAAGAAGGTTTTTTTAATAATCAGATTAGCCGCGAGATCATTGCTCAGTATCTTTCCGATCCGCACCTGGGAAAACCCGATGCCTTGATTTTGGGTTGCACCCATTATCCCTTGATCAAAAAAGAGATTAATGAATATTATGAAGGCAAAGTGAAAGTACTGGATTCTTCGCTGGTGGCAGCTCAATCTTTGCATTCTTACTTGGCTGAAAAGGGGTTGCTTAACAACTCCCCCAAACCCGAAAGCCACTTCTATGTTTCGGATTATACTGAGTCATTCGAGGCCTCTACGCGTTTGTTTTTTGAAGAAAATGTGCGGTTGGAGAGCCACCGGTTGTGGAACTGAGCTTTTTTTCAAAATCCCTTACATGTAGGGTATTTGGTAATACTTGCATTTTATGCCAACTCATAAATTGTACATTTACTTGCTATGGATAAGCTAAATCCTCAAGGAAAGATTATCCTTCGCTTTGTCTGTAAAGTTTAATTTGTGCATTTTGGAAAATGGCTTAACATGATGCAACTCAAACCCATCCTATTCACGCTCCTCTTCTTTATGTCTGTCGCGTTGGCGAAGGGCCAAAACATCGATAGCCTGCAGAACAAACTACGCGGTGAATTGAATGACTCCCTCCGTTTGCGCACATTGATTCGCCTGGCCAATGCGTATCAGTCCGTTGATATAAAAAGGTCATTTGAGTTTGCTGAGAAGGCAACCCACCTGGCAGAAGAAAAGAATATCCTTTGGGGAAAAGCGTCAAGTTATTTTGCCCTCGCTATATTCCATAGCCTCAGCGGTGACTTCAGGGCATCAGCCAAATACAACGATCTCGCCTTAAACATAAACTTTCAGTTAAGGGATACAACGCGAATGGCTTCGTGTTATAATAACCTTGGTCTTAACTACTCCAATTTTGGCAAATATGATGAGGCTTATTTCTATTTCACACAAAGCTACCAACTGGCAATTGCGAAAAAGGATTCTGCAGGAATGGCGGTGGCATTGCATAACATGGCGAGCGTGTTCAAAGAATTAGGCCAGTACGACCGTGCCCTGGATTATTTACGTCACACTCAAAAAATAAGTGACGCCATCAAAGATTATGCAGGCAAAGCATACAACTTCGACGAGATCGGTGACATTTACCGAAGGAGAGGAATGTACGATTCTGCTTTGAAAGCTCTTCGCGTTTCTTTGAAGGTAGCCCGCGAACTAAAGCTGAATGCCAACGATCTGGAAACAGAAACATTGATTAAAATCTCCAAGACTTTTTTAGACAAAAATGAAAATGCCAACGCCTTGGCTTATTACGACACCGCCTATGCGCTGTATAAAAAAGCAGGCAACAATTACGGTCTGGCTCAGGTCGACTTAGGAAGAGCCAAATCCTATCTGAAAGAAAGGAAATTTGGTCAAGCCTTGACGCTGATGGAGAGCAGTGCTGCAACCGCTCGCCAAACTAATTCCTGGTCGCTCGAAATTGAGTGCTATGAGAATCTTGCCACACTATACGAGCAGCAAGGTGAACTCAAAAAGGCATTGGGTTATTACAAACAGTACAAGCAGTTGGAGGACAGTCTGTTTAGTCAAGGCATGCAAGCCAAGTTGTTGCAAGATCAAGTACGTTTTGAGACAGCTTCAAAGGAGGATCAAATCAAAACGCTTACTAGACTGGAGGAAATGCGCAAAGACGAATTGAAGAAGCAAGGATTGGTGCGCAATATTCTGGTGGTGGCGGTTGCACTTACGGTAATATTGCTCTTCAATGTTTATCGAAGCGGGCAGCGGAGAATACGCATCAACAGACTCCTGATGGAGCACCAGGATGAAGTGAAGAGACGAAGCAAGGAACTGGAGCAATTGAATGAAGTAAAAGATAAATTTTTCTCCATCATCTCGCATGATCTGCGCTCGCCTATGAATGCCTTATCGGGGATTTTGGATTTGATGGACAGTGATCGAATCAAGCCTGAAGAGTTTTCACGATTGAACAAAGAATTGCGCAAGCAGTTTGATCACACAAAAACGTTGATCAACAACCTGCTCGATTGGGCGTTACTGCAGATGGACAAGTTAAAACTGCAGCCTGAGAAATTTGATCTTCAAAAATTAGTGGATGAGAATTTTAAGTTGCTGGGGTCTCTTCATTTAAAAGAAGTAATCACAGTCAATAAGGTGGAGCCTCAAACTTTTGGATTTGGTGATTTGAATATGGTCAACTTAGTGTTACGTAACTTGATTCTTAACGGCATTAAGTTTACAGAAAACGGAGGGTCAATTGAATTGGCTTCACGCGATGGTGGAAATGAACTCATTATTTCCGTAAAAGATACAGGCATCGGCATCAAGCCTGAAATCCAAAAAATGCATTTGATAAAACTGCTGGCTACACTACCCGCGGAACTGCCAATGAAAAAGGAACCGGTCTCGGATTGATTCTTTGCAAAGAGTTTGTTGAAAAAAATGGCGGCCGAATTTGGTTGGAGAGTGAATTGGGTACAGGCAGCACGTTTTATTTCACCATCAAAAAAGGCTGAGCAACTACGGAGCAAGCCTTACCACAATTCCATCGATTTCATCTGTGATTCTGATCTGGCAGCCAAGCCGACTGTTGTCCTTCACATGAAAAGCTTGATCCAGCATGGCTAGTTCCGAATCACTCTGTTCTGGTAACGCGGTGTCGGATTCCAAATATACCTGGCAAGAAGCACACAAGGCCATTCCACCACACGTGCCCTCCACGGGAAGCTCATGAGCCTTGCAAACTTCCATCATGTTCATGTTCATGTCCGTAGGTGCATCGAGCAGGTGAACTTTCCCCTCTCGATCGATCACCGTTACTTTGATCATGTTCTCCATTTTGAAGTCCAGTTAGAATCCGCTTACTCCGTTAACGGTGGTGTATTTTAAAACATTCTTTTTGTTAGGATGGATTTTCGCAAATGCCGCTTGTACGGCTAATGTTCCTTCATGAAATCCGCACAAAATCAATTTCAGTTTTCCTTGATAGGTATTGATGTCTCCCACAGCAAAAACGCCTTTACGATTTGTTGAGTAATCAAGGGTATTTACTTTCACAGCATTTTTTTCGATCTCCAAATTCCAATCTGCCAGAGGACCGAGGCTGGGGGTTAATCCAAACAATGGCACAAAATGATCCGCCTCCTTTACAATATCACCTAAGCTGGCATGCTTGATCACCACCGACCCGACATGACCATTCCCGTTAGAATTGATGCTCACTACTTCCGATTCGGTGATGAGTTCGATCGTTCCGGCATCGGCCATATTCATTACTTTCTGCACAGAGTCTAAATGGCCGCGGAAAGAAGTTCTTCGATGAATAAGTGCCAGGCTCTTTACGATTTTATTTTCGATCAAATAAATAGTCCAATCAAGAGCTGAGTCACCTCCACCGGAAATCACCACTCTTTTATTTCTGTAAAATTCAGGATCACGAACGATGTATTCCACCCCTTTGTCTTCAAATTTTTCCAGGTTTTCGATAGGAGGTTTGCGTGGCTCAAATACACCGAGACCACCGGCAATGATTACGGTAGGAGCTTTGTGCTTCGTTCCCTTGTTTGTAGTAACTATGAAATGATTTTCAACTTCATCCAAAGTAAGTGCTGTTTCTCCAAGTGTAAAGCCCGGTTTGAACACTTCGATCTGCTTCATCAGGTTGTCGACCAACTCGCCAGCATTGACAATAGGGAATCCGGGTATATCGTAGATCGGCTTTTTAGGATAGATCTCAATCAACTGGCCACCAGGCACAGGAAGTGAATCGATCAGGTGACACCTTAATTTTAGCAATCCGGCTTCAAAAACGGTGAAAAGCCCAACCGGCCCTGCACCAATGACGATAATATCGGTTTCAATCATACTTCAAATAATGCGCGAAAATAGCTAAAAGTCTATAGTCCATAGTCAATAGTCCGTTGCAAAACCAAGGGCTGACGCATCTAAATTTCAAAACTTAAACCACAGAGATCGCTGAGGTTCGCAAAGAATGAAATGCAGTTAGGAAAGAGGGAACATTTTCTCTGCGATCTCTGCGTGCATTTTCTTTGTGCCCTCTGCGGTATCTGCATTTTTTCGCAGCAAACCGCAGAAAATTAAAAATTTAAGATGCGTCAGCCCTGGTTGCAAAATGATTAACCATAGACCAGGGATAATCGACCATGGACTAACAAACTATTTGAATTAACTTTGCGTTGAAATTTAGGCATTAGGCATTGGGGCTTGGTATTCGGAAGCCAAATCCTTTATTCTCTTCCCTAATGCCTGATTCCTAATGCCCAATATATGAGCGACAACATCCTTCACGAGTGCGGC
>WNFM01353709.1_pt4 | contig 12806 bp, 10 predicted proteins | sample 5400271 | NCBI WGS metagenome assembly WNFM01 (sample SAMN13153352, study PRJNA577476) | soil metagenome | isolation source: 60 cm saprolite on Douglas fir-dominated hillslope | place: USA:California | collected 2013-09-17 | reverse complement strand
GGCTCTACGCCAAAAAGCGCAGCGGCAATATGCTGCTGCGGATCGAGGACACCGACCGGGAGCGATCGACGGAGCCGGCGATCGCGGCGATCCTGGACGGGTTGAGGTGGCTCGGGCTCGATTGGGACGGCGAGGTCATCTACCAGTTCAGCAGGGCCGCGCGCCACCGCGAAGTCGCCGAACAATTGCTCGCCAGCGGCAAGGCCTATCGCTGCTATGCCACCCCGGATCAGCTCGATGATATGCGCAAGAAGGCGCGCGCCGAAGGCCGCACCCGTCTCTATAACGGGTTATGGCGCGACCGCGACCCCTCCGAGGCGCCCCCTGGTGTGCGGCCTGCGATCCGCCTCAAGGCGCCGCTGACCGGCGAGACCGTGATCGAGGATCAGGTCCAGGGCCGTGTGGTCTGGCAGAACGAGACCCTCGACGATCTCATCCTGCTGCGCGCCGACGGCAACCCGACCTACATGCTCGCGGTCGTGGTCGACGATCACGACATGGGCGTCACCCACATCATCCGCGGCGACGATCATCTGATCAACGCCGCGCGCCAGAAGCAAATTTACGACGCGCTCGGTTGGGAGATCCCGAACATGTCGCACATTCCCTTGATCCACGGGCCCGACGGCTCGAAGCTGTCAAAGCGCCACGGCGCATTGGGTGTCGAGGCCTATCGCTCGCTCGGATATCTGCCGGCAGCATTGCGCAACTATCTGGTCCGGCTCGGCTGGAGCCATGGCGATCAGGAAATATTTTCCACCGACGAGATGATCGCCGCCTTCGATCTGTCAGGCATCGGCCGCTCGGCGGCGCGGTTCGATTTCGCCAAGCTGGAAAACCTCAACGGCCATTACATCCGCCACGCCGACGATCAATCTCTCGTGACCATGTTCGAGGGCGTGCTGGACTACGTCCCCGATGGTTCCGCGCTCAAGGCGAAACTCAACGACACCACGCGCACGCAATTAAAGCAGGCAATGCCGAGCCTGAAGGAGCGCGCCAAGACGCTGATCGAGCTGATCGATGGTTCCTATTTCATCTTCGCCGACCGGCCGCTCGAGATCGAGCCAAGGGCCTTGGCTGTGTTGACACCGGAAAACCGCGAGCTGATCGGCCGGCTTCGTCTCGCGCTGGAAGCGGCCAACCCGTGGACCGCCGAAACCACCGAGGCGGCGATGCGCACCTTCACCGAACAGCATAACCTTAAACTCGGCGCCGTCGCCCAGCCGCTACGCGCGGCGCTGACCGGACGCACCACTTCGCCGGGGATTTTCGACGTCCTGGCGGTGCTGGGACGGGAAGAATGCCTGGCCCGGCTGGCCGATCAGGCCTCCTCATAAGGTGGTATTGCAGGCCTGATATGGCCGTCTTGCAGTGCACACAGCAATAAGATACCCATCTTAAGAGGTACTTCTAGAATACCGGTCTCCCACGCCATCTATTCCTGTGGTGGCGCACCCGGTCGCCGGCTTTCGCAACGATCATCGGGGATTTCACGATGGACGCAACATCCAATACCAAAACCGCAACGCTGACGGTCGGCAACAAGACCTACGATTTTCCGATATTGAGCGGCACCGTCGGGCCCGACGTCATCGACATCGCCAAGCTCTACGGCCATTCCGGGATGTTCACCTATGACCCCGGCTTCACCTCGACCGCGAGCTGCCAGTCCAAGATTACCTATATCGACGGTGACGCCGGCGTGCTGGAATACCGCGGTTATCCGATCGAGCAGCTCGCCGAACACGGCGATTTCCTGGAAACCTGCTACCTCCTGCTTTACGGCGAACTGCCGACCAAGGCGCAGAAGGAAGATTTCGACCACCGCGTGATCCATCACACCATGGTTCACGAACAGATGGCGCGGTTCTTTCAGGGCTTCCGCCGCGACGCCCATCCGATGGCGGTCATGGTGGCTTCGGTCGGCGCGCTGGCCGCCTTCTATCACGACTCCACCGACATCAACGATCCGAAGCAGCGCATGATCGCCTCGATGCGGATGATAGCGAAGGTCCCGACGCTGGCCGCGATGGCCTATAAATACACCATCGGTCAGCCCTTCATTTATCCGAAGAACTCGCTCTCCTTCGCCGAGAGCTGGCGAACGCGCTCGACAAGATCTTCATCCTGCACGCCGACCATGAGCAGAACGCCTCGACCTCGACGGTGCGCATCGCCGGCTCCTCCGGCGCCAATCCGTTCGCCTGCATCGCCGCCGGCATCGCCTGCCTGTGGGGTCCGGCGCATGGCGGCGCCAACGAAGCTGCGCTCGCGATGCTGGCCGAGATCGGCACCGTCGACAAGATTCCCGAGTTCATCAGGAAGGTGAAGGACAAGAACAGCGAGGTCCGGCTGATGGGCTTTGGCCATCGCGTCTACAAGAACTACGATCCGCGCGCCAAGATCATGCAGAAGATGTGTCACGCCGTGCTGGCGGAAACCGGCCACGGTGAAGATCCGATGCTGAAAGTCGCACTGGAACTGGAGAAGATCGCGCTGCACGATCAGTATTTCATCGACCGCAAGCTCTATCCGAATGTCGATTTCTATTCGGGCATCACACTGAAGGCGATGGGTTTTCCGACCTCGATGTTCACCGTACTGTTTGCGGTCGCCCGCACCGTCGGCTGGATCAGCCAATGGAGCGAGATGATCGAGGATCCGCAGCAGAAGATCGGCCGCCCGCGCCAGCTTTATACCGGCATGCCCCATCGCGATTACGTTCAGCCGGACCAGCGCAAGTAATCGGCGGACCAAGTTCGTAGGGTGGGCAAAGCCAACGGGTCGGCGCGAAGCGCCGCCCGATGACAGGCTCCGCGTGCCCACCAACTTCGATCCGCATGACAACATGGCGGGCACGGCGCGAGGGCGCCTTTGCCCACCCTACTGCTTCTACGCTTTTCGTCTTAGCGCCGCGCCATCCGCATCGTCGCCAGCACGATGTCGGCCGCCCGCACGCTAGGCGGCTGATCGCCGGTCGACATGATCGCGTCGATTTTTGCAAATGCCTCGACCTGGCGCCGCCGCAACGGTGAATCCTCCAGCAACTCGCGCAGCGACTGCGCCAGCTTCTCCGCAGTGCATTCCTCCTGCAAGAATTCCGGAACGACGTTCTCGCCGACCACGAGGTTGGCGAGAATGACCGAATTTACGCGGATCGCGCGGCGCAGGATCCACGCCTCGACCGCGCCCACCTTGTAGGCCGTCACCATCGGCACGCCCGCGAGCGCAAGCTCTAGCGTCACGGTGCCTGACTTGGCGAGCGCGGCGCGGGCGATCCGGAACGCCGCCCGCTTTTCCTGCTCGCCAATCACGATTTTCGGCGCGATCTTCCAGTTTTGCACGCCCTTCCGAACGGCCTCCTGCAGATGCGGCATGGTCGGCAGGATCAATTCGAACGCCACGCCCTCGGCCTGCAGCCGGCCGAGTGTTTCGCCGAATACCGCCATGTGATGCCTGATCTCGCTGCGGCGGCTTCCCGGCAATACCAGCAGAACCGGCGGCGCCTCGTTCCGGCGCTTCTGCTCGCTGGCGGCGGGCCGCAGCGTGGCGACCTGCTCGGTCAGGGGGTGGCCGACATAGCTGCAGGGCGGCCCGCGCAGCCTTTCGTACTCCGCCGGTTCGAAAGGCAGCAACGCGAGCACATGATCGACATAGATCCGCATCGCGCGCGCCCGGCCGGACCGCCACGCCCACACCGTGGGAGATACGTAGTCGATGATCGGAATCGAGGGGTCGCGGGCGCGGACGCGTCTGGCCACCCGGTGAGTAAAATCGGGACTGTCTATGATCACAAGAATATCGGGCGAGGCTTCCGTCACGGCGCCGGTCGTCACGCGGATCAGCCGCAGGATTTTTGGCAATTGCAGCACGACCGCGGCCAACCCGATGATCGACAATGCCTCGATCGGAAACAGCGAATTCAGCCCTTCGCGCTTCATCTGTTGGCCACCGACGCCCTCGAACCGCACGGCGTCGCCGAGGCGCTGGCGCAATATTTTCATCAGGCCGGCGCCGAGCCGGTCTCCGGATTCCTCTGTCGCGATCAGGAATATTTTTCGCGCGATGTTGGCACCTGGTCGCGCCGGCGTCATGCGGGCAAACCGGTCACGAACAGGCCGGCAGTGTCGGCCGCTTCGATCATCGCCTGCGGTTCAACAGCGATCGTGTTGCCGGCGACAACCGCAATCCCGGCAAGTCTTGCGGCCGCCCCACCCTCGATGGTGCGCGGCCCGATGGTCGGGAGATCGAAGCGCAGATCCTGCCCGCTCTTGGGCGCCTTCACCAGCACGCCGCGTCCGGAGCTGGCGCGGATGCGGCCCTCGGCGCGCAGCCGCGCCACCCGCTTGAGCAATCCGTCGGTGCCCTCGATGTCCTCCACCGCGACCACATGACCGTCAATCACGACAACGGCCTGACCGATGTCGAAAGGACTGAGTGCAGCCAAAACCGCGCGCCCTTTGGCGATGTCGGCGGCGGCGTCCGCATCCGGCATCGCCCGGGTGAGACTCCCCTCTGGCATCAACAGGTCCGGGGCGACATCCTTGACCCCCACCATCCTAAAACCGTCTTGCTCGAGAATGCCGCCGATCCCGGATAGCAGATGATCGTCACCGCCGCGAAACGCCGCCCACACCAGACCTAAGACCCGAAGCGTTCCCCAATCGAGCCGGATCTCCGACAGCGCCGGCCGCACCAATGTGCCGATGAACACAAGATCGCGGCAACCTTCGGCGCGAAACAGTTTTTCAGCCTTGCCGATCTGGCCGACCGAAATCCAGTGATGGCGAAAATTTTTTACCCTTTCGGGATCGCAGGCGCCTTTGAGCGCAAACAGAACCGGACTGATATCGCGCGCAGTGAGCGAGTCCGCGACCGCAAACGGCATGACGCCGCCGCCGGCGATCAAGCCGACCGGCGATGAAATCTGCAGCGCCTTTGAAATTTCGAAAGCCTTTGAAGGCTCGAAAGTCTTGGCGGTCATGGCTCCCGCGACCTCGCCATCAGGTCAGGTTGCCGCTATCGGCGGGAAGGCACAGCGAGCGATGCTTGCCCTCGCCGATGAAGGCCAGGATTTCCGCGATCGCGGGATCTTCGCTCGCCATGGGCTGCACCGTGCTCAACCTCTCAGCAAAGATGCCGGGCCCGTGAAACAACTTTTGATAGAAAGCGCGCACCGTGGTGAGCCGCTCGCGCGTAAATTTGCGGCGTTTCATGCCGATGATGTTGAGCCCCTCGAGGCTGGCATATTGGCCGTTGACGAGACCGAACGGAATGACGTCGCCGCGCACGCCGCAGACGCCGCCAACCATCACCTGCGGCCCGATCCGGGTGAACTGATGCACCGCGGACAACCCGCCGATGTAGACAAAATCGCCGATCTCGCAGTGACCGCCCAGCGTTGCCGAGGTCGCGAAGATGACGTTGTCGCCGACGACGCAATCATGGCCGACATGGCTGTTGTTCATGAAGTAACCGCGCGCCCCGACCCGCGTGATGCCACCGCCTTTCTTTGTTCCGACATTCATCGTCACGCCTTCGCGAATGGTGCATTCCTCCCCGATTTCAAGCCGGGTCGGCTCACCGCGATAACTTAGATCCTGCGGAGGTCCTCCGAGCCCAGCAAACGGATAGATCACGCAGCCAGCAGCGACCGTCGTATGCCCGGCCACGCTGACATGCCCGATCAACTTGCAATCTTTGCCGATCACGACGTTAGGGCCGACCATGCAATAGGGACCGACAGTGGTGCCCTCGCCGATCACAGCGCCATCTTCAATCCGCGCGGTGGGATCGATCATCGTCATCGAAATTCGTCCAGTATCAGCCGAAAGTGCCGGGCGTTAATATGTTGGGTTTTCCGGTGGGTACCGCGACATACCGGTGGTGTCTAGTGACGTATCGTTACGCCGTATTTCGTTAACGCCTTTGGCCTCGCCGCGACACCGGCAGCCGTCAGCGCCCCATCAGTCCGTCAGCATGGCGCCGACGTCGGCTTCGGCAACGATCGCGCCGTTCACCTTGGCATCGCCGTGAAACCACCACATGGTCTTGCGCCGGCCGATCGAGCGCATGTGATATTCGATGGTATCGCCGGGCATCACGGGCTTTCGAAATTTGCACTTGTCGATGGTGAGAAAATAAACCGCGCGAGGCTTCTCGGTGCCCTCGACCGATTTGATTCCGATCACGCCGGCGGTCTGCGCCATCGCTTCGATCATCATCACGCCGGGATAGACCGGGCGATCCGGGAAGTGACCCTGGAACGGCGGCTCGTTGAAGGTGACGTTCTTGACGCCGATCCCTGAGTAATCGGTACGGATATTGATGACCCGATCGATCAACAACATCGGGAAACGATGCGGAAGCGTCTTGAGAATCTCGTTGATGTCCACAAGCTCGAATCTGACCGCTGCCTCCATCAATCGGGCCCCTCGTCCTTCGGTGCGGCGCTGCCATCGCGGACCAGACGCTCCACCGCAACGATCTCCCGGAACCATTGTTTGGTCGGTTTTGCAAAGAAGCCACCCCAGCGCCCGCCTGGTGGAATGTCATCCTTCACCCCGCTCATCGCCGTGACCTGGGCGCCGTCGCCGATATGAAGATGGTTGTTGATGCCCACCTTGGCTCCCAGCGCCACATTGTCGCCGATCGTCAGACTGCCGGCGAGCCCGATCTGGGCCGCGAGCAGGCAATGCCTGCCAATGGTCACATTGTGACCGATCTGGACCTGATTGTCGATTTTGGTGCCCTCGCCGATCACGGTGTCGCGCAGGCTGCCGCGGTCGATGGTGGTTCCGGCGCCGATCTCGACATCGTTCTGGATCACCACGCGTCCGGTTTGCGGGACTTTCAGATGCCCATCCGGTCCAAAGAAGACAAACCCGTAGCCATCCTGTCCGATGCTGCAGCCGGGATGGATCAGGACGTTGTTGCCGATCAGCGCAAACTGAATGGAGCAATGGGCGCCGACATTGCAATCCCTGCCGATTCTGACATTGGCGCCGATCACGGCCCCCGCACCGATCACCGTCCCAGTGCCGATCTCGACATTGGGGCCGATCACCGCCAAGGGATCGACGATGACGCCGTCTTCCAGATGCGCGCTCGAATCGATGATGGCGGAGGCCGAGATGCCGTCATTACCGAACCAGGATTGCGGGCGCAGCGCTTCGCTGTGCAAAACGCGCGCAACCTTGACGAACTCGCGGAACGGCTGGGCCACGCGCAAGACGGCGACATGGGCGGGAACATCGGCCTCGAAACGCGCACTGACCAGACAGGCGCCGGCTTTGGTCGAGGCCAGTTGATCGGCGTATTTCAGATTGTCGAAAAACGTCAGATGCATCGGGCCGGCCTCGTCGAGCGATGCCAGCCCCCTGACCTGCTGGCCGCCCCGTGAGGGGTCGCCCAAATGCGCTTTCGTCAACGCGGCGATATCGGCCAGCGTCGACGGCGATGGTTGCTCGAAAAACCTCGGCTGCTCCATTCCATCCGCCGCAGTCCGGCCGGTGATCAAACCACGCGAACCGGTAAACACTTTTCTCGAAAACGCTTTAGAACGATGTCCCGCCGCCAAACTTGAATTGCTGCACCCGGTCAAACTTACCCTTGGTCAGGGGCACCGCATAGTCGAAGCGCAACGGACCGAATGGCGATGCCCAGATCAAGCCGACACCCACGGAGGTACGAACGGTATTACCCTTGTCATACTGCAATCCCAAACACGTTCCGGGGTTGGGGGCAGGCTGTGGCGTCGGCGGAGTACAGCCGGGCACGTTGACTTCGCCAGTGGCGGCCCAGGAAGTCGGGCCCTGGTAATCAAACAGCCCGCCGGCGTCAGCATAAACAGCGCCCTTCAAGCCCACTTCCTTCGGCAGGAACCAGAACGGCATCTGCAGCTCGTAGGACGCGCCCCAATATTTGGTGCCGCCGAGCGCGTCCTGCGTGCCGTACGGATTGATGTCGCGCGGACCGATGCCGTTCGGGGCGAAGCCGCGGACAAGATTCGGGCCCATCTGGAACTGATCGAGCATCCGCAGCTCGGTGTTGCCGACCTTATTGAGAATGCCGCCCTGAATGTGGGCCAGGCCAACGATATCGGAAACCAGCGGGGTGTAGTACTTCGCGTCGACCGCGCTCTTCAGATAGCTGACGTCGCCGCCGACGCCGGCGAAGTCCTGCTTGAAATCGATCAGGAGGCCGTCGGTCGGGTTCTTGTTGTTGTCGAGCGTATTGTAGTCGAGCGAATAGCCCAACGACGAGGTCAGCGTCTTGCCGCTCGCCAGCTCCTTGCGGACCGGCAGCGACGCCTCGCCATCGGCGTAGCACCAAAGACCAAGCCCTGTTGAATCGACTGCGCCCAAAGCGGTCGCTGCGGCAACGCCGTTGGCATTCACCCACGCCGGCGACGGATTGAAGGCGAGCAAGCCGTTTCCTGGATTGTTGTTACAATTTGCCAGAAAGGACGGCAGCGAGATTTCCTGCTGGTAGATCGAATAGCGCAGCTGCAGCGAAAGATCCTCGCGCAGCGCGAATCCGAGCCGTGGACTGAAGCCCAGCGTCTTGGTGCCGTAGGAGATATAGCTGTTGGCCAATTGCTGGCGCTGGAACAGATCGAGGCCGAGCGCCACCCGATAATCCAAGAGGTAGGGTTCGACAAAGGACAGCGAGTAGCCGCGCGCATATTGGCCGTAGGTCACCGATGCCTTGGCAAACAGGCCGCGGCCAAGGAAGTTGCGCTCGGAGATGCTGATCTCGGCAAGCGCGCCGTCGGTCGTCGAATAGCCGCCCGAAACCGAGAAATCGCCGGTCGATTTCTCTTCGAGATCGACGATGAGAATCACGCGATCGCTCGAGGATCCAGGCTCGGTCGTGATCTTCACGGTCTTGAAGTAATCCAGGTTCTTCAGGCGGCGCTCGGCGCGATCGACCAGCGCGCGGTTATAGGCGTCACCTTCGGAGATATCGAATACGCGGCGGATCACGTAATCCCTGGTGCGGGTATTGCCGCGCACGTTGATGCGCTCGATATAGGTCCGCGGGCCTTCGTCGATGGAGAAGACGATCGAGACGGTACGGTTCTCGAAATTGCGATCGCCGCGCGGGCGCACGATTGCAAAGGCGTAACCGCGCCGCGAGGCCTCGATCTGCATTTCCTCGACGGATTTCTCCAGCGCCTCGGCGTTGTAGAGCGAGCCGATATTGACACGCGAGAAGCTGCGAAGGTCATTTCCATTGAGGGTTGCGATGCTGGACTGAAAATCGACCGCCGCGACCCGGTATTGCTGGCCCTCCTCGATCTTGAAGGTCACCAGGAAGCCCTTGCGCTCCGGATCATATTCGGTCAGCGCCGCCACCACCTGCACATCGGCGAAACCGTGCTTCAGATAAAAGCGGCGAATCAGGTCGCGATCGGCCTCGACGCGGTCCGGATCATAGACGTCACCGCTGGCGAGGAAGCTCAGCAGGTTAGATTCGTGGGTCTTGATGACGTCCTTGAGGCGGTACGACGAATAGGTCGTGTTGCCGATGAATTCGATGGATTTGACGCCGGTCTTGGGGCCCTCGGTGATCGTGAAAATGAGGTCGACGCGGTTGTTCGGCTGCTCGATGATCTCGGGATTGACGTGGACGTCGTAGCGGCCGGAGCGGCGATAGATTTCGGCGATGCGCTGGGCGTCGGCCTGGACCATTGGACGCGATAGCGTGCCGCGCGGCTTGGATTGTATTTCCGCCGAGAGCTGCTCGTCCTTGACCTTCTTGTTGCCCTCGAACGCGACGCGACCGATCACCGGGTTTTCGACCACGGTCACCACCAGGCGGCCGCCCGAAGTGCTGATTCTGACGTCCTGGAACAGGCCGGTTTCGATCAGCGCCTTCAGCCCGTCGTCGATCGCCGCCTGATCCAGCCGCCCGCCGGGACCCGGCTTGAAATAGGAGCGGATGGTCTCGACTTCGACGCGCCGGTTGCCTTCGACCTGGATCGAGGACACGGTCTGGGCCGCGGCAGGCGGCGAAACCAGGATAGCCGCCAGCGTCCCGACGACCGGCAGGGCGCACATGACCAGGGCGGCCAACAAGCCCCCCCGAACTCGCATTCCAACATTCATGCGCAAAGCGCCCTTGTCATTCCAGTGCCGGCCCACGCCCCCACGCGAACCGGCAGATTCCCATTCAGTGCCCAGCTTGTAGCCAATTTCGCCGGTGGGGCAAAAGTCCTATCGCATTGTAATTTCAATTTCATTCCAAGACGTTGCCTATTGGCCACGTCACAAAAAAGCCCCGTTTCAGGATGCCGCGAGGTGCAGAATGTCGTTGTAGGTCGCAAACACCATCAGCATCAGCACCAGACCAAGCCCGATTCGGAACCCCATCTCCTGCGCCCGATCCGACAGCGGGCGTCCGCGCACCGCCTCCACCGCATAGAACAAAAGGTGACCGCCGTCGAGCAGCGGCACCGGGAACAGGTTCAACAACCCGATCGAGACCGAGAGCACCGCGGCGAGATGCACCAGCGCCGCAAGGCCGATGGTGGCGACTTGACCGGAAATCTGGGCGATCCGAAGCGGGCCGCCGACCTGGTCGGCCGCCTCGCGGCCGGTAAACACGCCGCCGATATAGGCGAGCGTGCGGTCGATCACGAACCAGGTTTCCTTGACGCCGAGCCAGAGCGCGGTCGCCGGATTCACCCGCTCGGTCGTGACATCGCCGGAGACGGTCTTGCGGGTGATTCCAAGCACGCCGAGCCGATGAGCATTGCCGAACGGATCTTTCACTTCCTTGAGTTCCGGCGTGCCGTTCAGCTGCAGCGTCGAATCGCCGCGCTTGATCGTGAACGTCAAATGTTCGCCGGCCCGCACGCCGACGATCCGCTGCATATCGCTGAAACTTTCGATCTTGGTGCCATCGATCGCGGTTACGACGTCGCCGACCTGAAAACCGGCGGCCGCCGCGGCGCTGCCCGGCTCTACCTGATCGACCTGAGCCGTCGTGCTCGGCTTGCCGAAGAACGTGAACAGGCAGGCGAAGATCAGGATCGCCAGAATAAAATTGGCAATCGGACCGGCGGCTACGATCGCGGCACGCGCTCCGACGTTCTTGTGGTGGAAGCTTCCCTTGCGCTCTTCGTCGGTCATGTTGGCGAGCATTTCAGACGATGGCGTCGAGGCCTCGCTGTCGTCGCCGAAGAATTTGACGTAGCCGCCGAGCGGGATGGCCGAAATCTTCCAACGCGTGCCATGCCGGTCGTTGAAGCCGAAAAGTTCCGGCCCGAAACCGAGCGAGAATGTTAACACCTTCACGTCGGTCCAGCGGGCGACCAGGAAGTGACCGAGCTCGTGGAAGAACACGACGATCGTCAGCACGAACAAAAAGGGGATGACGTAACCGATGAGCCCGTGACTCAACGTGTTGAAACCATGAAGAAAAAACTCGGACATCGGATTCCCCTTACCCAGAGCCGCAAGGCCCTGTTCCCCAACCCTCTAGGATGCCTTTAAGGCAATTTGAGGCAACAGGGTGGCAGCTTTATTTCGTGCGTTATGGTCAACGGCGATGGCGTCGTCGGCCGAAGTCAACGGTGCCAGATTGCCGGAGCGAATCCAGCTTTCCAGCGTCGCCTCGACGAGGCGCGCGATCGCGCCGAATCTGATCTTGCCGGCGATGAAGGCCGCGACCGCCACCTCGTTGGCCGCATTATATACCGTAGTTGCCCCGCGTCCGGTCCTTAAAGAATCGTAAGCCAGCCGGAGTGCCGGAAAACGACCGAAGTCGGGCGCCTCGAATGTCAATTGTCCGATCTTGGCAAGATCGAGCTTCGCCGCCGGCCCGTTGATGCGATCAGGCCATCCGAGGCAATGCGCGATCGGCGTGCGCATGTCCGGCGAACCCAATTGCGCGACCACCGAACGATCAGAAAATTCGACCATGCCATGGATGATCGACTGCGGGTGTACCAGCACATCGATCTCATCCGGCGTCAGCGCAAACAGATAGGAGGCTTCGATGACTTCGAGCCCCTTGTTCATCATCGATGCGGAATCGATGGTGATCTTCTGTCCCATGCTCCAGTTCGGATGCTTGAGGGCCTGCACCAGCGTCGCCTGCTCGATATCGGCAATCGCCCAGGTCCGGAATGGCCCGCCGGAGGCAGTGATGATCACCCGGACCAGCTCCTCGCGGTTCCCCGAGCCCAGCGCCTGAAACAGCGCGTTATGTTCGGAATCGGCCGGCAGGATGCAGGCGCCAGCTTTGGCCGCGCGCTCCATGAAGAAATCGCCCGCACAAACAAGGCATTCCTTGTTAGCAAGCGCGACAGTCGCGCCGCGATCGACCGCCGCGAGCGCCGGCTTCAATCCGGCCGCGCCGCTGACCGCCGCCATCACCCAATCCGCCGGCCGGGCAGCGGCTTCGATCACCGCACTTTCGCCGGCGCCACATTCGGTGCGGGTGCCGGCGAGCGCATCCCTGAGCTCAGCGAGACGACTGGGATCTGCCACCGCCGCGAACCGCGCGCCGAATTCCCTTGCGAGCTTCGCCAGCGCCGGCACGTTGGTATGCGCGGTCAACGCCTCGACCTGGTAACGGTCGCGCGCGGCCCGCAGCAAATCCATGGTGCTGTCGCCGATGGAACCGGTGGCACCCAGCACGCTCACGGTGCGCGCGGAGGATGCGGCTGCCTTGTTGTTACGCAATGGAACTGCGCTCATGTTTTCACCAAACCATAAGACCGCGGCCGACGCCATCCACGCCACCCCGCAAAAGACCGAAAATCGCCGCTATGACCACCGCGGCGACATACC
>WNFM01127490.1_pt5 | contig 12806 bp, 12 predicted proteins | sample 5400271 | NCBI WGS metagenome assembly WNFM01 (sample SAMN13153352, study PRJNA577476) | soil metagenome | isolation source: 60 cm saprolite on Douglas fir-dominated hillslope | place: USA:California | collected 2013-09-17 | reverse complement strand
CAGCGGTCCCGGCCAGCACGATCGGGAGCGGCGGGGCGGCGGGTTCGCAGAGGGGCTGCCGCGCCGCGCGCCGGGCGACATGCCCCTGACGGGCGCTGGCCTGGTGCTGCCAACGCCACTGGACCCATTGGAGCCCGACACGCCGCCGGGCCTCCTCCGGCTCGTTCAGGAGCCGGAGGAGGCGCCGCACCTCGTGGACGGTCAGCGGAATGCCGTTGCGGTTGCTGAACGCTCCCGCTCCCCCCCTTTCCCGTCCTGCAGGTGGCCCTGGCGGGCGCTCAGGCGGGTGACTGCGAGCAGGGCATGGGCGAGCAAGGCCAAGGTGATGTAGCGATACCACGCATCGTAGCGGCGCACCTCGTACTGGTCCAACCCCACCTCCCCCTTGGCCTGCTCAAAGCCTTCCTCGATGGTCCAGCGCCGGCCTGCCACCCGCACCATCTCCGTCACCGGCGTCTCCGCCGGCCCAAACACCCGGTAGTAGGCCAGCTTCGTCGGGTCACTCACGCGGCGGCGGGCGAGCAGCCAGTGCGCTTGGCCGGATGCCGCGGCGTAGGGCAGGGCCAGACAGGCCCAGTCGTACCAGCGGGGGCCTTGGCTCCCCGCGCCCGCCGACACACGGGTCCAGGCGTCGGCGGGCAGGGCCGCGATGAGCTGCTCCACCGTCTGCTGGTGGCCGCGGGTCCACAGGCCGTGCGTCTCGGGCACCGCCAGGACATAGCTGCGTCCTTGTCCTTCCAACCAGCGGCGCAGTTCGTCGGCGCTGTAGACCGTGTCTCCCACCACCCAGCGTGCCGGCACCCCCGCCCCAAACGCCCGCGCTAACAGCTCGCGCGCCAGCTCCCCTTTGGTCGCAAAGGCCACGTCCGCCGGGATGTGCGCCTCCGCCCGTCGGGCCGCATCGCCCACCCACTCGTCGGGCAGATAGAGCGCGCGGTCGAGAAACGCCGCGCCGCGCTCCGAGGCATAGAGCAGGAAGACCCCAATTTGCTGATTCTCGCGCCGCCCCGCGGTGCCACTGTACTGCCGCGCCACCCCCGCCGACTTGGTCCCTTTCTTGAGGAACCCCGTCTCATCCACCACCACGACCCCCGACGTGAAGAGCCGCTGCACTCCTTGGGGACCCGCCTCGCCGAAGGCCTCGGCGAGCTGCCAGCTGTTCTTGCGCTCCACGTGGCCCAGCAGCCCGACCAGATCGCGCCGTACGCGCTCCCGCATCTCCCGCCGATGGAAATAGCCCCCGATGCGCGCATGCACCGTGTCCAGTGCCCGCACCGCCCCCACGGCCTCCAGGATCTCCTCCGCCTGCCCGTCGTCCTCTGCCATGCGCTCACCTCCCCACTCCTGTGGGGAAGTCTAGCACCGGCCGTCAACAACCGTCACTGTAGTATTAGCGCACAGTCGTTGTGGCCCTCTCCTGGATAGCGACATGCAGGCGACGTAACTCTCTGACTCATTGGTCATTTGCAGCAACGATTCGCCGTCGAGCGAGAGTGAGCACACCTCTGTCTGGCCGCGAAGGGGCCGAGTGCGGTTCGGATCTAGCGCGTGGGCCGGCGCGGGCCGGACAGCAGCATCCACAGCAGTGGCGCGGCGGCCAGCGTCCCCGTGCCGGCGATGACAAAGATGATCCGGGGCGAGGTGAGTTGCAGGAGCACTCCACCCGCAGCATACGTGATTAGGAGAGCGGCATACGGCGCGCTGTAAGCGATGCCGAAGACGCGGCCGAGCAGTGGGCGTGGCACAGTGCGCTGGAGCAGGGTATCAGTGGCGACATTTTGCCACCCGTTGCCGACCCCCACGATTACCTGACAGGCGATGGCGACCACGAGCGTCGGGGCAAGACCGCACAGCAGCGTGCCGAGGCCCATCGCAGTAATGCCCGCCAGCAAACTCGGCACGGGGGTGGCGCGGTTGCCAGCACGGAGCAGGAGGAGCGGTCCAATGACCATGCCGACGCCGTAGCCGGCTAGTACGAGGCCATAGCCGGTGCCGTTGGCGCGCAGGGACCGCTCAACGAGGAAGACGAGCCCGACGTTATCGAGCGCCACGAAGAGGGTAACGAGAAAGAGGCCGATAGTCACGGCGCGGTCGGTCACGTGGTCTATCAGGAAGGACAAGCCAGCACGCGCGGCGGCGATGAGGCCGCTGGTTGACACGTCTTCGGCTGGGGCCGGCCGCAGGACGGGCAAGCGGCTCAAGATGGCAGTGGAGAGGGCAAAGGTCAGCGCATCAATCAGGAGGATGCTCGATGCGCCACTGATGGTCAGGAGGAGCCCGGCCAGCGCTGGACCAAAGGCATGGCTGACATTGAACCCGAGCCGGAGCCGCGTATTGGCATCGCTGAGGTCCTCAGGAGCCACGAGCACGGGGAGGGCACTCTGACCCGCTGGGAGGAAGAGCGTTGCCAAGACCGACATCGCCGTGACCAGCACGAGCACCAGCGCATAGGGCAACGACAGAAGGGCGATGACGGCGACGAGCACCCCCTGCCCAAGCTCACAACCGAGCATCAGCGGGCGCAAGTCGACGCGATCGGTGACGAGGCCGGCAATGGGCCCCAAGAGGCGAGGGAGCGTCTGGGCGAGCAACAGGAGGCTGACGGCGACGGCTGGGTGTGCCTGCCTGGCGGCAATCAGGACAAGCGCTACCTGTGCAATCGTGTCGCCGAAGAATGAGATGATCCGGGCAGTACAGAGCGTGGAGTAGGGCTGGCCGTAGCGGACGTGGAGTCCGCGCGTCGTGTCACTGGCTTCCGCTGTGACGTGTGCATCTCTATCTAGCATGCGGCAAGTATATCTGTGGAACGCGCACAGCACCACGGTCGAAGGGACAGGACCTGGACTGGTCAGTGGGACAGGTTCACCTCGTGGGTTACTTGCCGGGCCATGGCTACACTGTATCCATGAGTGCATAGCGCAGGGACGCGGGCCTAATGTCCCAGCCGCGTGCGGTATAACTACTCTGGGTACAGGCTAGTGTAGCGTGTCGGTGTGGGCATAGCTGAGCTGGGAGGCACTCATGGCAGCGGTGACTGGGGGAGTGGGCGACGCACAGACGGAGTGGAAACGCGCGGCGGCGCGCGCCGCCGTGGCGGACGTGCCCGAAAACGTCATCATCGGGCTGGGGAGCGGCTCCACAGCGGAATTGATGCTTGAGGAATTGGCGGCTCGTGTGCGTACCGGGCTGCGCGTCACCGCCGTGCCGACGTCCGAGCGCATCCGCAGCCTGGCGAGCGGCCTGGGTATTCCGCTGCTCGCGCTCGACAGCGCCCCCGCCCTTCATCTCAGCATTATGGCGCCGACGAGGTTGTGCTGCCTGCGCTCCAATTGGTCAAGGGGCACGGGGGAGCGCTGTTACGCGAAAAGCTCGTGGCGGCCTCCAGCCACACGCGGATCATCATTGTGGATCAGACGAAGCTCGTGGACACCCTGGGGGCGCGTCACCCATTGCCTGTGGAGGTCATTCCGTTCGGCTGGGTGCATACCGCGCAGACCCCCGCGCAAACCGCGGAGCCACAGCCATATCTGACCGATAGTGGGAACTACATTCTGGACTGCGCCACTGGGCCCATCACCGATCCCTATGGGCTGGCGCAGGCCATCAAGGCGCAGGTGGGTGTGGTGGAACACGGGCTCTTCGTGGGCATGACGGAGAAGCTGTACGTCGGCGGCCCCGACGGCGTGCGCACGTTCACGGCCGGGGGATGATCCCGCCGCGTCGCTGTTGTGCGTCGTCGCTCATTGGCGAGCCTCAGGTGCCCTGATGCAGCGCTCGAATTCTTGCAGTCGCACCATCTGACTGTGATTTGGTGCCGCTTGCCACCTGCCGGCCTGAATCAAGTGGATCGCCTCCTGCGCGCTCATGCCCTCCTCGACCAGCGCCGCGGCCGTCAAGAGCACGCTGCGACCCACGCCGTGCTCGCAGTGGACCAGCACACGTTCCCCGCTCGCGAGCTGCCTGGTGATCCAGTCGGCGCCCTCGCGGAGTTGTTCCAGTGACAGCGGGTACGTGTCGGGAGTTGGGAGATAGAGCAGCTCGATCCCGTGAGCCGCGAGCGCGGCGGCATCGTCGCTGTGCTCCGCGCGCGTGTCCACCACCCGCGTGACGCCAATCGCCGCCAGGCGCGCGAGATCCTCTGGATGTATACGCCCGCCCACTGCTAGCTGCGGCGTGATCCAGCTCATGTTCAGCCGATCGGGCAGCGGGACGCCGATCCGCTCGGCGAGCCGCGCCTGGGCGGACTCTTCCGGGAAGAGCCGCGCGGCAATCCGCGTCCACGCGCGATAGGTCAGCCGCATGCCACCGCTGAGCACCCAGCGCAGGGCGCCGCGTCGCAACATGCCGCGGCCACTGCGCGCCGCATGCGCCTGCGCCTGCGCCGGCACGACGGTCGTCGTGCCGGCGAGATCTTCGCCAGTCCGTTCCCCCTCAACGATTCCTTCAGGGTCAGCCATACAGTATTTGCTCCCGATTGATGTGAGCTGCATCCTCGCCGTCAATGCCATCTGCCAAGCCGCGTGCGGGCACTGCGCAAGCGAGCAGTCCCGTTAGGTGATGCGCGCCAGCCCAGCAACGCCATCGCGCTGCAGCACGCGCTCGAGCGCAGTGATCGCGCATTCGATCTGATCATCATGCGGCTCGCGGGTGGTCAGTCCCTGCAACGCCAGCCCAGGAGCTACCAGCCATCGGACCACGCGATACCGATAGTTTGCCGCGCCCAGCCGCAGGAGCTCGTACGCGATGGCGGCGATGACCGGCACGAGCACGATGCGCGACAGCACCCGTAGCGGCAAGGGCGGCTCTCCCACGAGCGCGAAGACGAAGATCGAGACGACCATCACGATCAGCAAGAATCCGGTCCCGCAGCGCGTGTGGACTCGCGACGCAGTGCGCACGTGCGCGACATCCAACGGCAAGCCCGCTTCAAGCGCATTCACCGCCTTGTGCTCGGCGCCGTGATACTCGAATACCCGTTGGACGCTCTTCAAACGGCCAATAATCCACAGATACGCGAGCAGCAGCGCCAATCGCAGCACGCCTTCAGCCACGAGGCTGACCCATCCTCCGCCCAACCACGGACGCGCCAGGCCGACAATCGCGAGCGGCGTCAGGAAGAAGAGCGCGACAGCAATGGTGAGCCAGATGAGCAGCGCGATGGCCAGGGCAGGGCCACCCGGCGCTGCGACCTCGCCTGAATCGGCGTCATGCACCGCGCTGCGCATTGACGTTGCTGCCGGTGCGCCGAAGCTGGCATCTGCCGCCGTCGCGCTCTGGTTAGACGCAGCATGCCCATCAGGAGGCAGCGAGGCGGACGCCGAAAACGCGAGCATCCGCATGCCCAGCACCAGCATGTCCCACAGCAGCAGGATGCCGCGTAGGAACGGCAACTGCAGCCATCGATTCGCGTACAGGCGCGGGTCAAGCTGTTCCTCATGGAGCAGGATGTCGCCGCGCGGGCGCCTAACCGCTACTGCGGCCGAACGCTGTCCCCGCATCATGACGCCTTCGACCACTGCTTGGCCGCCGTAGTTGAATCTTGCCAAGATTTGTCCCCTTGAGCAGTAATGCCCGCGCGCCCCGCAGGTTCGCCAGGCCCGGAATGCGACGCGGCCGGCCATCAGCGCGTCGGCGAATCCGCCGGAGGGAGAGTCCGCTCAGAGCAGCGCGCGTGCGGCGCGGCTCCTCAACGTTCAGCGGAATGGTCGGGCGCCGTTGGCGCCGGCCGCTTGGCGTGCGCACGCTCCCAGCGGACCGCCGGTGGTAACGCCGCGCTGTGGCCCCACGCCGCACGCGCTGCCACGGCGAGAGACTGTCCACCGCTGGTAGATAGCTCAAGATCAGCCGGGCGATGCCGAACGCAGCCTCAGGTCGACTCTCGCGTTGGACATTGGCACGCAGCTGCTGCAGCCGCCCACTCTCCGGCGAGAGCATGTCCTGCAAGGCGGCGACCACTGCACCAGGCGACCGCGCCAGCACTCCTAGGTCGTTATCGACAATCCAGCTGAGGTTGCCTTCTTCCTGCCCTGGAACTGCGCCAGTGAGGATGATGGGCAGTCCACATGCCATGACCTCTGTGATCGTGCCTGGCCCCGCCTTGGTGACGATCACATCTGCGGCGTGCATCAGATCAGGCATATTGTGCACGAAGCCGAGAATCTGCGCGGGCACGCGGAATCCGGTTCGCTCGCGCTGCAACTGGGCGAAGAGCTGTTGATTGCGGCCGGTTACGACGATCATTTGGATCGCGAGATTGCTGTGGCCGAGCGCTAGCGCGGACTCCGCCAGCCCAATCGCGCCCTCCCCTCCTCCCACGAGCAAGACCGTGGGCAGGTGTGGGTCCAATCCGAGCTCGGCGCGAAGCGCTTCCCGGCTGGCGGCTGGCGGCTGGGCGAACTTCGGATCAATGGGCATCCCCAGCAGATGAACGCGCCTGGCAGGCACTCCAGCCGCGACGGCGAAGTCCCGCGCCGCTTCAGTTGGGACGGCGCATGCCGTAACGCCGCGTGCAAACCATGCACAATGGACGCTCACCAGGTCCGTGACCACCGTTACGAATGGGACCTTGACGTCCAGGTCATGCAAGATTTGGAGCGTGTTGTGGTTGAGCAACGGATGAACCGAGACGATGACGTCCGGCTGCGTCTCGAGGAACAGGCGCATGAGGCCTTGGTACCAGAATGGCCGGGCGAGGCGCCACGCAGCACGGAAGCGACTGGACGTGTTGGTCATGCGAAAGAACTGGCCGTACAGCCGTGGGCTGTGCTTGATTGCGGGACCATAGAGGAAGACGCCGTTACGCAAGGGAAAGCGGCTGGACGCTACGAAAGCGTCCACGATCAGCGCTTCCCAGGCATCGGACTCCGGGATATTCGCCGCCCGACGTGGTGCGTCCGGTCCAGTGGGCACGGGCGCGCGCGCTGGCGCATGCGACGGGGATTCGGTCAGCTGACGCATTGCGTGGTGAATAGCATTCGCAGCGCTGCGATGCCCCGCTCCGGTGTCGGCGATGAGGAAGAGCACCCTCCGCTGACGCGCGAGAGCGTTCATGCTGGCCTCCTCAGGGCGGCTCAGTGCAGCCACTCATGGCTGCTGGCAGAACGGGCGCGGACAACCTCGCCCGCGCCCGTCTCGATATGCCGTGCTGAAGCTACTTCGCTTCGTCGCTGATGTTGAAGCGCTTCCGGAAACGCTCAACCCGGCCGGTCGTATCAAGCATGCGCTGCTGGCCCGTGTAGAACGGGTGACATTGCGAGCAAACATCAACTTTGAGGATCGGCTTCGTGCTGCCGACGGTGAACGTGCTGCCGCATGCGCACGTGACCGTGGCCTCGACGTATTGGGGATGAATATCTGGCTTCATGGTGCTCCTGCGGCGGGACTCGTGCCGCGTTGTTCAGACACGCCTGTCCGCATCCCATCGATCCGGGCGCCGTGCCTTCCAAGGCATTTTACCACCTCGCGAGGCATCGGGCAATGGTCACGCTTGCCTCGCTGACGTAGGGCGTGGCTGATGCCAGACTGGCGGCGCACGGCCCGCTGGGGGCACTACTGACGCTCATCCCGCGCCAACGCGCACGACGAGCGCGTACGAGGCCTGCCCCATGCCCTGAAGCCAACGCAGCGAACGGTGTGGATTCCACGCGCAGGCGATGGTCACATGATAGGTCCCTGGCGTGGTCGGCGCGGTGAGGCGGAATGTGACTGATGGGAGGTCCGCCCCTCCTGCCGAGGTTCGCAGCGAAAAGGACGAAGTGGCCGCCCCCTGACCACTCTCGAGAGTGGTCGCCCCACACGCGCCCGGCGCGGGGTAGCTGAAGCGAAGCTGCGCGGTGCTGCCTGTAGGCATCGCCACGTAGGGGACCGTCTCTACAGCCTGGACGTCTGCGCTCGGACCCACGCAGGTGCTCGATCCGGGAGTTAGCCAGCAGTAGGCAAACGCAGGAACCCGAGCGCCTTTCGCGGCGCCGATCACCTGTAAAGCGGGCGGCGTTGACGGAAGCAAAGGCAGGATGCCGGCGTAGGCCGCAAGAACGACTGCAGCGCACAGGAGCACCACCAGCACAAGCCCCCTGATGGCCGATGCGAGCGGTCGATCCCATTGACGGAGCGCTGTGCTCAGCGTCACCCAGCCACGTACCATGCCGTGAGCAACTGTGCGAGCGCTCGGTTGCGCCGCCGGCATGCGGGGGGTGGGTGGGCTCGCGAGCGTTACTTCTGCTTGGTAGTTCACGTCCTGTTCGGCATCCTGTACCTTCACGATCCTGTATCCCCTTTTGTGCGGAGCGCTCGGTCATGCTTCTGTCTGTGAGAGCGCCATGAGTGACACCATCGCGATCGAGGCTCAACCGAGGGTCACAGCGCGCCGACCCAAAGCGCTGCGACGGCCTCGCCGTCACCGGTCTGTGGAGGGAAGCGGCATAGCGCGGAAGCTGGCGTCTCCCAGTGGACACGCTCCACTCAACAATAACACGCCGCAAGCTGTGTGGCAAGCGCTCCGTATCGACTCTTACCCGCAGCGCCTCACGCGTCGAGATTCGCCGGCGAGCCGGCGTGCGCCACAGCGCGCTCATGCAGTGGGGCGCGCTGCTCCGGATTGGCGTGGTAGCGGCGTACGTCGGGGACCAACACGGCGATCAGCGCGGTGGCAAGGAGACAGGTGAGCCCGCCCGTCAATGCGGAGAGCTGGGGCGTGAGGAAGCGTGCTACCACCCCCGACTCGAATTGCCCCAGGGTCGGCCCTCCAATGATGAAGATGGCGTTCGTCGCACCCACTCGACCACGCATCTCATCGGGGGTCGAAAGCTGGACAATGGTGTTGCGCAGCACCATGCTCACCAGGTCCGCCGCGCCTGCCCCGGCCAGGAGCACGAACGCCAGCGCGAGCGGTCCCTGCCAGGAGAGTGCGCGCCACGGCGCGCCGGGCCAGAGAGGCCCATTAGTCAGGCCGAAGAGGACGATACACCCGCCCCACGCTCCAACCCCGACAAGCACCCCCAGCCCTTGCCGATGTACTCGGCTCAGCCGGCCGGCAAATGCCACGCTGAGGACGGCCCCCACCGCGCCAGCAGACAGCAGCGCGCCCAGTCCCTGGGCGCCAACGCGTAGAATATCGCGCGCGTAGATAGGGAGCAGTCCCTGCGGAGAGCCGAAGAACATGGCGCAGAAGTCGAGCGCCATCAGGCCCAGCAGTACGGGACGTGCGCGCAGGTAGGCGAAGCCGTCGCGCCAGGCGCCCACGCTGGCGCGCGCCCGCGGCGCGACAGGTCCGTTGATGGGCCGCATGGCGAGGAGCGCCGCGATCACGGCGAGATACGACAGCACGTCCGCGGTGTAGGTGCCTCCGACGTCAATGACGCCGATGGCGAGGCCGCCAAGGAGCGGGCCGGCAATGCTGGCAACGTTGAAGAGCAGCGCGTTGAGCGCCAGCGCGCCGGGGAGCTCATCACGCGGCACCAAAGCCGACACCAGCGCTTGCCGGGTCGGATAGTCGAACGCGCTCGCCGCCGCGGCGAGAAAGGTAACCACGTAGATGAGCGGCAGCGAGGTATGCCGCGTAGCTGTCGTCAGCGCGAGCACCAGTGAGGTGCACGCGAGGATGGCTTGCACGACGGTCAAGAGTCGTCGCCGATCAAAGGCATCCGCCGCGACGCCCGCGATAAGGGAGAACGTCATCAACGCGATCGCTTGGCTGAGCCCCAGAATGCCCAGCTGCAGCGCATCATGGCTGATGAGGTACACCTGCCACGCGACGGCGACCACGCGCATCTGTGACCCGGTGACGGAAACGAGCTGCCCGAGCCACAACAGGCGGAAGTCCCGATGTCGCAGTGCGCGCCAGGGTCCGGTGGTAGATAACAAACGTACACGCGCCACGCCGTGCGCCTCCTCGTTCAACCTTACCGTGCGGGAGAGAGTCGTCCCCATGCTATAACGTAGCGTACCGCGCGCGACCATCCCGGCGCATCGGGGTGGGCCGGTAGCTCCTGCCAATTGGTCCATGAGAGTGGCGTGGGAAGCGTGAGCGCTGTACCGTGAAGAGGAGTGACGGCGGCATTCACCCGTGTGGATGCCGATGCATAGCGCGGGGAGAGGAGGCGAGCGCATGCGACAGCAAGGCGGCTCGCAACAGGACGGAGCGCTCATCGTGGGCGCCTCGTCGGGCATCGGTGCAGCCCTGGCGCGCACGCTCGCGGCAGCAGGCTATCGTGTGGCGCTGGTCGCGCGCCGGAGAGATGAGCTGGATGCGCTGTGCGCTGACATCAATGCCGACAGCGGCGCCGAGCCTGTCGCATTGGCCTATGTGCAGGACGTCCGCGCGTACGAGGACGCTCCGGCCCTATTTGCGCAGATCGCCGCCGACGTCGCACCGCTCCGCGTGATCGTCTACGCGGCCGGAGTCCTCTCCCGCCAGGCGGTAGGCGTGGACTTCGAGGCGGAGCGCGCGATGATCGAGACGAATGTGACGGGCGCGTTGCGCTGGCTGAGTCTGGGCGCGGAGCACTTAGAGCGCCTGGGCACGGGGACGTTGGTCGGCATCTCCAGCGTTGCCGGCGAGCGCGGCCGTCCCGGCAACGGGGCCTACATGGCCTCCAAGGCCGCGCTGACCACGTATCTCGACTCGCTGCGCTATCGACTGCGCGGGCGCGGGGTCCAGGTGATCACGATCAAGCCCGGCTACGTCGCCACCGCGATGACGGCCGGCATGCCGCTGCCCAAGCCGCTGACCGTGTCGTCCGAAGAGGCCGCTCGGAACATTGCGCAGGCGATCACACGTGGCCGTGCCGTTGCCTATGTGCCAGCGAATTGGCGTCCGATCATGTGGGTGGTGCGCCACTTGCCGTCCTTCGCCGTCAGCCGTCTGCCGGGCTAATCGGCATGGGAGCAGGGTGAGCCGCCGCTTGGGGCAGGGGGTGAGCATGCAGGCGCAGCGCGTCGCAACCACGGAAGAGACGCTGGAAGGCTACGGCATGCGCAACCGCGCACGCTGCCGGGTAGCGCGGCCCGCGACCGTAGAGGACCTGGCGGCCACCTTCGCCGCGGCGGCGGACAGCGGTGAGAGCGTGGGGCTGCGCGGCGCCGGATGTAGCTACGGGGACGCGGCCCTCAACAGCCACCACATCGTGCTCGATACCTCGCAGCTGACGCGCATCCACGCCTGGAATCCGCGTACGGGAGAGATCACCGCTGAGCCAGGCGTAACGATTGCCCAGCTCTGGCAACATACTCTGGCCGACGGCTGGTGGCCGCCGGTCGTGCCTGGCACGATGGCGGTCACGTTGGGGGGAGCCGCAGCCGCCAACATCCACGGCAAGAACCAGTGGCGCGATGGGGCCTTTGGCGAGCATGTTGTGCGATTTGACCTCATGCTTCCGAGCGGCGAGGTCGTGCAGTGCGCGCGCGATCAGCACGCTGACTTGTTCAATGGCGCGATCGGTGGAATGGGGCTGTTAGGCTGCTTTACCTCGCTGACCGTGCGGTTGCGCCGGATCTACTCCGGTCTCGTTCACGTCACTCAGACCGCGCATGCATCTCTGGATCAGCTCTTGGCGGCGCTCGATGAGCGCACGCATGATGCCACGCACCTCGTCGGGTGGATAGATACGGGCGCGCGCGGCGGGCAGTTGGGGCGCGGGCTCTTGAAAGCCATGCGGGAGCCAGGACCGGGCGAGGACCCCAACCCCGCCATCAGCCTCGATCCAGCAAGCCAGCCGCCGTCTGGTCGCATCGCTGGCGTCCTGCCAACCACCTGGATCCCGACGCTTGCTCGCCCTATCGCGACTCCGCTTGGGATCCGGCTAGCCAATCGCGCGCAGTGGGTGCGGGGCAATCTTTTCGGCGCCAGTCGCGCTCACTACGAGCGCTATGTACCCGCGAACTTTATGCTCAATTTCATTCCCAACTTCAGGAATATCTACCGCCCCGGTGGTCTGATCCAGCACCAGAGCTTCATCCCGCGGGCCGAGGCGCTGCTGACGTTTCGGGCGATCTTGAAGCGTTCACAGCGGGCTGGCGTAGCCCCGTCGCTCGCCGTTCTCAAGAAGCACAAGCCGAGCACCTTCGCCTTGAACTATCTGTGCGACGGCTACTCTCTTGCGCTCGACTACGCGATGCCGCGCGGAGCCGAGATGGCGACGCTCGCGCTCATGCGTGAGCTGAACGCCCTGGTCGCTGACCACGGTGGCTCCTTCTTTCTCGCCAAAGACAGCACGCTTTCCCCCAAAGATTTCCAGCGTGCGCTCGCTCGCGATACGCTTGCGCAGTTCCGCGAGCTGAAGGCCGCCTACGATCCGTCGGAGCTGCTCCAAACGGATATCTATCGGCGCCTGCTGCATCCCGCCTGGGAGCGCTCCGCCGTTCCCGAGTGATGCTGCGCCGGCGAGGTCCCGCGTTACTGTGCGCGCGCGGAGCCGTTCTACGCTGCGGAAGGCGCTTTCAGAGTAGTTGCTCCGGCCCGCGCGCGGTGCGCGTGCGGAGGTGCGGGGCGGCAGGGAGCTATAGGGCGCAGGGCTGCGATGGAAAACGACCCTTCTCGCCTGCTCAGTCGGGTCCGGCGAAGGCTTGCATGGACGCTCGATCGACTCCATGCCCAGCTGCGCGCGCTGACCGCGCGGCACTGGCGTGGTCGTGAACGGGCTGTGCTCGTCGGGGCAAGCGCACTACTGCTCATCGTGCTCTGTGGGCTGCTCGTCGCGCAGAGCTCGCAGCCGGACTCGCCTCGGCCAGTGGCGCACGTCCGCGCGACGGCCACGGCCACGAGCACCGCGACGAGCACCGCCACAGCCACACAGACGTCGCTTCCCACA
>WNFM01354631.1_pt1 | contig 12810 bp, 8 predicted proteins | sample 5400271 | NCBI WGS metagenome assembly WNFM01 (sample SAMN13153352, study PRJNA577476) | soil metagenome | isolation source: 60 cm saprolite on Douglas fir-dominated hillslope | place: USA:California | collected 2013-09-17 | reverse complement strand
CCTGTGGATGGCGGGGATCCTGGCCTTCCTGTTCCTCGGCATCACCTACCTCGCGGGGCAGATCGGGGCCATCCCCTCCGAGGCGGAGACCGTGATCTCCCAGATCGCGCGCACCGCGTTCGGAGGGCGGGGCCTGCTCTACCTGGGCACGATCGCCGCCACCACCCTGATCCTGATCATGGCCGCGAACACCGCCTACAACGGCTTCCCACGCCTGGCCGCCCTCCAGGCGGCCGACGGGTTCCTCCCGCGGCAGCTCACCTATCGGGGGAGCCGGCTCGTCTTCTCGCGAGGCATCGTCGTGCTCGCGATCATGGCGTCCGCGCTGATCGTGGCCTTCAACGCGAGCGTGACCGCTCTCATCCCCCTCTACGCGATCGGGGTCTTCCTTTCGTTCACCCTCTCCCAGGCGGGGATGGCCCGGCGCTGGTGGAAGGCCGGACGCCTCCAGCGGGGGGAAGAGGTTCGAGAGGCCGGCTCGGTGCTGCGGTACCAGAAGGGCTGGCGTCTGCGAATGGTGATCAACGCGGTCGGCGCCGCCCTGACCGCGATCGTGACCCTCATCTTCGCGGTGACGAAGTTCCACGACGGGGCCTGGGTGGTGATCATCGTGATTCCCCTGCTGGTGGCGCTCTTCTTCGCGATCCATCGCCACTACCAGGACATGTCGCTGCTGCTGTCTCTCGAGGACTTCGGGGCCCCGCCACGCCTGGCTCGCCACCGGGTGATCCTGCCCATCAGCGGCGTTCACCGGGGGACCGTGAACGCCTTGCGCTACGCCCGCATCCTGTCCGACGACATCACCGCGGTGTACGTCTCGACCGACGCCGCCTCGGCGGAGGCGGTCGAGCGCAAGTGGGGGCAGTGGGGGAGCGGGGTGCGTCTGGTGATCGTGAACTCGCCCTACCGCTTGCTCCTGGAGCCCCTTCTCGGCTACATCAAGCAGGTGGCGGACCGCCGGCAGCCGAACGAGGTGATCACGATCGTGGTTCCGCAGTTCGTCCCCCGGAAGCGCTGGCACGAGCTGCTGCACGCTCAGACCGCGGTGCTGCTGCGCCTGGCCCTGCTCTTCCGTCCGGGGATCGTCATCACCAACGTGCCCTACCGGGTGGGGATCGAAGGGGAGGTCCACTAGGTGTTCTTCATCATCGTCGGTTGCGGCCGCGTGGGGTCGGAGCTGTCCTACGACCTCTACAAGCGCGGCCATCAGGTCACGGTCATCGACCAGGTGGGGTCGTCGTTCCAGCACCTCGACCCGGACTATCGCGGGCGCACGATCGAAGCGGAGGTGCTCGCCGAGGGGGTGTTGCTGCGGGCCGGGGTCGAGCAGGCGAACGGCCTGGCCGCGGTCACGAACTCCGACTCGGTTAACGCTGTGGTCTGCCACGTGGCGCGCACGATCTTCCACGTTCCCCACGTGGTGGCGCGCAACTACGACCCGCGCTGGCGCCCCGTGCACGAGGCGCTGGGCCTGCCCGTGGTCAGCTCCACCGCGTGGGGGGCGCAGCGGATCGAGGAGCTGCTCGAGAACCCGAACCTGCGCGCGGTATTCTCGGCGGGCAACGGCGAGGTGGAGCTCTACGAGCTGCTCGTGTCCGAGGCCTGGGGGGGCCGCCTGCTGACGGAGCTGGTCTCCGGCGCCGAGTGCGCAGTGGTCGCCCATACCCGGGCCGGCCGGGCCTCCCTGCCCAAAGGCGAGACCCGTCTCCAGGCCGGAGACGTGGTCCACGTGAGCGCCAACCTGGCGGGGGTCAAGGCCCTTCGCGAGCGGCTCGAGCCCGGGAAGGAGAGCTAGAGATGTTCGTACTGATCGCGGGCGGGGGGCGCACGGGCGCCCAGCTCGCCACCTTCCTCGTCGCCCAGAAGCACGAGGTGCGGCTCCTCGAGTACCGGCGCGACATCCTCTCCCACATCCACCGCGAGCTGCCCACCGAGATCATCTACGAGGGCAACGCCACCGACCCCCACGTGCTCGAGCGGGCCGAGGTGGGCCGCGCCCAGGTGGTGGCGGCCTGCATGTCGGGGGACGCGGAGAACCTGTCGCTGTGCTTCATCGCGCGGCAGCGGTACCAGGTGCCCCGCACCATCGCCTGCATCAACAACCCGCGGAACGCCTGGCTCTTCGACAAGAACTTCCACGTGGACGTGGCCCTGAACCAGGCCGACATCCTGGCCAGCCTGATCGAGCAGGAGATGTCCCTCGGGGAGATGATGACCCTCCTGAAGCTGAAGCGCGGCCGCTACTCGCTGGTGGGCGAGAAGCTGCCGGCCGACGCCCGGGCGGTGGGCATCGCCATCAAGGACCTGGCGCTGCCCAAGAGCTGCGTGATCACGGCCGTCCTGCGGGAGGGCGAGCTCGTCATCCCGCGGGGCGTCGTCACCCTCGCGGCCGGCGACGAGGTCCTGGCCCTGGTGGACTCGGAGGACGCCGAGGTGCTGGCCGAGCTCTTCGGCCGTCCGGGACCGCGCTGAGTTGAGGAAGCGTTTCCGGCCATGACCACCGTCCCCAGCCTCTGGCCGCTCAGGGATCGCTCCCCGATCCGCCTGCGGGCCTTCTACAGGAGCGCGGGGGCGCTCCTCCGCGAGCTGTCGCGGGCTCTCAACGTGGGGCGCACGACCCTGCGTGCGCAGAGCGGCCTGCCGGTGGGGACGCGGCTGCACATGGTGATGGTGGCGGAGGCGCTCGAGGAGCCGATCGAGGTCTCGGGGACCATAACCGAGTGTCGGCTTCGCGGAGCACGCTACCGGATCGGCTTGCGCTACGACTTCGACCCCGGTCCCCATCGGGCGCACATCGCGGCGGCCATCGCGGTCCTGAAAGGCGAGAGCGGCCCGCCGCGCCGCGAACTGCGGATCCCGCTCGCCCTCCGCGTGGAGGCTCGGGGCCTCGAGGCTACGGTGGGCAACGCCAGCCATCGGGGGTGCCAGCTCGAGCTGTCCGGCCTCCGGCTGCCGGCGCTCACCGCCGGGAGCCGCCTCTTCCTGTCCCTGTCGGGGAGCGCCTCGCGGACGCGCGCGGCCATCCAGGTGGAGTTCGAGGTGCGCTGGGTGGGAGCCCCCGCGGGCTCCGGACGGCGGCGGAGCGTCCTCCTCGGCGGACGTTTCGCTTCGGCATCGCCGGTGGTGCGCGCGCGCCTGCGCTCCATCCTCCGCTTCGAGGAGCTTCGGCCACGGATCCGGATCCGGCGGATCGTCCTCGCCACGACGACCAAGCGTCGGCTTGACCGGTAGAGAGCGCTGACCGGCATCCGCGTCCTCGTCGTGGCGGACGACCCGTTGGCCCGCGGTGGGCTCGCCGCCCTCCTCGCGGCCCAGCCGGGAGTCGTGGTGGCCGCGCAGATCGCTTCGGCCGATCGCTGGGCGCGCGTCCTCGAGGCCTACCAGCCCGAGGTCGTCGCCTGGGACCTGGGCGCCTCGACGGCCGCCGACCGGCCGCCGGACCTCGAGCGGATCGGCATTCCCGTGCTCGCCCTGGTGCCCGACGAGGAGCGCTCGGCGGAGGCGCTGCGGGCGGGGGCGCGCGGCGCGCTCTTCCGCGAGGCCGACGGCCCGCGGCTCGCGGCCGCGCTGCTGGCCGTGGTCCACGGCCTGGTGGTGGTGGACGAAGCCCTGGCCGAACCCTGGCGGCGCCGTCCCGCGGGGGCGGCTCCCGCGGACGCGCTGACGCCGCGCGAGCGCGAGGCCCTGGATCTGCTGGCCCAGGGCCTCTCGAATCGCGCGATCGCGGAACGCCTGGGCATCGCCGAGCGGACCGCCAAGTTCCACGTGAACGCGATCCTGGCCAAGCTCGGGGCGGAGACGCGCACGGAGGCGGTGGTGATGGCGGCGCGCCTGGGCTTGATCGTGCTCTAGGGGTGGGATCCCGTCCTTCGGGACAGGACCTCCCCGGCCCTCTGGACGGTGCGCCTCTCTCTCTTCGGGCCTAGCTTGTTCGGGTGAGGAGGATGCCGACATGACCGACATCGCCAAGGGACTGTCGAACGACCTGGCCGAGATCGTCGAGCGCCGCGGGTCGAGCGTCGTGCGGGTGGAGTCGAGCCGGATGCCAGGGAGCGGCATCGTCTGGTCCGCGGATGGGGTGATCGTCGCGGCCAGCCACTCGATCGAAGGCGAGGAGGGCATCGAGGTTGGCCTGGCCGACCGCGCGAACGTCCCCGCCGCCCTGGTGGGGCGGGATCCCACGACCGACGTGGCGGTGCTCCGGGTGTCGACGGCCGGCCTGTCCGTCCCCGTCTGGACGGATCCCGCGGGCGTCAAGGTCGGGAACCTGGTCCTCGGGCTCAGCCGCCCCGGGCGCAGTGTCCGGGCCAGCCTTGGCATCGTCAGCGTCCGGGGAGAGGCCTGGCGCACGCCGTCGGGCGGCCTGCTCGATCAATACGTGCAGACCGACCTCGCGCGGCATCCCGGCCTTTCCGGGAGCCTGCTCGTGGGAGTGACCGGAGAGGCGATCGGCCTCAACACGGCGGGCCTCCTTCGCGGTGCGACCCTGGCCATCAGCGGTCCCACCCTCCGCCGGGTCGTGGAAGCGCTCCTCGCCCACGGCGCGGTGCGACGCGGCTTCCTGGGCATCGGCACCTACCCGGTACGGCTGCCCGCTCCGCTGGAGAAGGAGGCCGGTCAGCCCGCGGCCCTGATGCTGGTCTCGATCGAGCCCGGAAGCCCGGCCGAGAAGGCCGGCCTGCGGCTCGGCGATGCCCTCCTCACCTTCGCCGGGCAGACCCTCAAGCACCCCTCCGACCTCCTGGGCCTTCTCGACGCCGACCGCATCGGGTCCGAAGTCGCCGTGCGTCTGCTGCGCTCGGGCGAGCTGCGCGATCTGGTCCTCACGGTCGGAACGAGGACCGGCTAGCCCCTGGGCAGGAGCCCCCTTCGATCTTGACCCTCGTACCGCGAAGGGGGTACCGTCTCCGCCACCGCAGGCGGGGGGGCGATGCCGAGGAGCCCACTGGAGACATGACGAAACACCACGCAACGACTTCGCTCGCCCTCGTTGCTGTTCTCTCCTGCCCCGCGATCCTGGAGGTCGCGCTGGCCGCGCAACAGACGGCCACGGATCCATTCATCTGGCTCGAGGACATCGATGGGCAGCGCTCGATGGACTGGGTCAACGCCAGGAATGCGGCGACGGTCGCGGAGCTCGGCAACACGCCCCTCTACCAGCCGCTCTACACGCGCACCAAAGAGATCCTCGACTCGAAGGACAGGATCGCCTATCCGACCATCATCGGAGACAGGATCTACAACTTCTGGCAGGCCGCCGATCACCAGCGCGGATTGTGGCGACGCGCGGGCGAGAGCGACTATCTCGGCGGGAATCCCACCTGGGAGACGGTGCTCGATGTGGATGCGCTGGCGAAGGCGGAGGGAGTGACGTGGTCGTGGGGCGGAGCCGACTGCGTGATCGTCCTCTCCCGCGGCGGCTCGGATGCGGCGGAAGTCCGTGAGATGGACGTTGTGACCCGACACTTCGTGAACGATGGCTTCAAGTTGGCGGAGGCCAAGACGACGGTCGCCTGGGTGGATCGGAACACCCTGCTGGTCGGCACCGACTTCGGCCAGGGCAGCATGACGACGTCCGGATATCCCCGCGTGATCAAGCTCTGGAAGCGCGGCACGCCTTTGTCGGCGGCGACAACGGTGTTCGAGGTTCCGGTGGACCACGTGGCCGCGGAAGTATTCGCCATCGATGCGGTGGGCCGTCGTTACATTCGCATCGCCGACGGCAAGACATTCTACGAATCGAGCCAGTATCTGTACGAGAAGGGCAAGCTGGTGAAGCTCGACGTTCCCGCGGATGCCGATCTCTATCTGGTGCGCGATCAGATGATCGTCTACGTCCGGGATCCCTGGAACGCCGGCGGCGCGACCTGGAGCACGGGATCGCTGGTCGCGACATCTGTGGATGATTTCCTCGCGGGAAAGCGCGACCTGCAGCTCGTGATGAAGCCCGGCCCCCGCGAGGCGATAGACGGCATCGGGGCCACTCGCGATGACCTGCTGGTCGGCGTGCTGAACAACGTGCGGGGAGAGCTGCGCCGTTGTAGCCATCAGACCGGCACCTGGACGTCCGAGAAAGTCCCGGCGCCGGACCTCGGCAGCATTGGCGTGGTCTCGACGTCAACCAGGTCCAATCGTTTCTTCTTCAAGTACACGAGCTTCCTTCAGCCGACCACCCTCTACGTAGCGGGCCAGGATGGAGGAGTGACCGAGGTCAAGCGCCTGCCCGCGATGTTCGACGCGAAGGGCCTGACCGTCGAGCAGATGGAGGCGGCATCGAAGGACGGAACGAGGATTCCATTCTTCGTCGTGCACCGCGAGGGGCTCGCGCGCGATGGCAGCAATCCCACGCTGCTCCACGCCTACGGAGGGTTCGAGGTGTCCGCCACCCCCGGCTACGACAGCGTGTCGGGTGCGTCCTGGCTCGAGCGCGGCGGAGTCTATGTGCTGGCCAACATCCGCGGGGGCGGGGAGTTCGGTCCGCAGTGGCATCGCGCCGGCCTGAAGCAGAATCGCCAGCGTATCTATGACGACTTCGCCGCCGTCGCCGAGGAGCTGATACGTCGACGCCTGACATCGCCGGAGCATCTGGGGATCATGGGCGTGAGCAACGGCGGTCTGCTGGTGGGGGTTGCCTTCACCGAGAGGCCGGAGCTGTACAAGGCGGTGGTGATCGAGTCGCCCCTGCTCGACATGCAGCGCTACAACCACCTGCTCGCCGGCGCGAGCTCATCTCGAAGTCCTCGCCGTATCAGAACCTCAAGGCCGACACGAAGTACCCCAAGGTGATGCTCACCACGACGACGCGCGACGACCGGGTTCATCCTGCCCATGCCAGGAAGATGGCTGCGAAGATGGACTCGATGGGGTTGCCGTTCTACTACTTCGAGAATACCGAGGGCGGGCACGGCGCGGGGGTGACGAACGAGCAGAAGGCCAAGAGCCTGGCCCTGACGTATTCCTATTTGTGGCAGCAACTGGGTGGCGGGCCGGGCGAGTCCTCGGCCCCGGAGTACAAGGTCGTCAAGAAGGCCACCCTGGGCGGTGAGGGTGGCTGGGACTACTTGAAGGTGGACGCCGAGGCGCGGCGCCTGTACATCTCGCGCGGGACGCGGGTCATTGTCCTCGACGCCGACACCTTGAGTCCGGTGGGGGAGATCCCGGACACCCCCGGCGTCCATGGAATCGCCATCGCCAGCGATCTCGGCCGTGGCTTCACGAGCAATGGCCGCGACGACTCGGCCACCATATTCGAGCTCGCCACCCTGAAGGTTGTCGGAAAGGTCAAGACGGGGTCAAACCCCGATGCCATCCTCTACGACGCCTTCACCCACCGGGTCTTCGTCTTCAACGGCCGGAGCGGGGATGTCACCGTCATCGATGCCAAGGCGGGCACGCCGGTCGCGACCATCCCGGTAGGGGGCAAGCTCGAGTTCGGCGTGAGTGACGGGGCGGGCCGGATCTACGTCAACGTCGAGGACAAGAACGAGCTCGTGGCCCTGGACGCCCGCGCGCTGAAGGTGGCGGCGCGTTGGCCGCTCGCGCCTTGCGAGGAGCCGACCGGCCTCGCGATCGACGTCGCGCACCGCCGGCTGCTCGCCGTGTGTGGCAACAAGAAGATGGCGGTCGTCGACGCGGACAACGGGCGGGTCGTGACGACGGTTCCCATTGGGGAGGGGCCCGACGCGGCCGCCTTCGACCCCGAGAGACAACTGGCGTTCAGCTCGAACGGCGAGGGCACGCTGACCGTGGTCCACGAGACCTCTCCGGATGCCTTCGAGGTCGTCCAGAACGCGGTGACTCAGCGCAGCGCGCGGACCATGGCTCTCGACTCCAAGACCCACGCCATCTTCCTGGCCGCCGCCGACTTCGGGCCCCGCCCGTCTCCGACGACGGAGCAGCCGAGCCCGCGACCCCCGATGGTGCCGGGCTCGTTCACCATCCTCGTCGCGGCGCGCTGAAGCTACTTGTCGAGGTATCGCGAAACCTCTTGACGGCAGGGGGTGGCTCGGGGCAAGGTAGCTTCGGAATTCGGTAGTCGATGACGAGACCACGTCGGCGCGACAGGGGGAAGACCGGGAGCGCGAGGCCGAAGCGGGCCCGGGCGCTCGTGGGGGCGCCTCGTGCGGCCGATCCCGAGGTAGAGCGGCACCTGCGTTCGGGCACCGCGGTCGCCGCGGACGCGCTCCGGACGGGCGTGCCTCCGGTATCCTCGCGTCGACGGGTGGCGATTCCCCGCGAGGACGAGACCTTGCTGGTGGGCGATCCCGACGGCGATTCGCTGGCGAACGAGTACGTGGGAGAGGACACGCCGGGCGGGTCGACCCCGACCCCCGACCAGAACAACGTGGACGAGATCGGGCGGGCCTACGGCCTGCAGGACGAGGATGGCGGCGTGCTCCGCAGCGCGGGGGAGGTGCTGAAGGGCCGGGACCGTCATCGGCCCGAGCTGCGCGCGCCGCGGAAGCCTTCCGCGTAGGCCGGTCCCTTCGTTGCCTCCCAGAGGTCGCGTGCCCAGGTCTTCCCTCCCGTTTCCCGAAAGCATCTGCCACGTGTGTGCGGCCCCGCCGCGTTACGTGACGAGTGATCGCGGGTCGGTCTTCGTCTACTGCCCGATTTACGGCAAGTACCCGCCTCAGCCGGTGCTCGAGTGCCCGGAGTTCCTCCCGGATAGAATGGAGCCTCCCATGGACCTCGGCCCGGCCCTCGACGTCGCGATTCGCGCCGCGCGCGACGCCGGGGCCCTGCTCCGGGCGGACTTTCACCGTGCCGGTGGACCGCGGGGCGGGGGCGCCAAGGCCGAGGCCGACATCGAGGCCGAGGACCTGATCCGCGGCCGCCTGCGCGACGCCTTCCCCGAGTGGTCGTTCCTGGGCGAAGAGACCGGGCGCGCGGATGGCGCTCCGGGCGCGCCCATTTGGCTCGTCGATCCGAACGACGGGACGCGCGACTACCTCCAGGGCCGGCGGGGGAGCTCGGTCGCGATCGGCCTCGTCGACGGCGGCCGCGCCGTGCTCGGGGTCGTCTTCGCCTTCGTCTACCCGGACGACGATGGCGATCTCTTCGCCTGGGCCGAAGGCTGCGGCCCCCTCCGACGTAACGGCGTACCGACCGCCGCGCGCCTGCCGGAGAGTCTCGGCACGAGGGATGTCGTCCTGGTCTCGGCCAAGGGCGACGGCGATCCCGACGGCAACCTGCGCGGCGCCGCCCCGGCCCGGTACCGTTCGGTGCCCAGCATCGCCCACCGCCTGGCGCTGGTAGCGGCGGGCGAGGCCAGCGCGGCGGTCTCGCTGTTCGCGCCCGGCTCGTGGGACTACGCGGCCGGCCAGGCGCTGCTCCGGTCGGCGGGCGCGCTGCTCGTCGACGAGGAGGGCCGTGAGGTCTCGTACGCGGCTGATGGAAGCAGCCAGTGCGCCCGCGCGTTCGCCGGATGGCCGGGGGTTGCGGAGCGACTGGCGCGGCAGCCCTGGGAGGCGGTGGGAAAGCGCGCCCTCGCCGCTCGCGGCGCATGGCCGTTCGGCCCCGGCGCTCGGCCGGTGCCGGGTGAGACGGTGGCCGACCCTGGCCTCCTCGCTCGCGCCCAGGGATGTCTCCTCGGGCAGATCGCGGGTGACAGCCTCGGCGCTCTCGTGGAGTTCGCCACGGCGGAGCAGGTCGCCCGCCGGTACCCGGATGGCCCCCGCCTCCTCGAGGACGGCGGGACCTGGGACACCCTGGGCGGCCAGCCCACGGACGACTCGGAGATGGCGCTCGCCCTGGCCCGCTCCATCCTGGACAACGGCGGCTATGATCCCGCGGCCGCGCTCCGCGCGTACCACGAGTGGCAGGCCTCGGGGCCCTTCGACATGGGCAAGACCGTGCGCGCGGCCCTCTCGGGTCGGCCCGATCCGGCCAGCCAGGCCAATGGCTCGCTGATGCGCGCGAGCCCGATCGGCGTGTTCGCCCACGCCGTATCCGTCGAAGAGTCGGCGCGGATCGCCCGCGCCGACAGCGGCCTGACCCATCCGAACCCGGTCTGCGGCGACGCGTGCGCGGCCTACGTGGCCGCGATCCGGCACTCGGTCCTCCACGGCGACGGGCCGGACGCCGCGTACCGGGCCGCCCTCGACTGGGCGACCGCGGCGGGCGGGGCGCCCACGGTGGTGGAAGCGCTGCGGCAGGCGGCCGAGAGTCCCCCCGTCTGCGACGGCGCGTCGCAGGGCTTCGTGCTGATCGCGCTCCGCAACGCCTTCTACGAGCTTCTCCACGCCGAGAGCCTGGAGGCGGGGGTGGTGGCCACCGTCCGGCGAGGCGGCGACACGGATACGAACGCGGCCATCGCGGGGGCGCTGCTCGGCGCCGTCCACGGCCGCGGGGCCGTGCCGCGGCAGTGGCGCCGGATGGTCTTGAGCTGCCGACCGTACGGGGGGTATGCGAAGCGGCCGCGGCCGATGACCTGCTGGCCGGTGGACGTGCTGGAGGTTGCGGAGCGCCTGCTCATCCTCGGCGCGCGCGCGTCGGATCAGGGCCGAGGCAAAGGCCCCGCGGCTGGCCGCGCGGGGAGGAGGCTGACCGCCACTGCGCCCAAGACGGCCAGGCCCGCGAGGAGCAGAAAACCCGTCCGGTAGCTGCCCGTCGCGTCACGCAGGGCGGCCACCCTCATCGGCACCACCGCTTCCGCCACTCCGTCCGCGGTGAGGATCACCCCCATGAGCCGGCCCATCACGCGCAGGCCGAACAGCTCCGCGGCCATGAGGGGGATGATCATGTAGTCGCCGCCCAGGCCGACGCCGAAGAGGAAGGCCGCCACGTAGAGGAGGCCGCCGGGGGGAGCGGCCGCCAGTAGGGGGATCGACACGGCCACGATGACGTAGATGAGGAGCATCACGTGCTTCTTCGCCCAGCGATCGGCGAGCCATCCCATGAGAAGGCGGCCGCCGATGCTCGCGAAGAGGATGACGGACCCGACGTTGCCCGCCTCGGCCTGGGTCAAGCCGCGGTCGAGGCTCAAGTAGAACTTCAGGTTCTGCGTGGTACCGCCGATCGCCCCGATGGACGCCATGCTGCCCAGGGCCAGGAGATAGAACGCCGGCCGTTGGAGCATCCCCCGCAGGAAGCCCGGTACGTCGCGAAGCGACTCGACGATCCGCTGAAGGAGCGGTCCCCTGGGCCCGTCGTCGCCGGCGAGCCGAGGAGGCTCCCGCAGGAAGAACGCGGAGGGGAACGCCACCACGATCATGAGGACGCCCAAGGTACGCAGGGCGCCACGCCAACCGATGGCCTGGATTAGGAATGGAGCGAGCTGGAGGACGATCACCCCGCCGATGCCGATCCCCAGATAGGCGATTCCCATGGCCCGGCCGCGCCCCGCGTCGAAGTAGCGGGAGAGGATCACCTGGTTGGGAAGCGGTCCGCCAAACACGTAGCCCAGGGCATTGAAGCCGTAGAAGAGGTAGAAGAGCCAGAAGGCCGACGAGGTGACGGTTGAAAGGCCGACGAGGGCGCCGCCGGCCAGCAGGATCCCCAGGAGCATCAGCCGCCGGGGCCCGAACGTATCCACGATGATGCCCGCGATGAGACCGAAGACCACGGCCGCGCCTATCTTGCTGTAGGCGTTTCCCGAGGTCACGGCCTGTCGGGTCCAGCCGAGGTCCTTGAAGAAGAAGTCGTAGAAGAACGGAAGGCCGTAGAGCGCTACCCCCACGATCGAGAAGAGGGCGAGGAAGGCAGTGGTGACCGCGAGGGCCTGGTGGCGGCGCACCTGGCCGGCCGGCGCGCTCGCGAGAGCGCTCGGGCCGGCGGCTTCGTTCATACCCGGAGCGCCTCCTTCAGTTCCTTGAGGCGGGCGGCGTCCGGGTGGGCCGCGTAGAACGGGTCGAGCGGATAGCACCCGGAGACGAGGCCGTTGCGCGGCGCGGTCGTGCAGTCGCTGAACGTCCGGCAGATCGCCTTGCGCCGGAGCGGCGCTCCGGCCAGGATGTCCGCCGGCATCTCCGGGTACGACAGGGCCATCCGGCCGAGACCCACGAAGTCGGCCCCGCCTTCGCGCATCACGCGCTGAGCCACGTGGGGGAGCCACTCCTGTAGATAGCTGTAGGCGGAGCCCACGATGGCGAGCCGAGGGAACTCGGCCTTGAGCCGGGCCGTGGCCTGGATCTGTCGGGCCACCCCGCACAAGGGGTCCTCCGGCGGGAGATAGGCGTCGGTGGGTGGGAAGAGCGCCGGTCGCTGGACGTGCGGGTTGTAGTAGGGGCTGCCGGCGGTGACGCAGACCCAGGGCACCCGGAGCTTCTCGAGCAGGCGCAGGAGGGCGCGGCAATCGCCGAGCGCCGCGTCCATCCGGTCCTCTTCGAGCAGGCCGAAGGCCCAACGGTATCCATCGGCCACCGTCTCCGGCACGCCCACGCCGTCCGGTCCCTTGCGGTAGGGGACCGCATCGAAGACCGACACGCGCACGCCCACCCCGAGGCCCGGGGCCTCGGCCCGGATCCCGCTCACCACCTCGCGCAGGAATCGCGTGCGGTTCTCGAACGATCCGCCGTAGCGGCCCTCGCGGTCGCGGGCCGACAGCAGCTCGTGGCCAAGGTAGCCGTGGCAGTGCTTGACGTCCACGAACTGGTAACCCGCCTTCTGCGCGAGGCAGGCGGCCTTGACGAAGTCCTCGACCAGGACGTCCAGCTCGTCGTCGGCCAGGCGGCGGGTGCCGCCCGGGAAACGCCGGTCCAGGACCGGATGCGCGTAGGCGGTCCGTGGCTCCGGGCGGTCCTGGGCGTGGGGCCGCGCGAAGCGGCCGGAGTGCGTGAGCTGCAGGCCGACGTAGAGGTCCCATTCGGC
>WNFM01181606.1_pt4 | contig 12810 bp, 10 predicted proteins | sample 5400271 | NCBI WGS metagenome assembly WNFM01 (sample SAMN13153352, study PRJNA577476) | soil metagenome | isolation source: 60 cm saprolite on Douglas fir-dominated hillslope | place: USA:California | collected 2013-09-17 | reverse complement strand
CCGGAGCAAAAGCTCCAATCAGAGGCCGGATACATTGATGCAAGACCGCAAACCGACAGCTCGACGAAAACCTCTTGCAACGCGCGGCCGGACCATACAAACGGGTCAAAAACGGAAGTGGCCGCGCTAGAACGGCATGTCCGTTGTATCCTCAAGAGCAGACATCGTCAGGCCATCCCGGCATGTCCGTTTCGTGCCAATTAGCGACCTTATGTACGAAGAGGTGCAGGCTCAGGGGAAATCTGAAATAAAGCCAAACCGCCTGGGCTATGACCTCCCAAGGGAAGCGATGACGGCGGTAAAGGGCGGGCGAAACGGGCAGTTCTATCCAGCTAACCCAAAACCAGAGTTAACGTGACGGTGCCGGTGCGACAATTTTGAATGAAGCCATATTCTCCCAAAGAAGAAGCAAAGAACGGCGCTACCCCTCCAGCGCCCCAATCATCTCCACCCGCGTCGCATGCCGGCCGCCCTCGAACTGGGCGGTCAGGAACGCATCCACGATATCGAGCGCCAGCCCTTCGCCCACCACGCGCACGCCAATCGAAAGCATGTTGGCATCGTTGTGCTGGCGGATCATGCGGGCTGAGAATGTGTCGACGCAGACGCCGCAACGGATGCCCTTTACCTTGTTCGCCGCCATCATGATGCCCTGGCCGGTGCCGCATAGGATGATGCCAAACCGGCAATCGCCGGAGGCGACGAGCCGCGCCGCCGCTTTGCCGTGCTCAGGATAGTGTGTGCTCTCCGGCGTCGTCGGTCCGATGTCGACCGCCACCCAGCCATGCGCCGCGATATGAACGGCAATGGCCTGTCGGAGCTGAATGGCGGCGTGGTCGCTGGAGAGGACGATGCGGTTGCTGGCTGTCATGGAGAAGTCGTCCCGTTTCCCAAGGCAATTTGGCGGCTTGGCCGAGTTGGATCAGGTGCTTTTTGTTTCGTCAATTTTTCCGGTTTTCGAATGATAGCATAGGCCTCGTCGGACGTCATGCCGCCGCCCCAAAATCACAGATTAATCCTGGCGACCACAAAAGCATGTTGGCGGGGATCACAACATTCGCGACGACAAAGAGATTGCCTGAAAGAGAAAGTCGCGTAATTCAGTCATATCATTTACGACGCGCGAAGCACCCGCACCTTGAAGACGGTCAGGGCGATGATAGCCCCACGATACAGCCACTCCGCTGACACCGGCGGCGCGGGCCATTTCAATGTCGAACGTCGTATCACCGATCATAATTGCATCTCTAGCGTCTACATTAGCTTCGCTTAGCGCTTGAAGTACCATTCCAGGATGTGGCTTTGACGGGGCCTTGTCGGCAGTTTGTACGGTGCAGAAATGGCTTTGCCACCCGAAACGCTCAAGCGCGGGCGCGATAGCATGGGAGACGTGTCCGGTGGCAATCCCCAGGCGTACGTCACTGTGTCCGGCCAACGCAGCCAGCAGATCGGCTGCTCCGCCAAACGGCACTTCTGCGTAGGCCGCTTCAGCACGAAGCAGCGGTAGCAAACGTTGATAAGTCGCAACCATGTTCTCAATGGGCGCTTCCGGTCCAGCCAATTGTAGGAGAACGAGTTCCAACGACATTCCGATCAATGAAAGACTCTCGTCTTCTGACGGCAGAGCAAATCCGAACTGACCGAAAACGACGCGATGCGATTCGATAATCAGTTTCCGGCTATCGACGAGGGTGCCGTCGAAGTCGAAGATAATGAGCTTCACTTGGAATGGCCCCGATCTGAAAATTATTTAAACAAAATACCTAGGGTATCCCAGCGTCGCAATAGAGCGTAATTTTGAGATTATTGCGTCCCACCAGTGGTGGATAAGCTGGATACTCTCAAGGCCAAGGATTGTCCTGCTGTTCGAGCGGCGGATGTCACCTTTGGGTCATTTTCGGACTTCGGCGTGCTTGTAACCTATTTCCGCTCTACCCCAACGAACGGACATCTCGCAGCACAAACGCAACGTCCGAACAGTGCCAACTCCGGACATTCCTAGGAGCCGCAGTCGCCGCCTCCGGACGGTATGCCAATCGGGTATTCCGGCAGAACCACCTGTTTCTCAGGCGCGTCAGGTCGCGTAGAATGTGGTTGCCCTTGAAGCGGGACGTGCCGAAATCGCCGTTCGGGGCGAACGAGCAGCACTGGTGCCATCGGCAGGCACGCTCTCTTAAGAGACCGACTTTTTTTTCGGTTTCGCACCACCATTCACCAGGAAGTATGCGCGCCGCTTCTGTGGCGGCTCGTTGCGTAACCTAGGGAGAAAAGCGATGAACAAGATCAATCGAAGGTCAGCATTGGGAATCGGGTTGGCAGCGGCTTCGGCGGCCATGATGAAGCCAGCCGCCGCTCAAACCACGGGCTACAAGGACACCACACCGTGGCCAGGTGTCGTGGTGCGTGCTTACGACGGCGAGACACCATCCATCATCCCCGGTTTTAAGACCGTCTCAATGCGCGATGTCATTATGCAGCCGGGATCGAAGACAGCCGGCCCCCCGATGATGAATGCCATGATCTGCCATATCCCCGAGGGGGAGCTTCGGATCGAGCAGGAGGGAAAGACCTTTACGGCCAAGAAGAACTTTGTGTGGACCTGCAACAAGGACACAAAAGAGCAGGCGTACAACGATGGGAACACGGTCGCAATCATGCGGATCACGGACCTGAAGGCTTAAGGCTCGTTTCTTCGCAAGAGACCGATTGCAGGTGCGGATGACGTACTCGACGAGGCGTCATCCGCGGAATGTAGATGGCCAATGGTTGCCGAGGAGCACACGCTGCCCTGAAATGCCGCCGCCGAGAGTCTTCTTTGGGTCATTCGCGTCGATTTTGGCATGTCCGCGGCATGTCCGGTCAGGGGGTAATCTCGGAAATGCCGGTTGTCCGGTTTTGCCGGTTGAAGGCATCCGTTTGGACGTGATTCAAGCGCCGAAACCGGAGCCTCGAATCATGCGGTATGAACTCACGGACTTTGAATGGGCTGCGCGCAACTTGATCGAACGGTTCTTCAACGAGATCAAGCAATGTCGGCGCGTCGCGACCGATATGACAGGCTCGCGGCCAACTATCTGGCCTTCATCAAGCTCGCTTCAATCCGCATTTGGCTGCGCGCTAATGAGTCCGCGCCGCTAGTTTACGGCGCCGGAATCGCCAGCAGGCTGGAAATGCTGCGGCCGCGGATGTCGTAGACGCGCGCGAACACCACGTCGTCGCGCTTGATCTCCACCATGACCGGCGCGGTCAGGCCCTTGCAGTAGAATTCGCCAAGCGTCATGGCGAAGTCGGCGGCGTGACTGTCCCAGCCGATGGTGAAGTCGGGACCGAGCGCGACCTGCGCCGGACGCTGCGGGCCGCACACCGCGACCTTCCATTTGCGTCCGTGTGGCGGGGCTTCCTGGCGCTCGGCGAGCTGGTCGCGCAGGCCATCGGAAGCCTGCTTCAGCGCAAGCCCCCAATAATCCAGCATGAACAAAGCGTCGGCTGACCGGACCGTACCCGCGATATGGTTGAAGTGGGTGTATTGATAGGGGTGCAGCCGGATCATTTCGCTGAGCGGCAACAGCAGGCCGAACGAGAAAACGGCCACCGCGGCGGGTTGCCAAGCGCGGCGGTTCTCCTTCAGCCAGCTCATGCCCCGGGCAAACGCGACACCTGCGAGCACCGTCATCGGCGGGATCACAAAGATAAAATGCCTGATGCCGTTGTAGAGCGCCGGGCGCTTCACCATCGCGATCAGAAGCGGCAGCGTTGCGGCCAGTGTCAGCGTCAGGAAAATGGTCTTGCGGTGCGCCGGTACATCGGTGCGCGACAGCAGCATCAAGCTGCCGACGACACCGGCGACCAATAGACCGAGCAGCACTTCGGGAAGCTGCAGCGCAAACAGCGTCGGCAGATATGACCAGGGCATATCGGGCACCGACACCAGCGCGCCGTCGAACATCTCTTTCCACGGCTTCTCGAAGAAGTGCGAGAAGTAGGTCAAGGCATGGAACGGATTGCCCGGCTCCATGATCGACCATGGCCAGATCAGCCCCATCACGAGGTAGCCGAGGATCAGGCCGGGCACCAGCACGTAGACGACATGCATGAAGCGATGCGCCGCTTCGCGCGCGCCCTGGGTGCGGGTGTCCGCTGCGAGCAACGGGATAAAGCCGACCAGGGCATAGACCAGCGCCAGCCCGCCGAGGATGCGACAGCCGATCGAGAGGCCGGCGCCAAGACCGACGATCAGGATGGTCCGCGGCGAAGGCTGTGGATACTCCTCGGCGAGACGGACGAAGCCCAGCATCAGGATCACCATCGCGACCGCAAATGGCGCATCCTTCGGATTCATGAACATGTGCCCGTAATAGGTCGGGCACAGCGCCAGCAGCAGCAGCGCCGCGAGCCCGGCAAGCGGGCCGCCGACACGGCGGCCGAGCCGCCATGTCACGGCAAGGCCGACCACGCCGACGATGGCGCCGAGCAGGCGGCGGGTTTCAAACAGCTCTAACGGAATGACCTTGTGCAGCAACGCGGCCGCCATGTCGAAGCCGCCGCCATACATATACAGATTGGCAAACGACAGCGCGCCGGTGTCCTTGAAGCCGGAACCGTACATGCGCAGCAAGAGATCGGCGTATTCGGCGTGGGTATAGTCGTCCCAGCCGAGGCCGTAATCGCGAAACGTTAATCCGGCAATCAACGCGACCGCCCCCAGAATCAGGATGGCGAGGTCGTCGCAAATCCGCTCCACCGAGCGCCGCGAGGGCGTATCGATGGCCGAAGTCGTAATGGATGACATGGCTATTGGTAACCTGGTGTCCCCTGGTGGCCCTGCTTTGGCGCTTTTGGGCCTCGTTCCCCGGCTTCCATATAGCGCAGTTCCATTACCAAGTAATTGGGAATTGTGGCGTAATTTCCCTGATGCGATGCAGCAACGGCCCCGTAAAAACCCGGATGGCGCCCGCGTCAAAAATTAAGCTCCGAATCGTATTCTGTTATCAGGGCATGGGTTTTTCGGGGGAACTGCAACCACAATTGCTGGTTGGCGGTGTGGGCAATATGACAGTATCGTGGCGTTGGCGGCTTGCGCGTATCTTGAGCGCGGCCCGGGGGTTAGTTCGATGATGGTTGTGGTGTTGGTCGCCGGAATCGGCCTGCTGTTGGCCGGCATTCTGGCGATCGCTTTCGGAATCCCGGTCAAGGAATTCAGCTTCGGCAATACTTTGATCCTCGTAGGCGCGATTGCGGCATGCACCGGGATGATGATGCTCGGCCTGTGGACCGCCGTCCGTGAACTGAAGAACATTGCGCGGCGGCTTGGTCCCGGAGTCGCGACCGACCAACGCGCGGCAAGCGCGCTGCAGCCGGCAGCCATCGGTGCGACGCTTGGCAATCAGGCGCCGGAGGACGGCGAGTTCTTGTTCACCCGCGACCAGCCGGCGCCGCAATTTTCCGGCAGCGCGGATCCGGCGGCGACGTCAGCCGCACCGCCGCCATGGCTTGAGGAAGCGGCGTCACGCGGGCGTAGTGACGTGCCACCGCCTGAGCCGGAGCCGGTCGAGGCCGCGCCAGCTGTAAAACCGCGGCGGAACCTGATGTTTTCCTCGACATCGCGGAAGGAGCGCGAGCGCGCACAGGCGCGGACCGGCGAGCCGCCGGCGCCCGACTTTGGTCCCGGACCGGCCGCCACGCCGCCGGCTTTCGAACCAAGCGAGGCGCCGCCCGCAACATTTGACGACGCCTGGCGGAAATCGGAACGCGCGCGGGCCGCCGAGGCGCCGCCGCCACGGCGTAGCGGCCGGACGCCGTCGACCTTCACCGAACCGGGCCCCGGCGCAGCCGCAGCGGAGCGCCAGCCGCCGGCCGTACGAAACGAGGATCAACCCCCCGTGACCGTTCTAAAATCCGGCGTCGTCGACGGCATGGCCTATTCGCTTTATTCCGACGGCTCGATCGAGGCGCAAATGCCGGAAGGCATGATGCGGTTTGCATCGATCGACGAACTGCGCTCGCACCTCGACCAGCGCCCCTGAGCACACCGGTGCTTTCCGGCGAAGCGGACGATCGAAAAATAAAGCGCCGTCGTTCTTGTCACCTCACGAGTAATCCGCTCATATTCGACAAGTAGTAGAAAGATTCCGAAAGCGTATTGGCGTTCCGGGATACTGTCCGATCCCTGCACGTTGCTGCGTGATTACGATCCCCAGAGGTTCAGGCCATGACCGAGGCTGCCGGCAAGAATTTCATCGACCTGACTGCGAATATCGTCTCCGCCTATCTGAGCAACAATCCGACGCCGGCGTCCGAAATCCCGAATCTGATCAGCCAGATTCACGCCGCCTTGCTGCGGGTCTCGACGGGCCGGATCGAAACGCCGCTGGAGCCCGCCAAACCGGCGGTCCCGGTGAAGAAATCGATGACCCCCGATTACCTCGTGTGTCTCGAAGACGGCAAGCGCTTCAAATCCCTGAAGCGGCACTTGCGCACGCAATACAACATGACGCCGGAGCAATATCGCGAAAAATGGGGTCTGCCGGCCGACTATCCGATGGTTGCGCCGAACTATGCGGTGGCGCGCTCTGCGCTCGCCAGGAAGATGGGGCTCGGACAGCAGCGGCGGCGGCGGAAATAAGAATTCAGGCGGTGAGCCGCTTTGCCTGCGCCGCGCCATCACGGCCGGTGAGATCTGGATATTCGACGATCGGCTGTGGCCGTCCCAGCAGGTAACCCTGCACTTCATCGCAGGATTCGGTTGCAAGAAACTCGAGCTGGGACTTGGTCTCGACGCCCTCCGCTAGCACCGGCAGATTGAGCCCGTGCGCCAGCCCAATGACCGCGCGCACGATCGCCGCCGACTGCGGATTGCTCTTCACATTCGAGATGAACGACTGGTCGATCTTGATCTTGTCGAACGGGAACGCCTGCAAATAAGAGAGGGACGAATATCCGGTGCCGAAATCGTCCATGGCGATGCGAACGCCAAGCGTCTTCAGGCGACGCAGGATCGCTACGCTGCGGGCGAAATCCTCCACCAGCACGCCCTCGGTGATTTCGAGTTCCAGCCGCGTTGGCGAAAGCCCGGTTTCCAGCAACAGCGAATGAACCAGTCCCGCAAGGTCACCGTGGCGGAACTGGATCGGCGACAGATTGACCGCGATCTGCAGCGGGTGCGACCACGATGCCGCTTCGCGGCAGGCCTCGCGGAGCACCCATTCGCCGATCTGCATGATCAGCCCGCTCTCCTCGGCAACCGGAATGAAGGTTGCGGGCGAAACCATGCCGCGCTGGGGATGTTGCCAGCGAACCAACGCCTCGAACCCGATCACCTCGCCATCGATCTTGGCCAGCGGCTGATAGTAAAGACGCAACTCCTCCCGCGCGATGGCGGAGGCGAGCTCGTGCTGAATGGTGCGCCGCTCACGCAAGCGGTTGTCCATTTCGATTTCGAAGAAGCGCGTCTTGCCGCGGCCGGCGGCCTTGGCGCGGGTGAGCGCGGCATCGGCATTGTTGAGCAGGGCGGTTGCATCGGTGCCGTCGGCCGGAAAGATGGCAATGCCGATGCTGATACCGACGCGCAGATGCTGGCCGTTTCGTTCGAGGTCGGCTGCGACGGCGGCATGCAGGCGTCCGGCGAGGATTTCGGCAAGCGCCGGATGATCGCCGTTCGGCGTGATCAGGGTAAATTCGTCGCCGCCAAGCCGCGCCAGATAGGCCTCGCCGGCGAGCGCGCGCAGCTGTTGCGACAATTCGCGAAGCACGTCGTCGCCGACCGCGTGGCCGAACACGTCGTTGACCTCCTTGAAGCGGTCGAGGTCGATGCTCAGCACGGCGAAGGATTCGTGGTTTGCCCTTGCGGCATCGATGGTGCGAGCGAGATGCTCGACGAAGGCGGCCCGATTGGGCAGGTCCGTCAGGGCATCGTAGTGCGCCATATGCTGGATGCGGGCCTCCGCCTGCTTGCGCTCGGTAATGTCCTCCGCAAGGCTGATGAGGTAGCGCTGTTCGCCGCTCTCGTCCGGTATCGAGAGATTCTTGGTGGTCAGGATGCGGGTGCCGTTGTGCGGGGTGTGAACGACGTGCTCATTGATGGTTTGCAGCTCGCGCGTGCGCAAGGCCTCGCCGGCGAGCGGGAACAGATCGTTCGCGGCTTCCTTGCTGGATAAATCGTAAACGGGTCTGCCGATCAGCTCGCCACGCGCGATTCCGAAAATCGCCTCGGCGGTGCGGTTGATGAGAACGTAGCAGCGATCGCGTGCGTCCTTGACCGCAACCGACACCGGCATGTTCTCGATGATGTTGTCGAGGAAGTTCTGGGTGCGGCCGAGCTTTGCGGCGGAGGCATCGAGAGCTTCCAGCTGACGGAAGTGCACGAGAGAAATCGTCAGGCCCGCAAGCGCCAGCGCCAGGAACAGCCCGAGGCCAATGCCGGTACTTTGCCACATCAGGGTGTGCAGGAAGGCCGCCATAGGCACGTCGATGACGAACGCGCCCATGACGTCGTTGAGATGCCATTGCGTCTTGTCGGGCTGCAAGGCGTTATGACAGCTGACGCAGCTCTGTTCGCGCGCCACCGTGGGATAGACGGTGCGGAACATCCGTTCGCCGCTGACGTCGATGAGCTCTGACACCGGTTTCGGGCTCGGCGTCGCGGCAAAGGCCTCGATGGTACGGGCCATCTGGGCATCCGTCGGCGGCGTCACGATCTCTCGTCCGGGGCGGCCGACCGAGCCGAGACGAAAATCGGAATTATCGCCGTTCTGCTTGTTGAAAGCCTCGATCGCATGGGCGCGGAATGACGCCGGAACCGGCGCGTCTTTTCCGAATTGCGACCGGATCGCCGAATAGTTGGCGACAAAGGCGTCGACCAGGCGGAACGCGATGATCTTTTCGCCGCCCTTGTGCTCTTTGAACCAGTTCAGGCTGAAGTAATAGAACCCGTAGCCGACCGTCACCGAAAGCGCGGCGCAGATGCTTAAGTGCAGCAGGAAGCCGCGACCGGATCGCGACCGTATGAAACGCCAGGCGGGCGGAAGCTCACTCATCCGTCAACTCTCAGTTGTCGAGGGATGATCGGGCAAAACATTTTAAATCGCTTAAAGACCGCCTGATCCCGCCCGTGGCTGGGTTAACAGACGTGAAACAATGGCGATCACGGCGGCGTGAACATGGGACGCCATCCGCTCGGGCGGCCGGGTTTCATGGGGGGGGCGGGTTTCAGGAGGCGGCGGCAAGCGCCTCGCGGGCGTCGGAGCGGATGCGCTCGACCATGGCGCGCAGCCCATTGGAGCGCTGCGGCGTCAGGTGTTCGCGAAAGCCGAATTCGTCCAACACGGAGAGCGCGTCGGTGGCGAGGATCTCCCGCGGCGTGCGGCCGGAAAATAACGTCAGCAGGATCGCGATCAGTCCGCGCACGATATGCGCGTCGCTGTCGCCGAGATAGTTCAGCACTGGTTCGTCGCCACCGCTGCGGTCGAGTTTTCTTGCGAGCCAGACCTGGCTCGCGCAGCCCTGCACTTTGTTTGCAGCGGAGTGCTCGGCTTCCGGCATCGGCGTAAGCGTGCGGCCGAGCTCGATGACGTACCGGTAGCGGTCGTCCCAATCGTCGAGCAGCGCAAAATTATCCCTGATTTCGTCGATCGTCATCGTACGCCCTGGGCTTGATTCCAAGACCATATATAGGATCGCGGGCGATCGAAAGCGACACGAATGGCCACGAAAATGGCGGTAGTTCCGTTATTTTCGCCGTCAGGGCGCGGGCGGGGCTCGCCACTCAGCCACCACATCATCCGGGGTCAATGTGTCGCGCGGTGCAGCCTCCGCAGCCGTTGTGCCGGCGTTCTCAGTGCCGCCGATCGAGCCGGTATGGTCCGGCGACTTTTTGTCGGTGATGATCTGGTACAATTTGCGCGCGCCCTCCTGGGCGCGATGCCCGATCACGGTCGCGGCCTGGCCGCCGACTTCGCAGGCCTGCGGCTGGCGCTTGCAGAATTGGCTCATGTCCGACACCGCCGCGGTCGCAGCCGACACCGCTTGCGATGCCCCGACCTGCGGCAGCTTGTCGGCCTCCGGCGAATGCTCTCTCGGCAGCAGCACGAGCACCAGCCCGAGCCAGAACGCCATGCGAAGCAGAAAAAACATCTCGCGACCCCGGTCGTCTCTTTTGGTTTGCGTTGCGATACATCGCAAAACTTCTGCGATGGAGCTCGCAACCGTTGCGGTTGATCTCGCAATCGGTTCCTGACTAACAGCCGTCGATAAATCGCAAGTGTTTGCATTGAACTTAAAGGTACGAAAATTTGCAAAAAAGCCGACTGATTTGATTCGGTGTAAATTTTCGATTGATGATGGGTTTTGCCCTGGTTTCGCTGCGCCGAGCGTATCCACCATTTCGAAACCATACCGGGCTTGCGCTGGAAACCCGACGTTCACCATCCGCGTCGAATGAAGCTGATGGGCCGCGCGAAATTCCCGCGAAGCTACCGTCTTTGACGGCCGGCCGGCGCGCCTTAGTGTTCGCTTAATTTCACTCTGACACGGTGGGGCAACGATAAAGGGGGCGTTCCGGCGCGTCTTGATGACGAACAAGCCGAAGCGCGAGAGCCGTGACAGTGTTGAGTATCATCCGCGATTGTCTCGATGCCCTGCTGCATCCCTCGGCGCGCTATGATGCGCTGACGCGCGCGCGCCATCGCGCCTTCATGGCGCCAAGGCTGCTCGGAAGCCTCGCCGCTTTTGCCGCATTCCCGATCTATCTCGCGATGCGCGGCGCGCCGACTGCGCTCGAAGTCGCGGCGTTCGCGTGGCTGATCGCTCCTATCCTGCTGTCGTGGTTCCTATCGCGCACTGGCCGCTACGAGGGCGCCCATGTGCTGTCGTCGCTGGCGCTGGCGGGTCTCGTCATGATGGTGGCGATGACGACCGGCGGCATCTCGTCCTTTGCCGCGATCTGGCTCGTGGTGGTTCCGCTCGAGGCCGCGCTGTCGGCCTCGCGCCGGGTGGTCGCGTTCGCCTCGGCGCTGGCGCTTGTCTGTACGGCGCTGTTGATCGCGTTCGGACATTTCGACCTGTTGCCGGCGGCTGACGCCGACCCGCTTTCGCGCGGCGTCTTCATGGCGTTCGGCGTGGTGTCGGCGACGCTCTATGCCGCGGGCCTCGCCTTCGGCGCGGAATCGCTGGCGCGCACCAGCGTCTCGCTGCTCAACGTCGAGGAGGATCGATATCGCCTGCTGGCGCGCAACATGAGCGACGTGATCTCGCGCCACAGCCGCAACGGCGCGGTGCAGTTCATCTCGCCCGCGGCCGAAGCCATGCTGGGCACGCCCGTTGCGCGGCTCGGCGGCCACGGCCTGTTCGACCGCGTCCACGTCGCCGACCGTCCGGCCTATCTCACCGCTTTGTCGGAGGCCGCGCGTGGCGGCGAGGCGCAAAGCGTCGAGTTCCGGCTGCGGCGCGATCCCGTTCGCGGCCAGAGCCATGCTGCCGATTTCATCTGGGTCGAGATGCGCTGCCGGCCGTTCGAGCAGGCCTCACCCGAGGCCGAGGTCGTCGCCGTGATGCGCGACGTCACCGACCGGAAAGTCCAAGAACAGGCGCTCAATCTGGCGCGCACCATCGCCGAACAGGCGGATGCGTCCAAAACGCGGTTCCTCGCCACCATGAGCCATGAATTGCGCACGCCGCTCAACGCCATCATCGGCTTCTCCGAAATGATCGTTCAGGAACAGGCCCTGATGCTGGATGCGGCGCGCCGCAAGGAATATGCCCAGCTGATCAACGATTCCGGGCAGCATTTGTTATCGGTGGTCAACGGCATCCTCGACATGTCCAAAATGGAAACCGGCAATTTCGAGATCTCGCCGGAGCCTTTTGCGCCTCGCGCCGCGGTGATTAATTGCTGCAACCTGTTGGCGCTGAAGGCGCGGGAAAACGGCATCGACCTCGTGACCCGCGTGCTCGAGGACCTGCCGGTCATGAACGGCGATCCGCGCGCCTTCAAGCAGATCGTGCTGAATCTGGTCTCCAATGCGATCAAATTCACCGAGCGCGGCGGCACGGTGACGGTTTCCGCGGCCGTCGAGGGACCGCGGCTGGTGCTTCGCGTCACCGATACCGGTGTCGGCATTGCGGCCGACGATCTCAAGCGGATCGGCGATCCCTTCTTCCAGGCCGGCAAGACCTATCAGCGGCGCCATGAAGGCACTGGCCTTGGGCTATCGATCGTGAAAAGCTTGGTCGCCTTGCATGCCGGCGAGATCAATGTGCAGAGCAAGATCGACGAAGGAACCACGGTGACAGTCGCATTGCCGCTGACGTTCACGCCGCCGGAGCCCAAGCCTTCGGAGTCCAAGCTATCAAGCAATATCGCGACGTTGACACCGGCGCCGCGATCCGCAATCCAAGACCCAGCCCATCAGGTGAAGAAAAGTGCCTAAGAAAATCAGAGGGGATGACGACATGCCGCGTCGCCGTCGCGGCGCGCGCGCGGTTGCTGTCGAAGCGGAGACCGAACGCGGTCTTGTGATGCGCGTTCTGCTTCATAGTCCGAAAGACACGGTGGCCGCCGCACTGGCATTTGCAGCGGTCTGCGCCATCATTGCCAACGCGCTGTTCCTGCAAAAGGGCCAGCATCCCGCGCCGATGTTCGGTTCGGTTGTGGTGATGCCCACGGTGGCGACATTGACGCCGGCCAATCCGCTGCCGCGTCCGCGCCCGGTCGAAGCCGACGCCACGTCTTCAGAACCCAAGCCTGTCTCGGAGCCCAAGCCTGCTTTAGAGCCCAAGCCTGCTTCAGAGACCAAGCCTGCTCCAGAACCCAAGCTT
>WNFM01178006.1_pt1 | contig 12810 bp, 14 predicted proteins | sample 5400271 | NCBI WGS metagenome assembly WNFM01 (sample SAMN13153352, study PRJNA577476) | soil metagenome | isolation source: 60 cm saprolite on Douglas fir-dominated hillslope | place: USA:California | collected 2013-09-17 | reverse complement strand
GTCCTGCACTGGTCGGCGTGGCGCCGCCGCCAGCAGGCCCGCGCCCAACGCAGCCATATCAACCGCCGCCAGTTACGACTGCAAGTGCGGCTGTAGTACCTGCTCCGCCTCCGCCAGACCCGGCCCTGCGTCGCGCACCGCCACACGCGCCTGGCTATCCTCCCCCTCCTCGTCCACCATGACCGCCACTGGTTGGTCCGCCTTGGAGTACTTGAGCGCGTTGCTCAGATAGTTCGCCATCACCTGGACGATGCGGTCGGCGTCGGCATCGACCAGGAGCGGCGCAGCAGCGGACGGCGCGCCGCTTGGGAGCAGGTAGATGACCCGATCTGGCTCCGTTGCGCGCTGCGCCTCTACAGCAGTGCGGACCAGCGCGCGCAGGTCGCAAGGCGCCCGGCGCAACGTGAGCTGCCCGTCGCGGATGCGTGTGTCGTCGGTGAGATCATCGGCCAGCCGCGCAAGCCGCTGCAAGCCCTCCTCGCACGAGGCCAGTAGGGCCCGGCCCCTCTCCACCTCACCCGCGGATGGGGGCGCAAGGACGGCTTGGGCGGCTGCGCCAGCCGCGCGAGGCCACCAGGCGTTGAAGCGGCGGATTAGGAGGAAGATGTTGCCCTGCAGGCTGGTCAGGGGCGTGCGGATCTCGTGGCCGACGACGCCGAGGAACTCGTCCTTACGCCGGTTGAGCTCGATTGTCGCCTGCTCCCTTTCCCGCGTGACCACTACCTCACGGCGGAGGCGCGCCTCATCTAGGCAGATGATCGCTTGGCGCATGAAGACCAGCAGCAGCAGGCCGAAGATCGCGGTGATAGGCCAGACCTGGGCTCGCCACCCACCATTACGCTCGCCAGCAGCGCAGCGACGATGGGGAGGAAGAGGGGAAGGCTCGCCTTGATATCCCGCCACAAGAGGTCTTCGTGGTCCAGCCTATGCCTTGCTACGTCCCCCTTCACAGCACGCTCGTGTTGGGAAATGCGAAGCTGGACCAGGGCTGCCAGCGGGAGGAGCAGGTAGAAGCTGAGCCAGAACACGTCGGGGAAGCCTCCCGTCAGGTACGCATGGGTAGGCTGCAACACGACCAAGGTGGCCCACGTGTCGCCCACGATCAGACAGGCGAACGCTGCGATGAGGATGCCCAACACTGGGGCATGCCCACGGGAGTGCGGCGCGCGCAGCAGGAGTACCGTCAGGCCGAGGATCACGAAGAGGTCGCCCACTGGATAGGACAAGGCCACCTCCTTGGCGAGCGGCGAGAGATCGCTCTCCGTGACGATGGGCGCGAGCATGAAGAACCAGGAGAGGATAAGCGCAGCGCCCATCCAGAGCAGGTAGTCCAGGATCAGGATCAAGCGAGACGCTGAGGAGCGCCGGCGTGGGATGAGGATGGTCGCCACAAAGAAGAAGGGGTATTGGAGGGCGAAGAACAGGTCGGACAGGATGGGAAATGGGACGCCGTGGTGGAAGATAAACACGTCCTCCACCGTCCAAATGGTGCGCGCGATCGCGTAGGAGAGCAAGGCTGCCGTGCATAGCCACCACGCTGTGGCGTCCGGTCGACGGGCGCGGCTGCACCACCAACTGACATAGGCCACGACCACGAGCGCCACCCAAGCGAGGCCCGTGCGGAGCCAGTCGGTGACCACGCGGCTCCATGATGGCTGCAGGAGGGTGACCGTCAGCTGGTAGGCCACCAGCAGCGCGCAGACCGCAATGGCGCCCTGTAGCAGGCGGTCGCGCCGGATCCACCCGCTGAAGGGCGGCGATCCAGGGGACTGCACACCATGCGGTGGTACGTCCGGTGGCTGCGCGCTACTCGACCGCGGGTCAAGCGACGTGGGAGATGACGACACTAGGATACCGGGCCTTTCTTGCGTGCCGTATACGCGCCACGGGGCGTAGGAGAATCCATCGGTGCCTGGCAGGGAGGCGGACCGGCGTCGCCCTCTACAAGTCCCCCCCACACGCTGCGTGATGGTGATCGTTTCCCGGTCACTGTCCGTGCGACTCGTACGTGCCCAGTCGGGCCTGAGACGACCTCGGAAACGGGAGTCGCGAAGGGAGTCGCGCTGTTGGGAGTATACGCGGGCGAGATTGCACGACTATGGGCGACGCTTACAGGCTCCTTATCGCGCTCAGCTCGTCCGCCGCCTCCCAGTTCGTCGCCACTGTTGCCCTGTCCGGACACATCCCGCGCAGTTGTCCCGTGCTCGCCTCCTCGCTCGCGCCTCGCGGTCACCTCCCAACTATCACATCGCAGTGGTGCTGAGATCGGCACTTAGTGCTGGCGCGGCTGGGAGCTGGCGGCGTTATCGTCGCGTGCCGGGTCCACTGGGGGCGGCAGCGGCCGGAGCCGCCACCACAGCAGGAACAGCAGGCCGACGATCAGCATACCGATCCCCATCCACAGATTGATGTTGATGCCAGCTGCCTTCTGTATCTCCGCCGGACTGGCGAAGAGCCCGGCAATAATCAGCACCACGCCGTAGAAGGTGAACAGGCCGCCGATCAGCACGCGAAGGTCGAACAACTTGGCCGCCGCCGACTGCGGCACGCTCGGCTGGGTCTCGTTCTGGCTCATGCTGTGCTCCTTGCAGGCGCATAGCCTAGAGGAAGATCAGTGAGAGCAGGAATGTTATGGCAAGCGCGCCCCACCCAAGCAGTGCCGGTGACGCCCACCAGGTAGGCTTCGGCACCTTCGACGGGTCGGGCGCGTTGGGGTCCGGGACACCCCAGACGAGTCCGGCTAGCTCGGCGAGCGGCTTTGGCCTGCCGAGGAGGGTCACGACGACGGTCACCACCGCGTCGGCCACAAAGGCGGCGATGGCCCCGTAAAAGTTCTGCATCTGGGCATTGATGGTGGCGTGCGTCGGGTCGAAGGTGCCGCCGGGATAGAAGTACGGTATGTTGAACGCCACGTAGTGGAAGACCCCGGCGGCGAGCGTACCCGCAGCCAGCCCCAGGATGCCCGCCATCGGCGAGACCCGCTTCCAGAACATCGCGATGAGGAACGTTGCGAACAGCGGCGCGTTGAAGAACGAGAATAGCAGCTGGATGTAGTTCATGATGTTGCTGTAGCCCGCCGCGATGAAGGCGGTCAGGATCCCGATAAGCACACCGGCGACGGTCACGATCCGGCCAACCCGCAGATAGTAGCGGTCGGAGCGGCCGCGGCGGACGTACGTCTGCCAGAGGTCGTAGGTGAACACGGTGTTGAAGGCAGAGACGTTGGCCGCCATCCCGGCCATGAAGGCAGCTATCAGGCCGGCCATAGCCACGCCGAGTACCCCGTTGGGCAGGAATTTGTTCATCAGCAGGGGAATCGCGTCGTTGTAGGGCAGGCCCTCGGCGCTGCCCAGGTGCGGCACCACGACAAGGGCAATCAGGCCAGGGATGATGGTCAGGAAGGGGATGAAGATCTTGGGATAGGCGCCGATGAGTGGGGTGCGCTGCCCAGCGGAGAGGTCCTTGGCTGAGAGTGCCCGCTGCACCTCGGCGAAGTTGGTCGTCCAATACCCAAACGAGAGCACGAAGCCCAGCCCAAAAACGATGCCGATCCAATCACCCAGTGGATTGGTCCAGGGGATACCGGTGCCCTGCCAGGAGGAGAAGGCTGCCGGACCCAGGGGAGTGTGCGACACGGCGGCCTGCAAGCCGGCCCAGCCGCCGACATGCGCCAGGCCGACAATCACGATGGGAATGAGCCCGGCCAGGATCACGAAGAACTGCAATACCTCGTTGTAGATCGCGCCGGAGAGGCCACCGAGCGTGATGTAGGCCAGCACAAAGCCGGCTGCGATGATAATGGAGGTCCACAGCGGCCAGCCTAGCAGCGCCTCCAGGATGATTGCCAGGGCGTAGAGGTTGACCCCGGCGATCAGCACGGTGGCGACAGCGAACGTGAGCGCGTTGAAGATGTGGGTGGGCGCATTGAAGCGGCGGCGCAGGTACTCGGGGACGCTGCGCACTCGCGAGCCGTAGTAGAAGGGCATCATCACCAGGCCGAGGAAGACCATAGCCGGGACGGCGCCGATCCAGTAGAAGTGGACAGTGGACCAGCCGTACTGGGCGCCGTTGGCGGCCATGCCGAGGATCTCGATGGCGCCGAGATTGGCGGAGATGAAGGCCAGGCCGGTGATCCAGGCAGGTAAGGAGCGTCCGGCCAGCAGAAAGTCTTCGCTGGTGGCGATGGCGCGCCGGGCGAGGACGCCGATGGTAATGACCAGGGCAAAGTAGATGATCAGGATGCCGAAGTCGAGGACGTTGAGGGTCAGCCGCAACGGGTTGGCCGCCAGTAGTGGCAGTACCATGGCCCATCCCTCCCTTGGGCGCCATTTCGTGTCCGTCCTGGACCAGAAGCCTGTTTTGGGGACCGCGGCACAAATCATGCCCACGCTTCGGCACGCTTCGGCTATCCTGTCGGTGCTTCCCACACGGCATGCCCGTACGTTCGAGGCAGCGTTGGGGCGCAAAACGGCCAAGAGAAACGCCCGGACCGCTTAAAATCCGGGCGTTGGTGGTGGAGATGGGGCGAGTCGCGAAACAGGCATTCGCGGCTAGCGGTGCCCATGCCCGACGCCGAGGTAGCGCGCCTCGCCGGGCCACGGCAGCGCTCAGTCCTGGAGGTCTCCCTGCTCCTTATGCGTGCATGGGGGAGCGCGCAGAGCGCGTCTGTCGGGTCGTCGCTAGCAGACTGCGGCAGGCATGTCGTTGGGCGCTTTCGATCGCTAGGCGGCCGGGCCGGCCACCCGCCGGCCCGGCCTGGGCTGGTCTACCGGCGGCGAAATGCCGCACTGAGCGCCGGCGTGCCGAAGTTCCAATTGTTGTCGGCGACGTTGATCGTGACTCCGGGGGGAACGATCTGGTCGATGCGATCGAGCAGATCGCTGGGCAGGTCGATCCCGTCGGCAGCGAGGTAGGTGTCCAGGTGTTCCATGGTGCGCGGGCCGATGATCGCGGAGGTGACCGCGGGATGGCGGGTGACGAACGCGATCGCCATCTGGATGAGGGTCATGCCGGCCTCGTCGGCGAGCACGCCGAGGGCGTCGGCGGCGTCGAGCTTTGTGGCATTGGTGGGGTTGGTGGAGTCATAGACCCCGGAGCGCTGGGCGCGAGCGGCCGAGCCTGGCCCGCTGACCTCCCGCCCCTTGCGGTACTTGCCCGACAGCCAGCCACCGGCCAGCGGGCTGTAGGTCAACACGCCCATTCCGTGGCGCAGGCAGGTCGGCAGCACGTCGTATTCGATCGCGCGGGTCAGGAGAGAGTAGGGAGGCTGCTCGGTACGAAACCGTTCGTGGCCGCGGCGCTCGGCGGTCCACCGGGCCTCGACGATCTCAGAGGCAGGAACCTTCGACGCGCCGAAGGAGCGGATCTTGCCGGCATGGACGAGATCAGACAGGGCACTGAGAGTCTCGTCGATATCGGTGTTCGGATCGGGAACACCTACCTAGTAGAGGTCGATCCAGTCGGTCTGCAGCCGGCGCAGCGAGCCCTCGACCGCTTCGGTGATCCACCGCCGCGACGCTCCGCTATGGTTGGGGCCCTCGCCGAACGGAATGCCGAACTTGACGGCGAGCACCACGCTCTCGCGCCGTCCGCCGGCCAGCGCCTTGCCGACGATCAGCTCCGACTCGCCGGCGGAGTAGCCATCGGCGGTGTCGACGAAGTTGATCCCGGCGTCTAGCGCCTTGTGGATGATCCGGATCGACTCGTCGTGATCGGGGTTGCCGAAGGCGCCGAACATCATCGCGCCCAGGCACAGCTGGCTGACCGAGACGCCAGTGCGTCCCAGCGGTCGGTAGTCCATGGAGAGCTCCTTGTGCGGCCGCGAGCAGATTGCGGCGGTGTGATAGAGTACACAGTGAAGCGGAGAGCGTGTCCGCTTCCCTGAAAAGGATAGCCTATCCACTTAGAATTGTCAATGTCCCAACCAGCCTCCCGATCCCCCGCGAGACGCGCGACACGATCCTCGCCGCCGCCCGCGCCGCCTTCGCCGCCTCCGACGCCCAGGTGTCGATGGCCGAGATCTCGCGACGCGCCGGCGTCGGCATGGCGACGCTGTACCGCAACTTCCCCGGCCGCCGAGAGCTCCTTGAGGCCCTCTTCACCGACGAGGTCAACGCCATCTGCCAGGCCGCCGAGACGGTCGACGGCGAGACGCCCGGAGCGGTGCTCACGGCTTGGCTGCACCGGTTCTTCGCCTTCGCGACCACCAAGCACCACGTCGCTTCCGAGCTGCTCGCGCACTCAGACAGCAGCAATCCCGTCTTCGGCGAGAGCCGCGCCCGCGTGCTCGCCGCCGGCCGGCCGCTCCTCGTCGCCGCACAGCAGGTGCACGAAGTCCGCGACGACCTCACCCTCGAGCAGGTCCTCGACATGGTCGTCGCCATCGCCATGATCCAGGGCGACACCCGCTACCTCGCGCCCATCCTCCAGACCGCGCTCGACGGCCTGCGGCCCCCGAGCGATGGGGAGCCCGCGTAGGACAACCGGGGTCGCACGCGCTCACTGCCCCTTTGTCGCCCGAGCAGGAATGCCGGGGCGCGTCGTCTCGCATACGGTTGCATACGGGGCCAAAACCCCCTAGTTCCGCGAGTAAGGAAACCTCGCTCACGGGACACTAGGAGGTTGAGGAACACCTATCCTTCGCGTTGTTGCAGCTGGCGCAGCGACGGTGAGGCGAGGCCACCCAGCCCGGCCAGGATGCAGGCGACGCCGGAGATCGCGATCACCAGCGGCGCCGAGAGATATTGCAGCAGCACGCCGCCGAGCGCCGCCCCCAGCGGTGACGCTGCCACCACCAGCGAATGCCGCGCACCGAACACCTGGCCGCGTATCTCGGCCGGGACGAGCCGCTGCAGCAGGGTGGTTTCCATCGGCGTGTAGGGCGCCCAGGAGGCCCCCGCCAGGCCGAGGAACAGCATCGCGAGCGGGAGTTGGCGGATGAACGACAGAGGGCACAACAGTGCTCCCCAGAGTACCGCGATCAGCGGCAGGGCGATGCTGGGCCGCCAGCGCGTAGAGAGCCTGGTCAGCGTAATGACGCCAAGGAAGGCGCCGATGCCGAAGCCGGTCCACAACAATCCGTAGCCGTCGGCATTGGCGTGTAGTGTTTGGCTGCTGTAGACCGGCAATGCCGCCTCCAGGGGTCCATAGGAGAAGAAGAACACCAGTGCGAGAAGCGTCAGCGTCGGCACGTAGCGCAGGCTGAAGAGCGTCCCGAAGCCCAGCCAGCGATTACCTCCCGTGGGCTGTGCGGCACGTGGCGCGTAGTCTATTGCGGGTAGCGTGAGAACGAGGAGGCCCATCAGCAGGAAGCTGATGGCGTCGATGAGCAGCGCCCAGGGACCACTCAGGGTGGCTACGGCGAAACCCGCGGCGACCGGGCCGATGAGATACGAGAATTGCATGCTGGCCGCAGTTAGTGCGTTGGCGCGATCAAGGGCGTCATCATGCACCAGATATGGCAGGAACATGCGCACCCCGGCAGTCGTGGCGGGCGAGAGCGCTCCAGCCAGCAGCGCCAGCACGAAGACATGCCAGAGCTGTAACACCCCCAGCGCGTAGAGTGTGGGAATCGCCGCGATGAGCGCCGCGCGGGTGAGATTGTCGATGCTCATGACCAGACGAGGCTGAAAGCGATCCAGCAGGCGCCCGAGAAACGCCCCGGTGACGACGCCTGGCAACTGGAAGCAGAGGATGACAAGCCCCACCGCTGCACCCGAGCCGGTCACTTGCAGCACGAACCAGAGCAGGGCAATGGTGGTGAACTGATCGCCCAGGTACGAGACGCTCAAGCCAAGCCAGAGTCGCTGAAACGCGGGATTGCGCAATGGACTACCGACAGCGACGGATTGAGCCATGAGGCAGTTCGTTCTTTCTTCTTTGGAGGGCGTTTCGTAGCGCAACGGAGAAATCCGTCTTCTCTCCGTGACCCTCCGTGTCCGTCGTGATCGGCTTGATGAAGCCGCGCGCTACGCCTTCTCCACGCTCACTACCCAATTCACGCCAATGCGATCCTCCAGATAGCCCGTCGCGCCGCCCTACGGCTGCTCGGTCAGCAGTCCCTTGATGCGGCTGCCCTCGGCCAGCTCGTTGAAGAGCCGGCTGATCCGCTCTCGGTCGGTGCCGCTCAGAGCGATCGCCATGTGCTTGCCCACCTTGGCGGGATAGGTGGGGTGCCCGTCGGTGCGGACGATCAGCGTGCCGTCGACTTCGAGCCGCGCCAGCGCGATACGGTCTCCCGGGCCGGCCGGCTGGGCCTCTCCTCGCTCGTTCATAGTGAAGACACGTCATCGCATACATGGGTGGTGCGCTGCATCCGACGGGGTGCAGGGCAGTTGCTCTCTCATGGGAACAACTCCACACAAGCATCACGGGCGGTGACCGTCGCACCCTGCCTGTGTGGGGCTGTCGTGTTGTGCCGGCACTGCGTGCCAATCGCGCGTTACGCAGCGGACACGACCTTTCAGAGGGAGCCGTCCGGGTCGCTGAAGTACCCGGAGTACGGAGTACTCACCATACTGGCCAGCTGCTGCCTCCTTCACGATGCCGCCACCAGCCGCCACGGCTTTGCCCATGACTTCGTCCACCGCTGCGCGCGACGGGACGATGGAAAGGAGCGAGACGCCCCGGAAGCCGGAACCCTGAGAGGAGACTCAGGCGTCTTGAGCCGCCGCCTCCCACCCGTCGAGGGCCAGCGACGACGAGCCGCCACGTCGCCCAGCGCCTTGTGCACTGCGGCAACGTCCGACGTCGCAACGTACAGCGTCATCGTGCCGGGCTTCCTGTGTTCGTGCAAGGTAGTGAGGGGAAGAGAAGCCCCACCTTCAGGGAGGGTCAGCGATACCCAGCAGTGGTCGTCGTCTTGGCGCTCGTCCGTTGCAACCTGCGCGCCAAGCCAGATGGCACAACGGCACGCCCTCAACTCACCGCTTGCTTCACGAGCGCGGCGATCTTCGCCTCGTCGGCGGCGGTCAGCTCCTTCAGCGCGTAGGCGACCGGCCACAGTGCGCCGTCGTCGAGGTGCGCCACGTCGTTGAAGCCCAGCGTCGCGTACCGCGTCTTGAACTTCTCCGCGGGTTGGAAGAAACAGACGATCTTGCCGTTCTTGGCATAGGCAGGCATCCCGTACCAGGTCTTCGGCGCGAGGGCTGGCGCGCTGGCCCTGATGATCGCGTGCAGCCGCTCGGCCAGGGCGCGATCCGGTGCCGGCAGCCGGCAGCGCGGCGATCTTCGCGAGCACGTCGCTTTCCCCGTCCGCCTTGCGCACCTTCTGCTCTTGGGCGCGCTCCCTGATCGCGGCTCGTTCCTCGTCGGTGAATCCCTTGCTCGCCTTCGCGGGCTTAATCGTCGCCTTCTTGTCGTCTACTGCCATAGAGCATTCTCCTTTGCGGTGTTCGACGCATGAACGCCGTGGGGACATAGAAGGGAGCGCCGTGGCTCCATCATACTAGACTAATTCTCTCTGTGGACGCTCTAGCCGGTAGCCCAAAATGAAAGACAGAGGCCCTCCCCCCTGTTCATTTTGAATCAAGCCGGCCTTCGCCGCGTTTTGGGTGACGGTGCTCACGGAATTCGTCTTCCTCGGTTTTCGCCAAGGGCGTGCGCTCGGCATCGCCCTCGACCTCGTCAGGGTACCCGGTGTGTCCTGTCTATACCGTTGAAAAAACACGTACCTATGCGAACATTATGCACTCAAGAGCAAACGTTTCCTGAATTGAGCAGTACAGAGCCAGGAAAGCGTGGGAGTTCGCTGAGACGTGCATAAACGCAGAGTGTAGGACCAACCGGCATAGTACACGTGTTTGCCCTCTTTGGGGCGGGGCGTGATCCCCTGGAGCCTCAACAGTGGAGCTCCACCCTGCCCGCTGTACGAGCAGGGCTTGACCTCGGGTGAGGTCATGCGAAACCCGGAGTACTCCGCGGTCTCGCAGGAATGGATGAGAAAGGCCATGCCCAAGGCAGCAATGTTCAGGCTGGCGGCGTAATCCCTGGCTCCATTCCACCCACAGCCCGGGGTCTCGCAGCACAGCCAGGGCCCCCAGTCCTGAGCCTTTTTGCGGTCTGCATGAGCAGGGGAGGCAAAGGTTCGAGCTGGCTGGTGGCACTGGGGACACGTGTGCGTGGTCCCTTCAGGTTCGACGGTGCGCGCTCTGATCCCGGACAGAGAGCATTTGTAGAAGAGCACGCGCCACAGTTCTCCCCTCACCTGCGAGTTATTCCGCCAGTTTCTAAACCGGCCCCGCACACCTCGGCCTCGCCCAATCGTCTTGAGCGTGGTCAGGTTCTCGCCGACGATGATGCGACAGTTGTACAGGGTGGCCAGCAAGATTACGAGGTTGGATGCCAGGTGAGCCAGCTCTTTGTTGCGGCGTTCGTACTTCAACCAACACTGTTTGATCCGAGTTTCGCACTCGGCTACGTGCTGCTTCCAACCCTCGTAATGCGCAGGGAACGGTGTTGCTTGCTCTGCTTTGGCCTTCCCGGCAGCGGTGATCAGATCCTGGTACTGCTCTTGGCAGGAGTTCAGTCGGTCAATCTCCCGACGCAACCGTGCTTGCCGGCCATCGATGCCCCCCGTATCCAGAAAGACCGGGCGACTCACCTGTCGGGACGGCTCACCTGGAGTAGCTGGCATTTCCAGGATGGAAACGGTAATGAGCGAGCGGACTCCCCAATCAAATCCCAACACGCGCTTTTCCTGCTCAAGCGGAGAGACGTATTTCGCGGGAACAGCGCGTATGACATCGAGCACCGCCACACGTTCGCCATCGCAGCTCCGCACCTCGCGCAGGGTCGGAGCCTGGGGGACCGCCCCATTTTCCAGGAACGCCTGGACGTTTAGGGGCACCGCGATGGCGCTTGACCCAGCCCCCCATTGCCATCGCCCGGCCGCGTCGGGGGCACGCAGTTTGAGCCACAGAGCGGCGCGGGTTTCTTCCTCGCGCGTCGTGACGTTGATGCGACGCTGGCCCGGTAGGTCTGGCCTTGTTCCATCCCGTCATCGCCTGCCAATGGGAGCTGCCCTGCGGAGAGGACTGGGACGCTCTGAAGCTCTTCGTAGGTGGTCGGGAAGGGCTGCCCACGCAGGTACGCATTACATGCCTGCTCCAGCAGGTTCGTCAAGGCCATGAAACGCTCCGGGTCGTCTCGTGCCTCTTGCATCTGCTTCTGGAGAGCGCGAACTCGCTCAAAGAGTTCCCGGTGGTCTTTGCTGGCTGGTCGCTTCCCTTGCGCCGGGATGATGAGGCCCGTCGTCAGCAGAGGAAGGATGATCTGGAAAAGCTGTTTACGCGTGGCCTGGGCGCGAAGGATTCTCCCGGCCTGCTCCATCTCATTGCGTTCCTGGCGATTGCCATGGCCGCTACGCCTGATCAGGTACTTCTCCACCTGCTTCCACGCAGGCCCTGAGCGATCTCCGGCAAACCGATCGAGCTGCGGCCACAGCGCCACGATGATGGCGTTGATGGCCTCTCGACTGGCGTCAAGCAAACGCAGCGCCTCCTGCTGCATCTGATCAGGCAGGCGGATGGGAAACGAGAGCGTTTGCGTTTTGTGCGACTTGGCCATCGTCAGCGCACCTCGTCTGCCATGACCTGCCTGGCGCAGGCCACGAGTGCCTGTTGTTTGTGCGAGCGCATCCCATAGAGGCGGCCTGAGAACGACGCAATGAGGGAGAGCAAATCCTCGATGAGTTCTTGCTCCGGTGTTCGCTCCGCCCCTGGATCGAGCACCGTCAGTGTGACGCCAAAGCAGGCAAACAAGGTCTGCAAATAGTCCTGGCCGAAGCGGGTGAGTCGATCCTCATAGGTAATGGCGACTTCTCCCACTGTGTTCTCACAGACCAGCTTGAGGAGCCGCGTGAGCTGGCGGCGCGAGGCTTTGAGTCCTGAACCAATGTCGGAAAGCACCAGAGTTTCCATCCCTTTGCGCTCCGTAGCCGCCCAGGTTTGGAGATGCTCAAGTTGCACCTCCAGGTCGTCCTTTTGCCCATGCCCACTCACCCGCCCATACAAGACAAGGAGCCGCCTATCTATAGTTCCGACCATCCGCTCGATCTCTGCGCGCGGAATGCGCGCCTCACGACCGACCTGTACGACCCGGATGCGTCCGGCTTTAATCCAGCGCCGCACGGTCATAGGATGCAAACCGAGTTCATGGGCGGCTGCTCCGACCCGCAAGAGTTTCTGTCCCGGTTTTGCCATCAGGATCTCTCGCCCCTATCAAAAGCGTAAGCTAGTATATGATAGTTCATGAAATTTCGCAACTGCCAGGTACCCCACGACGGCTCGGCCCAAGCCTCGCAACCCTGTGCGGGTCCCGACCATCTCGCCGTCTTCGCCTGCGCCTCTTGGGCCTAGTTCACGATACAACCTTAACGGCGGTTTCAAAAAGCCAGCAGGCCGAGTTACTGGAGCTCCGCGCTGGAAATGACCGCTGCCAGACTTCGCACGATTTCCGGTAGCTGCGACGGGTCGAGTTCGAACGCCACTAAGACGCGGTCCCAATAGTAGTGGTCGCGCAGATAGTGCCCGCGTGCCACCCGCGCCTCTGCCAGCACATGGCGAGCTGCATCTATAGGACGGATGGACAACATGGCCTCGCCTGGACTGACACTCTCCAGTCGGGCCTCGCCCGCATGGTCGCGGCTGAAGTGCTCCAACGCCTCAATGAAGGCCGCAAACGCGTCGCGAAAAAAATAAACCGGCTCGTTACCTCCGTAAAGTCACCATCCTGTACCGTCATCGCGACCTTCACGAGGGTATCGTCAACGCGCCACGCCGTGAGGGAGATACAGGCTTGCAGGTCAATGCT
>WNFM01081460.1_pt2 | contig 12810 bp, 11 predicted proteins | sample 5400271 | NCBI WGS metagenome assembly WNFM01 (sample SAMN13153352, study PRJNA577476) | soil metagenome | isolation source: 60 cm saprolite on Douglas fir-dominated hillslope | place: USA:California | collected 2013-09-17 | reverse complement strand
AAGCGTGTCGCGCGACGTGACGCCGGGAATGCGTTCCGCCACCGCGATCGGCATGGGATTTTCGGCGAAGCGCCGCAACAGCCGCGCCAGCGCGGCCAGATCCGGGCCCTCGCCGAGAACGAGGAACAGCGGATGGAAATCGCTCGGCATGTACTCGTAACGCAGCATATCGATCCCGCCGTTGTCAGCTCAGTATCTTGATGATGTCCTGCGCGTGGCAAAGCTCGATCGCGCCGACTTCCGCGGGGCGGCCGGGCGACTCCAGATAGCGGACCTGCAGCCACTGGCCATCTGCCATGTTCTCCGTCACTTCGGCGACCACGCCGTCCCCCAGCTTCAGCCTCGTTCCCACCGCAACAGCCGTGACATCGATCATTTCGGCTTCTCCGGCCCGTTCAGAAAAACGAGGTCAGATTTTTGGCCAGCAGGATGCTCTGTTCAAGCAATATCTCGCGTTTGGCGATCTTCCAGCCCTTGTCGGTCAGGCGCAACGTGTCGTGACGGCGCCCGACAAAGGTGTAGGTCTCGTATTCGACCCGGTTCTGATAGACCAGAAAGCGCGAGGTGACATCGAGTTCGCGCGCATCGTCAATCCCAGGCCGCACGGCCTGGATCTGCACGTTGCTCACCATGTGGGTGATCCGCGACAGCGGCTCCTCGGCATAGTGGACGCCGGTCAGGATCTGATCGACGCGCTTGGTCAGCGTCCATTTATCTTCATCGAACCAGCTGATGCCCTCGCCCTGGCGGGTGTTCTCGCGTGCGGCTTGCTGGCCGAACTTCACATTGCGCCGGATCGGCATGAAGTAGGTAATGTCTTCGGCGAGCAGGTCGAGCCAATCGCGAAAGCGGCGTTCGTCGAGCAAGTCGGCCTCGTGGTAATAGAAATCCTCGATATCGGCCTTCAGCCGGTAATAGGCCGTGGATCTCTCGATCGACGAATTGGCGGCCGGCTCAGTCGTTGCCTGCTTCTGATCGTCAATGGTCGCAGTCATGGCTTTTCCTCCAAAATTACGGAGCTGGTTTTGCAGGGATCGGGCCGCCCTGCTGCGCAAAGCAGCCGACATCGATCACGGTGCCGGACAGCGTTTCCGCCTCTGATGACAGCAGGAACGCCACGACGTTGGCGATGTCGTCACCGGCGGCGACCCGGCCTGCGGCGGTGCCGGGCGCGCTTTTGCCGAGCCGCGCCGTATCGCCGCCGACACGGCCGAGGCTCATGCCGCTGACAATGCCGCCGCCACCGGGGATCACGGTGTTGACGCGGATGCGGTGGTGAAAGAAATCGTAGGCCATCGCCGCGCTGAGCGCGGCGACGCCGCCCTTGCTGGCGCTGTAGACCGCCATGTTCGGCTTGCCCCAGCCGGCGCCGGATCCGATGTTGATGATCGAGCCCCCGCCCTGCGCGATCATGTGCGGGACGGCGGCGCGGCTGGTCAGATAAGGCCCTTTGAGATTGACGGCGATGATCCGGTCGAAAACCTCTTCATCAGTGTCGAGGACCGTGCCGAGCGGACCGATCGCGGCATTGTTGACGACGGCGTCGATGCGGCCGAAGCGCGCCAGCGCGCGCTCGACCACTTTTGCGACGTCCGCCGAAAGCGAGACGTCGGCTTCCATGAGTTCCGCGGCAAGGCCCCGCTGCGCGAGTTCTTCGCGGAGCGAGGGGATCGCATTCTGCGCCGTGCTGGAGACCTGCGGCGCTTCCAGCCCGAATGCCACGACGGAATGGCCGCGTTGCGCGAGGCCAAGCGTAATCGCCCGGCCGATGCCAAAGGTGCCGCCGCTGACAAGGACGACTTTTGCCAAAGCGCTCACTCTGCGGCCTGCCGGTTGCCGGCGGACTTGCCCAGGAGTTCGGTCCAGTCGCCACCTTTCATGTAAGTGCCCCAGCGGCGATAGAAACCGCGCGCAATCTGCTCGGTGATCTGCGTGCTCACTTCCCCGCCCAACTGATGGTCGGTGACATAGGCGCCCATCGACTGCTGATAGTTGAAGGGATAGCGCCGCGCGATGGTGCCGGTGCTGGCCGCGGTCGCATATAGCCAGTTTTCCATATCGTCCTGTTCGGTCATCCCGGCCGGTCCGGAATAACGCATATAGTAGCGGCGGAGATATTCCTTGGCCTCCTTGGGCGCGTCCTTGTCGACGAGGAAAAAGCGCCAGCCCTCGGTCGAGGTCGGACTGTGCGGATGCCAGGCACAAAGACCGCGCGGCTGCCGGCCGTGATACGAGGTGTTGGGGAAAATGGTGCCGACGAACGGCAGCAGTTTCGCCTGTTCGCCGAGCCGGCGCTTCCGCTCCTCGAAACAATGCCGGAAGTATTGTTCGAGGACCGGGTTGTCGAGGAACGAATCGACATATTCGTTGGCGTCCGGCTGGATCGCGGAGTGGACGCCGTGCCCTTCCGGAAAACTGATCCAGACATGCTGCGCCTTTTCCAGTTCGTCATCGCGCCGGCCCTTCTTGCCGGCGGCGGCGCTCGGACCGATTCCGATCAGGTCGACCGACCGGTGGCTCGGATTGTGATAGGTGTCGCCGAGGAAATTTTCCGCCGCGAACTTCCAGTTGGCGGGGAAAACCCATTTGTGCACGCCGATCACCTCGGAGCCGCCCTCGCGACCGTCGCGGCAATCCAGTGCCTGGTCGAGATGAATTTTGGCGTCGCCGAGATAGGTGATGAAATCGGGCGCGTCCTTGTCCCAAGTCGCCCAGATCGAACCCTTGTAATTGAAGAGCTTTGCCACCGAGACCAGCGAGTTCGCCTCGCGGTCGAGCACGCCGTCGTACAGGGTCCGGTGCAGCGGAACGCCTTGCAGCTTGCCGTCGGTGGTGTAGGTCCAGCTATGATAGGGACATGTGAACAGCGAGGTGTTACCCTGCTCGTACCGGCACACCTTCATGCCGCGATGCCGGCATGAATTGAGAAAGACGTGGACTTCGCCTTTCTTGTCGCGGCAGAGGATGACGGATTCTTCGCCCATCCGCGACGTGTAGAAGTCGCCGGGGTTCGGAACCAGGCTTTCGTGACCGACCAGCAGCCACGCCCGCGTGAAGACCTTGTCCAGCTCTTGCTTGTAGATGTTCTCATCCACGAAAATTTCGCGGCTGATGAAGCCGTTCTTGACGTCGACCAGTTGGTCAAAATCGTTCCGCAAGGTCATGGGTTCCTCCACGTTCGCCAATCCACGCCGTCTAACGCGGGGCGTAGTCGCCTATTTATCCAGTCTGCACCCGCCGGCATCCTCGGGACGAAATGCCTTGTCGCCGGGAATGACGGAGATCTTCTCGTAATAGTCCCACGGATATTTGCTCGCTTCCGGCGCCTTCACCCGATACAGCGACAGGTCGTAGATGACGCGGCCGTCTCTCCTGATGCGCGCGGGCCGGCCGAAAAAATCGACCGGCAGCTTGCGCATCTCGGCGTTGACAGCCTTGGCTTCATCGGTTCCGCCGGCCTCAACCGCCTTCAGATAGTGGCGCACCGCGGCGTAAGTGGCGGCCTGCAATTTGGTCGGCTCGCGTTTTTCGATCTCGAAGAAGCGCTTGGCGAAGGCCCGCGTGCCGTCGTCCTGGTCCCAATAATACTGGGCGGCGATGTACATGCCCTGGGCATCCCTAAGTCCGATCGAATGGACGTCCGAAACGAAGGTCAGCATACCCACAACGGTCTGGCCCGCTTGCTGAAGCCCGAATTCATGCGTCTGCTTGACCGCATTGACCGTGTCGGCGCCGGTGCCGGCGAGCGCCACAACGTTCGATTTGGAATTCTGTGCGGCCAGCAGAAAGGATGAGAAGTCGGTGGTATTGAAGGGATAGCGCACGACGCCGAGCACCTTGCCGCCGGCGTCGGTCACGGCCTTCGACGCATCCTTTACCATGGCGGATCCGAACGAGTAGTCGACCGCGACAAAGAACCAGTCCTTGCCGATGCGACGGCTGAGCTCGCCGACGAGGCCTGCCGACAACGCGTAGGTGTCGTCGGCCCAATGGGTAACGACGGGAGAACACTTCTCGCCCGTCAGTTCCGACGTCGCCGCACCCGAAACCAAAGCGGTTCGATTGCTCTGCGTGGCAAGCCCCGCCACGGCAAGACCAACCGAACTGACGGCGAGATCGGTGACCGCATCGACATGCCCGATGTCGAACCATTGACGCGCGATGCCGACGGCGATGTCAGGCTTGTTCTGGTGATCGGCCGAAATGATCTCGACCGGCTTGCCGAGCACCGTGTTGTGAAAATCCTCGGCGGCGAGTTTTGCCGCCGTCACCGACCCGGGGCCGCCGAGATCGCGTCCGCTGCCATAGTCACCGAGCACCGCGATGCGCACGACACCGTCCGAGATCGCCGATCCGTCCGGTTCGGCCCGCGCCATGGACGACAGGACCGTCAGGGCGGCGATCGCCGATGCCGCCAGGCTTGCAGTGTAGCCGCTGTACCGAAGCAATTTCCGAACCTCCCGCCGTGTGTCCATCAGGTGGACATCATTATCATATTCTGAGATACTATGTCCCACAACCGGATGGTCAAGCGCCTTGTGCGCAGGTGGCCCTGCAAAATTGGTGGTCGATGACGAAAAAGCCCCAGGAATCGGCGAAGCAATCGGCGAAGCCGGAAACAGGAAAGGCGGACAACGGCGCGGCCGGGGTGCGCGCGGTCGATCGCGCCATAGCCATCCTGCAATGCTTCACGCCGGATCAGCCGGCGCTGAGCGTCATCGAAATCCAGAAGCGTGTCGGACTGAGCCGCCCCACCCTCTACCGGCTGCTGCAGACGCTGGCGCAGCGCGATCTCGTTCTTGCCGAAGGCGATCCGCAGCGCTTCCGGCTTTCCCACGGCGTGATGTCGCTATCGCATGTCTGGCTGAAGGGCCTCGATGTCGTCGCGTTGGCGCGTTCGATCGTCGACGGCCTGCGCGATCTCACCGGCGAGACCGCGGCGCTGTTCAAACTGCAAGAGGATCGCGGCATCTGCATCCTGGAATGCGAGAGCCGGCACATGCTCTCGATCAGCCGCGGCGTCGGCGATAGTTCGAGCCTCACCAAAGGTTCGACCGGCAAGGCGATGCTGGGGTTCATGGAGCCGCAACGTCAGTCCGAAATTCTGGCGACGATCCCAAGGGGAGCACAACGCGCCAAGCTGGAAGAGGAAATCAAACTGGCGCGGCAGCGAGGCTATGCGACCAGCCGCGGCGAGATCTTCGTCGGCGCAGTTGCGGTGTCCGCGCCCTATTTCGATCATCGCGGCAGCGTGGTCGGCTCGGTCGGCATCTACGGGCCCAGCGCACGCATCGACGAGCCAAAGATGCTCGAATATTCAAAACTGGCGCGCAAGGCCGGACAGGAAATTTCGCTGGTACTGGGGTTTCAGGAGCGCGAGTTGCAACGGCCCGGTATGGGCCAGCTCACCCCTGGCTTCCGGCGGTAGCCGCCGAGCGTATCGACGCTGGTAGCCATTTTGGCGATCAGACCATCAGGATAATGGCTCGTCATGGATGTGACGCCGCTGCTCGGCGAGCAACTCGATCATCCTGTGCTGCCGGAAGAATTTCTTGGTCGGTCTGGCAGGAAATCCCGCCCAGCGCTCCCCGGCCGGAATATCCCGCGACACCCCGCTCGCGCCCGCGATTTGCGCACGGTCCCCGATCGTCAGGTGCGGCGCGATGGCGGTTTGCCCTCCGACGGCGACAAAATCTCCGAGCGTGGTTGAACCTGCAATCCCGGCCTGCCCCGCGATGACGCAATTTCGGCCGATAACGACGTTGTGGGCAATTTGAACGAGATTGTCGATCTTGGAGCCCTGCCCGATCACCGTGTTGCGTATCGAGCCGCGATCGATGGTCGTGTTGGCGCCGATCTCGACCAGGTCGTGAACGATGACAGCCCCGATTTGCGCAACCTTCAAATGGCCTTCACGGCCCGGCGAAAAGCCGAAGCCATCCTGTCCGATCGCGGCGCCAGGGTGAATGATGACGTGATCGCCGACCGAAGCGTGTGTGATCACGCAACCGGCGCCGATCGAGCACGAACGCCCGATGACAACGCCGGGACCGATCACCGCGTTCGGTCCGATACAGGTGAATTCGCCGATTTGTGCGCCAGGCCCGATCATGGCGCCGGGATCGATTGTAACGCCATCGCCGAGGATAGCCGTCTCATGGACAACAGCTCTTTCAGAGACGCCCTTCATTCCAAAGGTGGACTTTGGACTGGCCGCACTGGGATAAAGCAACGCCAGCACCAGACAGTAGATCCGGTATGGATCCGGCGTGACGAATTGAAAGGTACCGACCGGAACAAACTCGCTGAACCGCGGCGACACAAGGCACGCCCGGGCCTTGGTGTTCTTGAGGTCATCGAGATATTTGCGGTTGTCCATATAGCACAGATCGACAGCGGAAGCCGATTCCAGCGGAGCCACCGCCGAAATCATAAAGTCGATAGTCGGACAGGTCAGACCGGCAATCTGCGCGATTTCGTGGCCTGCTAACTCGCGGTGAGGAATGAAGAATGGCAAGGCCTGTGCTGGCATGGTGCTCTCAACGTTGAATGCGTGGGAAGCAGCGCCATGCAAACTTGCGGATCGGGTGCGGTCAGCCTAGCAAATCGCCGGCCCAGATAGTGTTCTATTTTGTTTCCAGCCACGCCCGAAGGGCCTTAATCTCAACTCGGCCACGTCTTGCTTGCGTCACAAACCGTTCGCGACTCTTGGCGGTGGGCTCAATTGTGAGGCGCAAACCCGCAGGCCGTGGGTCTACGCCCTACCGCGACGCCTCGGCCCGCTTCGTGCCGACGATCGCGGGCAAAGAGCCGGTGTGGGCGGGTTCGCTCCTGGCCGGCTCGCCCCTGGCCTCCGGCGGCAGCATCGCGCGCGCGGTAGCGTCCGGGAAGCGGATCTTCATTTCGCGGATGAAGCCGTCGAGCGTATCGACGCTGGCGGCCATTTTGGCGATCAGGGCGAATTCGGTGCTAGAGGAGGACGCCGGCTTGCTGGCCATGTCGAACGCCTGCCGGTCGGCATCGCCGGACATCAGCGGCGCATATTTCTCGCGAAAGCGCGCCAGCCCGATCGCGTCCTCGGCCAGCGCATATCCGACCACCGCGCGGACCACGTCGGCCTTCTCGGCCGCGTTCAGCGGTTTGAAGTCGCGCCAGCGGTCGGCGTAATACAGCTCGATCTGTTCGGAGGCCTCGCGCCACTGCCGCGACGCCCAGTAGATGTCGGAGCGCAGCCTTATCGCCTCGCGGCCGGTGATGTTGGAGATGATGTCGAGCGCGAGGTCATGCCGCCCGACGTCGCTTTGCGCGCGCGATTCCAAGAGCAGCCGCTGCTGCCGCAGTTCGCCCGAGAGATCGGCGATGCGCGTCGAGCGAAGTGCGGCGATGGCGCGGTCCGGCTTGCGGTTGGTGAGATACACCATCGCGAGCCGCGCCGCCACCTGCGCCCGCGCGGCACCCTCCAGCCGCTTGTCGACCTGGTATTGCAAAAGCTCGGCCGCCTGGTCGAGCAGGTCGACCGCGACCAGCCGCTCCGCCAGACGACGGATCATCTCGTCGCCGCGCCGGCCGATCGGCGTCAACTCGCGGTATTCGTAGAACATGCCGAGCGCATCGATCGGCTTCATGTCTTCGCCCTTGGGGCTGAGATAGAGCTGGGCGAACAACGCGGACGCGGCGTCCTGGGCCTGCCGCGACAGTTCCGCATTCGGCTGCAGCCTCGTTGCTGTCTTGACCGCGGCAAAGGAATCCGAATAGCGCGCAGTATCGGCATAGATCTGCGCCATCCGCTGCAGCGTCTTGACCTCGATGGCGTCGCCGCGCCAGATCGCCGACAGCGTTTCCAGTTCGCGCAACACTTCGGCCTGGCCGATCTCACCGCGCTTCTGACGCAACAACACCCACAACTGCCGGCCCTCGGCTGCCGCCAGCCGGTTGCTGGTGTTGGCGGCGAACTTGTAGGCGTCGAGCGCATCCTTGTCGTAACCGAGCGCCTCGGCGAGCCGGCCGCGCAGCACCGCGATCTCGGGTTTCATCTCGTCGGGCACGCCGATCACGTCGAGCTCGCTGCGGCGACGCGAGGCGCCGGCGTAATCCTTGACCTCGAGCGAGGCCCGCATCGCGTCGGCCGTGACGATGCGCTGCAGATCGAGCGGCAGCGAGGCAATCGCGAATTCTGCGTTCTTGAACTTCTCGCGCGCATCCGCCCATTTTTCCTGGCGGGCAAAGGCAAAACCCTTCCACAACTGGGAATCATAGCCGTTGCCGATCGCCGGATTGGCAAGGTCCTTCAGCCCGCGCTCGGGATGGCCGATCAGGATTGAGGCCACCGCGTGCACCATCATCACGGCGGCCTCTTCGCTGCCCTGCTTGGTCTCGGAGTAGATCAGGTTGGTGACGCCGCGCGCTTCCTGATACATCGCGCGCGCCATGTAGAAATTGGCGAGATCGAGCCGCGCCAGCGTCTTCTGTTCGGGCTCCGCTGTGCCGGCAGCCCTGATCAGCGCGTCGAGCCGCGGCAGAAAGTTTTCTTCCTGGTTCTTGCGCCATTCGATCGCGTCGAACAGCGGCCGCACCGCCGCGGTGGCGCGTTCGGCGGCGACGTCGGCCGATGACAATGTCAACCCGCCCGGCCGGCCGAGCATCACCTTGTCGGAGCCGACCTCGGCGGAGATATCGTCGGAATTCGGATGCACCACCACGCCGTGACCGGATTCCAGCAGCGACAATTCGACAAAATCCTGCCGCTTGATGAAGCCGCGGACCGGCGGCGGCGCGGTGACCACCAGCAGCGTATCGCCGGCGTCGGGATCGACCAGTCTGTACAACTGGCCGGGGTTCGCCAGCGGCACGCTGACATTGGCGAGCGCGGGATCGGTGATGTTGCGCAACACCATCAACGGCAGCGGCGGCGCAGCCACGCGATCGGCAAAGGTCAGCGTCCACTCGATGCCGCCGCCGCGCGGATCGCTTTCCAGCGACGGCATCTGTGGCCGGTTCAGGCGAATACGGATGGCCTGGCCTTTTTCCAGCGGCAACGGGCTGACGTCGCCGATGATGGCGCCGGCCTTGGCGCGGATCTGATCGAGATCGATGAACCCGGTCTTGTCGAACACCAGCCACACCGTGTCGGCGCGGCGGAACATCGCCGCCGGCGTCGGTGAAGCAAAGGTGAAGGTCACACGCAGGCCGTCGCTGTCGCGCCTTGCGTCGACGGTGGCCGCTTTCGGGCCAGTCACCGCTGGCTCGGGGGCCATCTTCTTCGGGGCCTCATTCTTTGGAGCCTCATTCTTTGGAGTCTCGGCCGCGGCAGCCTTCATCGGCTCCTTGACCGGCTGCGGCGCCGCAGGCTTTGGTGCCTCGGCGGCATGCATCGTCTCGGCCGGCTCGGCGGGCTTGACCGTTTCCTTGACGGCTTCTTTCGCAGGCTCCGCAGGCTGCGCATTTTTCTCGGGCGCTGCCGAGACTTTCTCGGCGGCTGGTGCTGTTTGTTCGGCAGGCGCGGCATGCTCGGGCGGGGGCGCGGGCGACGCCATCTCGGTCATGGGCTGGCCGGGCCTGATTTCGATATTGGCCTGCTCGGCAATCGCCTCCGACGTCACCGGCGCCAGCGCCTCAGGCTCTTGCTGCGGCATCGCTTTGGCCGGCGCTTCGTGCGGCAGTTGCGCCATCGGCTTGACCGGTGCCGAACCACGCTTGGCAGCCGGGGCCGGGGCATGCGCGGCGACGGCAGGCGGCGCATGCCCATCCGCCATCGCGGATTTCTCGGCGGGCTTTTCCACCTGCTGGAACGCGACATCGACGACGTAGTTCTTTTCCTCGCGGAACGAGTGGACGTCGACCTCGCCGATCAGGAGGATATCGACTGCAGCAGAATCCACATCGGTGCGCTGGGTGATCGAGGCGACATTCGGCGGTGCCGCGACCTTGGCATCGGCGAGGTCGAAGTTCAGCACGTTGTTGAACTGCAGCGTCAGCTTCTGGTCGTTGAGCACCGACGACACGTTGATGCCGTCGGGCATCTCGAACACGAAGCGGACGAAGGTCGGCTGCACCGAGGCGCGGACGCGAACCGGCGGTTTCTTCTTGGCGGCATTGACCGCGAGCTGCGCCCGCAGCGCGCGCTCGGCAAGGCGCGCCCGCTCGGACAGCTCGCGGATGACTTCGGCGGGCAGCGAGGGCGGCGGGCCGGTCCAGCTATCGGGCAGGAAGTCGACGAAGATCCGCTCGCCCGCCGTCATGGTGTTGACGGTCGCGCGTCTGGCCAAGGAGAGCCGGATCGCCGTGCCGTCGGGATCGCGACGCGCCGAGCCGACATAATCGGGCACGGCGTCCGAAAGCTTGTCGACGGGCACGTCCACCGGCCGCTTGAAGCGGATCACGATGATCGAGCCCGCGGTGGTGACGTCGGACTCGACGTCCTCGGCGAGCTTCAGCATCAGCCGCGCATAGCCGCTGGAGGCCGAGAATGTCGCCTCGCCCTTGACCGGGTCGTCGGCATGAGCCGCTTGCGGGAATGTCAGGCCGGCGAGGAGCGGCACCAGGACAAGGCAATGCCGGGCCGTCCGCGCCAATGCGCGGCCGAGCAACGAAACTCCAGCGGCAGCCCTTCGCCCCATCCGGGAAATCTCTTGGCCTCGATAAAACTCAGCGGCGAAGCGCCCTCGCCCGCTCGTTTGAATCTTGAATTGGCCGGCTTAAGGTTTTGTTAAATATGCCGTTTCAATTGGGCTTTTGCTGCATCATCTTGCCCTCGATCTTGGGCAATTCGGCCGTGGAGGTGGATTTGTCCGATCCGGCGCGGCGGGCCAGCTCCACCGTCAGCCGTTCGGCGGCTTCCGGCTGCATCAGGCCCAGGATGTCAGACATCTTCCGCGGTGCGATCTGGGAGGCGATTTCGTACAACACCGACATCTCCAGCCGGTCGAACACCTTGGCGGCGTCCTTCGGCTTCATGCCCTCATACATCGTGATGATGCCCTTGAAGCGCGCGGCGTCTTGCTCGGCCTTTTGCCCGGACGCACCGGAAATCCGCGCTTCGGTCGCCTTCATCTCCTCGACGCGGCCGTCGATGCGCTTCTCGGCCGCCTTCAAGAGGCTCTCGCGAATTTCGACCTCGCGCGCGCGCTGCTCCAGTTCCTGGCGGCGCGTCTGCAGCCGCTCGAGAATGGCGCGCTCCGACGGCGACACCGACTGCGGGCTTTGTTCGGGAAACACCACGGTGCCATCGGGCTTCGGCGGTTCGGTGCCGGGAGCCGCCGGCTTCGGCGCCTCTTCGGCCTTCTTTTCTTCCTTGGGCGCGCCGTGGGTCGAGCCGGTAATGTCATCCGGATCGATTTTCACACCGCCCGGGAAACCAAGATTTTCCTGCGCCCACGACATCTTGGCCGGCTTGTTCGGCTGATAGTCGAACACGTAGCCGCCATCGAGCACCAGGCCCGCGATCTTCAGCACGGCAAGGCCGAAGATCGCAACCAGAACGACGGGCAGCACTCTGATGTCGCGGAACGATTTCATGCAGCGAGGCCATTCGTCCTTCGGCGCTCGGAGAACGCGTGTGCCGCGGCGGCGACCGCTTTCGCCGCCGAAACCATCGGCGCTGCCGCAGCGGGCTCCGCTTCCGGCGCCGCCGGCCGGGCTGCTGCCGCGATCTTGGACAGGCGGCGGATCACGCCGTCACCCTCGGCGAGCTGGCTCTTCAGATGCATCGACATCTGGGTTGCGGCGGTGATCTGGCTGCCGAGATGTTCGTTGACGTCGCGCACGGTGTGCTTGAGGCCGCCGATCGCGCGCTCGGCGATTTCGGTCGCGGTGATCAACTCGCCGATCGTGGCTTTCAGCGAATGTTCGTCCGCCTTCAGCCGCTTCAGGCGGTTGTTGAGCACCATGCAGTAACCGATCGTGAGCATCAGCAGCACCGCTACCAGACTCTCGATCACTATTCCGAGGGAATGATTCATTGTGCCTCCATCAACTTGGTTTGCTCGTCGGCCTTCTCGAACATCGCGAAGGTGGTATTGGGCTTGCGCAGCGGCTTGGTGACGCGAATGGCGACGCGGTCGCCGACCCGCCCCATCCGCCCTTCGGTCAGGATGACGTTGCCGCAGCGCACCGACACCAGCGCGTCGGCACGCATCTCCAGCGGCAGGGTGTCGCCGACCTTGAGCTTCATCAGGTGTTTGAGCGGAATATCGGCCTCATATAGCACCGCATCGACCGAGATCTCGGCCTGCGCCACTTCGGTCGCAAAGTGACCTTCCCAGATCGGATCACGGCCGAACTTTTCGCCCATGAACATCTGGAGCAGAACCGGGCGGATCGGCTCGATGGTGGCGTAAGGCAGCAGCAATTCGATATTGCCGCCGCGGTCTTCCATGTCGATGCGCAGCCGCACCAGGATCGCGGCGTTGGCGGGCCTCGAGATCGCGGCGAACCGCGGATTGGTTTCCAGCCGGTCGATCGAGAACGTCACCGGCGACAGCGGCCGAAACGCCTGCTCGGCATCGGCCAGCACGACCTCGACCAGCCGCTTCACCAGATTGGTTTCGATTGTGGTGTAGGGCCGGCCCTCGATGCGCAGCGAGGTCTGGCCGCGGCGGCCGCCGAGCAGCACGTCGATGATCGAGTAGATCAGGCTGGAATCGACCGTGGCGAGGCCGAAGTTTTCCCACTCCTCGGCCTTGAACACCGAGAGCACCGCCGGCAGCGGGATCGAGTTCATGTAGTCGCCGAAGCGCACCGAGGTGATGCGGTCGAGCGAGACTTCGACGTTGTCGGAGGTGAAATTGCGCAAGCTCGTGGTCATCAGCCGCA
>WNFM01260528.1_pt7 | contig 12811 bp, 12 predicted proteins | sample 5400271 | NCBI WGS metagenome assembly WNFM01 (sample SAMN13153352, study PRJNA577476) | soil metagenome | isolation source: 60 cm saprolite on Douglas fir-dominated hillslope | place: USA:California | collected 2013-09-17 | reverse complement strand
CGCCAATATTCCCTCGCTCGAGCACTTCGACAGTTGGCTGGCAGACATCCGGAGGGCGGCTTAGAACGTGTGCCATATCTGTGGAGGAATCTCACCTAGGTCCACCCATTCGCACGACCTCGTCGCCCTGACCGGCGACCCTTTGGGTCGCCTGCGGCCATTGTGTCGACCCAATTGCCAGACGCACCACTAGGCTGAACAGCTCCGGAGATCTGTAGACACTTCAAGTCTCTCCCCGCTTTGGGGGGACCACCCCGCACCTATTCGGCGGCGGGGCCCCCGGGGAGTAGCGGCGAAGCCGGGGAGGGGGTAATTCAGCCTTGGATCACCCAACGTGACCGAGCTAGCGGAAGGTCGGAGCTGTCGTCTAGCGGAGGTTGAGGAGGGGGGTCGATGGCGGCTGTTTACCCCCTCCCGGCCTGCGGCCGGACTCCCCCACCGAGTGGGGGAGAGACTTTGGTTGAACCCGCTCCCGGAGATTTGCAGCCAGCCCTACTGTCGCGTCATCTCGGGCGCTGTTCACACTAGGCTCCCACCCCTCCCCAGACTTCGCGGGCGACGGCGCCGACCAGCTCCAGCTTCCGCTGCTGTTCCTCGGGTGTGATCCGGTTGCCCTCCATGGTGGAGGCAAAGCCGCACTGGGGGCTCAGCGCCAGCCGCTCCAGCGGCACGTAAGCCGAAGCCTCCCCAATCCGGGCCCGTAGCTCGTCCGCAGATTCCAGGCGGCCCTTCTTGGTGGTGACCAGGCCGAGGACCACGGTACGGTCCCCGGGGACGTGGCGGAGGGGCTCGAAGCCGCCCGAGCGCTGGTCGTCGTACTCGAGCAGGAAGCGTTGGAAGTTGGTCTTCTGGAAGATCCGCGAGATCGGCTCGTAGTCGCCCTCGGCGTAGAACTTGCTCTGGTTGTTGCCCCGGCAGATGTGGAGGCCGAAGGTCACCTCGGGGTGGCCCGCGATGATCGCGTTGTCCATCTCGATGCAGCTGTCGATGACCTCTTCGGGGTCGCTGCCCCGCTTCCGATAGCCCTCCCGCATCTCGCGGTCGAGGAGCGCCGCATACTGGGGCGCGTCGACCTGAATGTAGTTGCAGCCGAGCCGAGCCAGCTCGCCGACCTCGCGCCGGGCGATGTCGACGATGTCGGCGAGGTATTCGTCGCGGGTCTTGTAGGCGCCCTTCGACTTCTCGGGGTCGTAGTAGGCGGCGGTCTGCTGAGCGCTGAGCAGGGTGACCTTGCCGGTCGTCTTCGTCCGCGCACGAAGGTAGGTCCACTCCTCGCTGCAGAGACTGTGCCGCCACTGCAGCTTCTCGACCACGACCGGCCGGCGGAGGACCAGCTCCTCACCCGATTCGTCGCGGAAGGGGATCGCCCAGCCACCGGTCCGGTCGAAGCCGTCGACCGAGTCGATGAGGTGGCCGTAAAAGGCGTAGCGGCGGAACTCCCCGTCGGTGACCACGTCGAGGCCGGCAGCTTCCTCCATGGCGACTGCCGAATCGACAGCGGAATCCTCGACTCTCTTCAGATCGGCCGCGCCGACCGAGCCTGCTTCGTAGGCCCTCCGCGCGGTGACCAGTGCCGGTGGCCGAAGCAGGCTCCCGACGACGTCGGAGCGGGCGATCATTTCTCCCTCATTTTGAACATCCACCGGCCCTCGGCACCTTTGCCGCTGAGGGCGGTCCGCCATCAAGATGACGCCGAGCGGACTCCGGACTGACCGATTCTGAGGATACGTCGGTTACCTTGTTAGCCCCGAACGCGCAATTCGGAAAATGGGAGGTGATAGCAAGTCGTGAAGTCTGGAAGATCCCGGAACGGCCAGGAAGGCCAGGGCATGGTCGAGTACGCCCTGATCCTGGTCCTCGTCTCGATCGTCGTTATTGTGATTCTTCTTACCATGGGGAACCAGATCCTCAACGTCTTCTCGAACGTGGTGGCCGCCCTCAACGGGTAGCGACCCACCGACCGCCCCACCCGCTCTTGAGACACCCTCCCCGCTCTGCGGGGGGGGCAGGGTGGGGAGGGTGTTAAAGGAGACCGGAGCGCGAAGGCTGGGTAGGATCAAGAAGTGAAGGTCCGGCCCTCTGCTGACCTCGCCGAGTCGATCCGGCGCGGCCTGCCGCTGACCGTCGCCGGCCAGATCGCCCTACCCGCACCCCTGGCCGGGATCGTTGTCCTGGTCCGCGGCGGACCGGTCCCCGGGGGTCTTTCGCTGGCCGCGGTGCTGCAGCCGCGAACTCTGCTCCGGGTGCCCGAGATGAAGGGCCTCAAGACCACCCGGCGCCGGAACGGCGAGGTCGTCGAGGGCAGCTTCGCGGTCACCCCGGGCCTCCTCAACCAGCTCGTCGTGGCCTGCGGGGCATGGCCGCTGGTGGTGCCCCTGCTGAACCCCAGCACCCCCGCCTACCCGGTGCCGGATGCCGCCGCTGTCGAGCGCGGGCTGGAGCTCTTCGGAACCGTGCTCAGCAATGTCGTGGAGGGGATCTACGACGCCGCCGGGAAGGACGTTCCGGGAGGCGAGCTGCTGCTCGCGCCAACCGGCCTCGGCGTCGAGACCGCGCTGGCCGGGTTCCGCCGGATCCGCAAGGGAGCCGCCGACATCGCCTCCCGGGTTCCCGGCCAGCAGCCTCCCGGCCGTGTCTACACCCCTCCCGCCGAAGGCGAGGAAGAGGAGGCGGCCGGGTTTGCCGACGTCGGCGGCCAGGCGGAGGCGGTGAGCCAGCTGGAGGCCGTCTGCCAGGCCATCAAGGAACCCGACAGCTACCGGCGCTGGGGCGTCCGGCCGCCTCGTGGCGTCCTCCTCTACGGCCCGCCTGGCACCGGCAAGACGCTGCTGGCCCGCGCCCTGGCCCGGGAGTCGGGCGCGCGCTTCATCCACGTTCGCGCCACCGATGTCGTATCGAAGTGGTACGGCGAGGCCGAGCGGAAGCTCCAGGAGGCGTTCGACTGGGCGCGGCGAGAGCGCCCTGCGGTCCTCTTCTTCGACGAGATCGACGCCCTCGGGCGCTCCCGCGAGTTCGCCCACGAGGCCACCCATCGCTTGGTCAGCACATTCCTCGAGAACATGGACGGCCTCGAGGGCATCGAGGGCGTCGTGGTCCTCGCCGCGACCAACCGGCCGGAGGCGGTCGACGAGGCGCTGACGCGTCCTGGTCGGTTCGACCGGCTGGTCGAGGTCGGGCTGCCCGACGCCGGCGGCCGCCAGGCGATCTTCGCGGTGCACCTGGCGAAGGCCGAGAAGCGTGCCGGCAGGCCGGTTTTCGAGCGCCTGGATGACGGCGGCTGGGAGCGGCTCCTGCTGGCGACCGAAGGGTTGAGCGGAGCGGACATCGCGGAAGCGGTCCGGCGGGCACTCGAGGTGAAGGTCCGGGCCGGCGCCACCGGCGGCTCAATCAGCCAGGACGAGCTGCTTGCCCAGGCGATGTCGGTCGCCCGGCCTTGGTAGGAAAGGACGCGATCAGCCGCCGGTAGGCGTCGGCCGCCGGAGTCGAATGCCGGGTCAGCTCGGGATCGCTGTCGAGCTCGATGTGGTAGAGCCCGAAGTCGGTGTGCTGGTTGAAGGCCAACCCCCATTCGCGGTTGGAGGTGATGCTCCAGCAGATGTAGGCGGCAATCTCGCAGCCCGCCTCGGCCGCCTCCTCGACCTCCCGCACGTGGCGCTCCAGGTAGTCGGCCCGGTGCACCCCGTCGGCCACGGCCACGCAGCCGTTCTCGACGACGACCACCTGCAGGTTTGGGAACATCTTTCGGTAGCGGTGGAGCATCGTGCCCAGCGCGCCGGGCCAGACCGGGGCATGATCGAAGCGTCCCATCCCTGCGTCGAAGAGCCGCTGGAGGCCGTCGAACTGGAAGCGCCTCACCCCCCAGTAGTAGTCGAACCCGACGAAGTCCAGCTGTCCCTTGCAGTCTGCCGGGCACAGGAAATTGGCGAGCCTACCCGACATGCCGAGGTTCCACCAATCGGCGGCGAGCACGGTGGGGAGGAAGGTCAGCACCCGCGGTAGGGGGCCGAGCAGGCGCTCGAGCGCCCGCTTCGCGCGCGTGCGCCGCGCGATCTGCTTACCGTGGCCGATCATCTGCTTCATGTTGGTGATCCGGGAGGCGCGCCAGTCAACCAGGCGCTGGAGCCAAGCCGGCAGCCCGAGGAGCAGCGGGTTGGCGCCGACCATCGCCTCCTCGTTCTGGCGCTTGATGACCCGGCGGGCATCGCGGTGGGCGCGGAACAGGTTGCGCATAAGGTGGTGATGGCTGGTCGCGTCGGCGGCCAGCCCGGGCGGCATCCGGTGGCGTGGCTGCCACCAGGGCTTCAGGTAGCCGAAGACCATCTCGCTCGGCTCGTTGAGCGTGATCCACCAGTGGACCCGACTCCCCAGCCGCGCGACCACCTGCTCGACATAGCGCTCGAAGCGATTGGGGAAGTCCTCATCGAGGGGATCGACATGCAATGGCCAGACGTAGTGGAGGAGGGTGACCATCGGCTCCATCCCCGCTTCCCGGATCGCCTCCACGACCGCCTGGTAATGAGCGAGCGCCTCGGTGCTGAAGACGCCCCGCTCGGGCTCGATGCGCGCCCAGCTGAGGCTGAAGCGGAACATCGTGCAGCCGAGACCGGCGGCGAGCCGGATGTCCTCCTGGTAGCGGTTCCAGAAGTCGGTCGCCTTGCCGCGGGGGACCTGGCCCGGGTTGCGCTCCCAGGCGTCGCGGATGTCCGGGTAGCGAGGGTCGTACGCCTCGCACTGGTGGTCGGCCGTGGCCACGCCGAAGTGCACGCCGTCATCATCGGATAGGAAAGCCCCCTTGTCATCCTCCCAACCACCGCCTCGACCAACTCGCGCCGAACTCGAGGCCGCCCGCGCGCTGACGGTGCCCGACGTGGCTGCGCCCGGGCTCCGGGTCCTCTTCTGCGGTATCAACCCGGGCCTCTACACAGCAGCGATCGGCCACCACTTCGGCCGGCCCGGCAATCGCTTCTGGCCCGCCCTCCACCGGTCGGGCTTCACGCCCCGCCAGCTGGCACCGTGGGAGGAGGACGAGCTCCTGGCGCTCGGGCTCGGCATCACCAACCTGGTGGCACGGACGACCGCCGTGGCGACCGAGCTCTCGGCCGCCGAGCTTCGCGAGGGGGGCTCGCAGCTCGTCGCCCGGCTGGAGGAATACCGGCCGGGCTGGCTGGCGATGCTCGGATTGGGGTCCTACCGCGCCGCCTTCGGGCAGCCTGGCGCGGGGCTGGGCCCGCAGCCGGAAGCCCTCGGCCCGTCGAGGGTCTGGCTGCTTCCCAACCCGAGTGGGCTCAACGCCCACTACCAGCTCGACGCCCTCGCAACCGAGTTCCGGCGGCTGCGGGAGGCGATTTAGGAACAGGTGTTTGAAATCGGCGATTGGTACTTATGCTGTGTCGGTGCCGACGACCGCCAACCTGAGTGAGACCGAGAGCCGCGCCTGGGTAGGGCTGCTTCACTCTTACGCAACCCTGGTGAAGCACCTCGACGCCGAGCTGATCGCCGCCCATGGGCTGTCGCTCTCCGGCTTCGAGGTCCTCTGGCGCGTCGCGGCGGCCGACCACGGCCGGCTCCGGATGACCGAGCTGGCCGACCTGGTCATGCTCAGCCCGAGCGGGCTCTCCCGGCTCGTCGACCGGCTGGAGGCGGACAAGATGATTGAAAGGGTCGCCTGTCCCGAGGACGGCCGGGCCATCAATGCGACCATCACCGAGCTCGGCCGGGCGCGGCTCGCGGAGGCCCAGGGGACCCACTTCGAGGGAATCAAGCGACGCTTCCTGAGCAACTTCAGCGAGGCCGAGGTGGGCCAGCTGGCGGATTTCTGGCTGAGGCTCGCGCCGCACTGCGACTGACCGGCGCGCTCGTCGCCGCCTTCCTACTGCTCGCCGCCACCACCTGCGGCAACTTCGCCGCCCCGAAGCCGAAAGCCTCGCCATTGCCTCGTGGCTCGCCTTCCACCAAGCCCGCGCCGCTGCCGACGGCCGTCACCGGCGATGCGCCCTGGCCCAGCTACCAGGGAAGCTCCGCGCGTTTCGGCGTCGGCTTTCCGAGTCCCGCCCTCGACTCGATAACCCAGGCATGGTCGGTGACGCTCGACGGCGCCCAGTACGCCCAGCCCCTGCTCGCCTTCGGCCACGTCTTCACGGCGACCGAGAACGACACCGTCTATTCCTTCGACGCGGCGACCGGCGCCCCGGCCTGGCAGCAGCACCTCGGCGACCCGATGCGCGCGCGGTCGCTGCCCTGCGGCAACATCGACCCCTCCGGCATCACCAGCACGCCGGTCATCGACGCGGCGACGGGGACCCTTTACGCGGCCGGCTTCGTGCAGCCGGGCCGCCACGTGCTCTGGGCGCTCGACACGGCGACCGGCGCGGTCCGCTGGCAGCGCACGATCGATCCGCCCGCCCTGAGCCCGCTGGTCCACCAGCAGCGCTCCGCCCTGACCTTTTCGAAGGGCCGCGTCTACGTCCTCTTCGGCGGACTCTACGGTGACTGCGGGAACTACCGGGGCTGGGTCGTCGCCTCGCCGGCAGATGGCAGCGGCGATCTCCTGAGCTACCAGGTGAAGTCCGGCCGGGAGGGCGGCATCTGGGCGCCCGGCGGCGCTTCCGTCGACCCCGCCGGCAACCTCTTCGTCGCCGCCGGCAACGCCGAGGGGGCGGGGTTCAACTACGGCAACTCGGTGATCCGCCTGACTCCCGAGCTGGCCGAGGCGGACTACTGGGCGCCCGCCAACTGGGCCTCCCTTAACGCCTCAGACACCGATGTCGGCTCGATCACACCGGCGCTGTTACAGGACGGCCTCGTCTTCCAGGCCGGGAAGGCGGGGATCGGCTACCTCATCCGCAGCAAGCCCATGGGAGGGATGGGCGGCGAGGTCTTCAGCGGCCGGGTCTGCAACGGCCTCGACTATGGCGCGGTGGCTTACGCACCCCCCTTCCTTTACGTTCCCTGCCGCAACATCGGCGTGACGGCGCTGGCCGTGGGGAGCGATCGCTTCGACATCGCCTGGAAGGTGGCCGGCGGGGGCAACACGCCGGTCGTCGCCGGTGGCTGGCTGTGGACGATCGGTAGCACGTCCCTGGTGCAGGTGGCGCTCGACTCCGGTGCGGTTCGCTCCCGCACCGCGCTGCCCGGGGCGGCGCCGTTCGCGACCGTGTCGGCCGGTTACGGCCGTCTCTATGTCCCGGCCGGAACGGCGCTGCTGGCCTTCGCCCCGGCCTAGGAGAGTCGCTCATTCGAGGGCGAGCGGGCCTTACTCCAGAGCCAGCGGCGCGCATTCGAGGGCGAGCGCGCCCTATTCCTGTTGAACGGCAGCGCGCACTCGAGGGCGAGTTCGCCTTATTCCTGCGAGATGCTCCGAATCGGTGCCGAAGGCATTGAAGAACCTTGCTAGGCGATCGCGTACTGGACCTGGACCCGGATCACCACCTCGAGGTCGCCGACCGGCACCGCCGTGTCCTTCGCCGCGGTGGCGAGCGAAGCCCCGTAGATGTTCGGCCCCTGGTAGCCGCTCGCCTGGTCGGTGACGCTGAGGAGCTGGCCCACCCGAACGCCGCCCGCCTTTGCCATCGCGTCCGCTTTCGCGCGGGCCTCGCCGATCGCCTGGGCGCGCGCTTCCGCCTCGGCCGGCTTCCGGTCGTCGACGGCGAACTGGAGCGAGGCGTTGGTGGCGCCCGCGTCGCCGGCGAGCGCGTCAAGCGCCTTACCGACCTTCGTAACGTCGCGAAGTGTGAAGCTGATCTGCTCAGAGGCCGTGTAGCCGGAGATCTTGGGGTAGCTGTTCTGGTAGCTCGGAGACAAGCTATAGCCGTAGGTTTTGACGTCCTTGTCCGCGATGCCGAGATCCTTGGCGGCTTTGAGGACGTTGACCACCCGCTGGGCGACCTGGGCTTGGGCGTCTGCCGCGCTGGCCGACCCGGCGGTCATTCCGAGGTTGAGCACGGCGATGTCTGGCTTCACCTTGATCGTCGCTTCGCCCGAGGTCTGGATGCCGACGCCGGCCGGGTTGGTCGCGGCTGCCGTGGGTGCGGCGTTCACGATCGCCGGCCGGCTGTTGAGGCTGAACGCCACCACGACGACGGCGAGGGCAAGGAGGCCGAGGGCTGCTTTCTGATACGCGGTCATCTCAATCACTCCTGGAAACCGAAGCTCTGGTACTGCAATGACGCAGCCCGGTCCGGCTGGGTAATGCGGCCGGCCGATAACCCCGCGGGGACCCTGATTTGAGCGCGCGATGAGGCAGATAAGCCGGGAAGAAGTAGCTCGCCCGGCGACAGCCTCTTGCCGAAGGCAGCATGATCACAAGGCGCTCGATCGCATTCGGTGTCGCCTTGGCGGCAACGCTCGCCTGCGCCGGCACGACAGCCTCCGCCGCGCAGCTCAAGCTGGCTCCCGGACTGAGCACCATCGGAGGTGCAACGATCGTCCCCTACCAGGCGACGCCGACCGTCGTCGACCGAACCACCATGCCGAACGGAAGCGACTTCCGCAGCACCGTCTCGCTTCGCCTCTCGGCCGCGGTTAACCGCAGCATCCCACCGGCCACGGCGAGCCCGGACAGCGAATCCCCTCGCACCCTCAACTACAGGGCGGTGCCCGCCGCACCGCAGCAGCTGAGCGTGGCGGCCGGGATAAACGAGGCGAAGGTCAGCTGGGCGGCCCCCGTCCTTAGGAACTTCCCCGTCGACGCCTACCTGCTCAGCTACCAGCCCGGTGACGGCAATCTGGTGCTCGACCCGGCCACCCTCAGCGCGACCTTCAAGAACCTGACCGGCGACACCGAGTACTCCTTCCGCATCCAGGCGTCGAACGCCTTCGGCGACTCGGTCCCGGCTGTCGCCAGGGCCACCGTCCTGTCACCGCCGCCCCCGCCGCCCCCGGCCGTGGAAGCCGCCGCGCCGTCGCCGGCTTACAACTCGAGCTCCCACGTGATCTCGGGCGTCACCTTCATCTACCAGTCGCACAACCTGAGCTGCGAGGAGGCGGTCACCTCGATGGGGCTGACCCACCAGGGCATGCGCGTCAGCCAGGACCAGATCTTGGCCGGCCTGGGCGTCGACAACACCCCGGTCGTGGTCAGCAATGGCATGGTGGTCAGCTGGGGCAACCCCGACCGCGCCTTCGTCGGCAACGTCAACGGCCTCGAGAGCAACCGCACCGGCTACCAGGCCAACCCGAAGGCCCTGATGCGCGTCATCAACTCCTACGGCGGCCGCGTGGTCGAATGGGCCGAGCCCGGCGTCCAGGGCTCGATCAGCGCCCAGGAGATCTACGCCCAGGTCCAGGCGGGCCATCCTGTGGCTGCCTACGCGACCTGGGACTGGCGCTATCACACGCGCCATGACTATCGCTCTGAGGACGGCAACATGGTCGCCTGGATCGGTCCCGCCGATGCTCACGTCTACCTGGTCGTCGGCGTCAGCTCGGACTCGGTCCTCGTCAACGACCCGATCCGGGGCCAGTACTGGGTCGCCAGGGGTTCCTTCGAAGCGGCGTACTCGGACTTCTCGATGGCGATCGTATTTGCCTGAGCTGCTCATCGCCCCGGACAGTAGTGGTGTCAGCAATCCGCGGCTTATAGTTCACTTCCCCCAGTCAACCCCAGCCGGGTAGGTTTCGCTTCTGATGCAGATCGGCGCGGCCGTCAAGGTCATCTTGCTCGCGGTCGTCGTGGTCGCGTCCGCGGCGGGGACGCTTGAGGTGAAGCACGTGCTGGGCGCACGGTCCAGCGGGCCCGACCTTTCCAACCTGCCGCCGGTGACCGAGGTCTCGCCGACCGTCGCCCCTTCGCCGACCGCCGAATCCACCCCGCTGCCTTCTCCCTCCCCGACCCCGCTGCCGGCGGCGTTCCGGCTCGGGGTACCGTTCACCACCCAAGCGCCGCTGGGCGACTGGGCGAAGCACCAGAACAGCTGCGAGGAGGCGAACCTGCTCCAGGTCGACGCCTACTGGAAGGGCGACCGCTCCAGCACGCTCGATCCCAACGCCGCCGAGAAGGGGATCGCCGACCTGGTGGCCTGGCAGGTCCGGACCTGGGGCTCGGAGGACGACCTCACCAACAAGCGGCTGGGCGAGCTTGCCGCGCAGTACTACGGCTACCAGTACGAGATCCAGCCGATGTCCGAGGAGGGGATGAAGCGGGCGATCGTGAACGGCATCCCGGTCGTCCTCGGGGTGACCACCCACGGCCTCGGCAACCCGCATTACCCGAACTACCAGGCTCACTACCTGGTGCTGGGCTACAGCGTCTCCCACTACGTCACGATCGTCGGCTACGACGACCAGGGCTTCATCCTCAACGACCCCGGCATCACCCCGGGCCACGGCTACCACGTCCTCTACGAGCGGCTGGCCTTCGCCGTCGACAACCTCGACCAGCAGCGCCCCACCCTCAACGAGGGAAGAGTGATGCTCCTCATCCGGCCGAAGCAGTGAGTGCCGCCGCCGACGATCTCGCTGGAACGGTGAGCTCCACCGCCGACGCGCTGGGGGCCAAGACGCCCCGCAACGCCGTCCTGATCCTGGCGGCGCGCACGGTGTCCCGGGTCATCGCGCTGGTGATGGTCCTCGTGATGGCCAACCACCTCGGGGCATCTGGCTACGGGCGCTTCGGCACCCTGGTCGCCTACAGCGCCCTGATCGGGGTCGTGGCCGACCTCGGCCTGAGCACCCTCTTCACCCGCGAGGCGGCCAGGCGGCCGGAGCAGCTGGGCGACTACCTCTCGACCCTCATCGTCGGGCGGATACCGCTGGTGCTGGCCGCGATCCTCCTGCTCAGCCTTGCCCTCTGGCAAGCGGGCCTCTCCTCGCTGATCCTTCCCGGCGCGCTCCTGATTGCCCTGAGCGGCTACTCGACCATGGTCCGCAACAGCTTCTACGCGACCGGCCGGCTGGGGCTGGAGGTGGTCGCGATCCTGGTCGAGATCGGCGTCCTCTCCACTTTGATCTTCGTCGGCGCCCGGGCCGGCGCCGGGGTGAGCTGGTTCGTGTGGTCCTACGTTGCTTCCTACGTCGCCAGCATCGCCTACACGGTGGTCGCCCTCCACGCCTTCGGGATCGGCCGGCTGCGCGCCCGCTTCGACGCAAGGCTCTTCCGGGCGTGGCTCCTGATGGCTCTGCCGCTGGCGGCCGGGTTCCTCCTCACCAACCTCTACTTCCGCGCCGACATCCCGATCCTGCAGCACTTCCGCCCCTTCGCCGAGGTCGGCTGGTACCAGCTTGCCTACAAGCCGTTCGAGGCCACCCAGTTCGTCCCCCTGGCGGTGCAGGCGGTCGTCTACCCGCTGCTCAGCGTCTACTTCGCGAGCGCCCCCGACCGCCTCGACCGCGCCTACCAGAAGTTCTTCAAAGTCCTCCTTATGGCGGGCTGGCCACTCACGGTGACCGTGTTCGTGCTGGTCCACCCGCTGGGCCGCGTGCTCCACCTCTACCCGCAGTCGGAGCCGGCGCTCCGGATCCTCGCCTTCGGGATCGTCTTCCTGTTCATCAACTCGGCCTTCACGGCGATGCTCTTCTCGACCAACCGGCAGGGCCGCTACGCCTGGGCGACCGGCATCGCGGCGGGGGTGAACATCGGGCTGAACCTGCTGCTCATCCCCTTCTTCGGCTACCTCGCGGCGAGCGCGACCACGGTCCTGACCGAGGCGGTGCTGAGCGCGGCGGGGTGGTGGCTTGTCGGCCGCTCTCGGCTGCCCTGGCTGCGGGTCGGCTGGCGGGTCCTGGCGGCCGGCGCCATCCTCGGCCTGGTCCTCCTGCCGCTGGCGCGCTTCCCCTTCTACGTTGGACTCGCCGCCGCCCCCGTCGTCTACCTGGCGGCGCTCCTCCTGCTGCGGGCGTTTGACGCCGATGAGAAGACGCTCTTGCGGCTCGGCTTGCGCCGGCTGGGCCTCCTCAAGGTGGCCCAGCAACCGGCCTAGGCTCGGCGGGTTAGGCGCCCTTCGGGTGGATCACCAGCATCACCAGGCCCTCGTTGAGGTTGGGATGCTGCTGGTCGAGGTTGCCGATCGCGAAGAGAAGCTGGCTGTACTCGACGTGGTAGCCGCGGCCGGGCGTCAAACCGGGATCGTTGAGCACGAAGCTCGAGCCATCGAAGCCGACGATGGTGACGAAGTGGGAAACGCTGTAGCCGGGCTGCAGGTAGTGGGTGGCATAGCCGGGATAGTGCTCGTTGCCCAGCGCGTGGGTGGTGACGCCGAGGATCACGGGCCGGCCGAGCCTGAGCTGGTCCTGGATCGACTGTTCGGTGAGGGGCACGACCTCGTACTGGTAGCCGTAGTACGCCTCGGCGAGCTGGCCCAGCCGGATGTCGGTCAGGTCGTCCTCGGAGCCCCAGTTCTTGACCTGCCAGGTGACCAATGAGTTGATCGTCCGGTCGGCGACGTAGCGATCGAGGACCGCCGAATGGTCGCCGCCCCAGTAGGCCGCCACCTGGGCCAGATTGGCCTCTTCGCACGACTCCTGGTGCTTGGCCCAGTCGCCGAGCGGCGCCTGTGTGGTGAACGGGACGGCCAGGCGGAGCGAGCCCCCGGTCACAGAGGTCGAGGGGGAGGGGATGGGCACCACGGTGACATTGCCGCCGGTGAAGCCGGCCACGTCGCTCCCGTAACCGTCCACGAAGATGGTTCGGTAGCCGTAATAGCCGAGGTTGGTTATGGCGAAGAGGACCCCTATCACCAGGGCCCACTTCACCACTGTGCCGAGCATCGCTCCCCAGTGAACGAACCACGAGGGGCACGGTGGAGGCACGCCGGAGTCGTCTCACCGTCACCCGACCGTCAGCGGCTACTACTCCTAGGATGGTTGGCGGGTTCGG
>WNFM01320399.1_pt1 | contig 12813 bp, 12 predicted proteins | sample 5400271 | NCBI WGS metagenome assembly WNFM01 (sample SAMN13153352, study PRJNA577476) | soil metagenome | isolation source: 60 cm saprolite on Douglas fir-dominated hillslope | place: USA:California | collected 2013-09-17 | reverse complement strand
TGTTGGAGCGAGCACTAGCGCTCGCGACACTGGCCGGCGTGGTCACAGCGCCGGTGCCGCCGTAGCCTAGGCTCGGACGGCGGACGGGCCGCCTGAGACGGCCCCGCAAGCGGTGATCCCGAAGCCGAAAGCCACTGAGGGGGAGCGCATCAGAACCTCCCGCTTTTTAGCGGGGGAGTCTCAGCGATCCGGCAATGGCTTCTCAGGATCGGTACTTTGGCCCGCACCTGAGGAGGCTGAACCCGCAGGTGGGGCGTTGCTCTCCGGCGTGCTCGCCGCGTTCGTGTCCACCCGGCGCGCGCGATGGACATCCAGCGCGCTCACCCGTGCGCTGGCGGGAGGGAGGCTCGTCGGCGTCAGTGGCTCGCCGAGATCTAGCGTGACAGCGCGCAGAAAGCGCCCAATGCGACTCCAGCGGTGCGGGAAGGTCTCGGCCCAGAACCGTTCCGCGCCGGGCGCGCCGAACGCCACCACGACATAATGACTCCCGCCGAACTCGTATTCCATGCGCACGAGCGGCACCCGCTGCACGGAGACCTGACAACTGAGCACCCGGCGCTCCGCGGGCGCTTCCAGCTCGATCGCGGAGGGAGACGCCACGGGAAACTCGGCCTGTGCGAAGGCCATCACGGCCTCCCAGACCGTCTGGGGCACGTCTGGGGGACGTGCTTCCACCGTCAGATCGGCGCGGGCGCCATACCAGGCGCGGGCACCGACTCCCCGCGCCAGCACATCGTCGGGCACCCACTGCGCCACGGCGCCCTCCAGGGGGAGGCTGCGGGTGCTCAGCCGAGTGTCGAACCGGCGCACGATCTCGCGATAGTGACTCAGGTGGCCCGTCCCTTTGCAGATGGGGCAGGCTTCCTGCCCGCTGCCGGCGCACGTCGCGCAGCGGCGTTTTCCCTGCTCGCAGTCGCATGGCACAGTGCCATCGGTGCAGTTGGGGCAGGCGATGGTCTCGCCAGGGTGTGGCCCTGCGGGCGACCAGGAGGAGGACGGTGGCGGCGACACGCCGCGGTCTTGTCGCAGGTGCTCAGCGAATCCAACGATCCGCTCTCCTGCTTCTGTGGCGAGGCGTTCCGCGTGGCGATGCAGATGGGACGCGCTCTGGCGAGCCAGGGGCTCGAACGGGGTGATGGGCACACGTCCACGTCCGCGGCAGCGCGGACACGTCAGGTGCGCGCTGCCGCGGCAGCGTGGGCAGATGTCGAAGCCACGTCCTTCGCATTTGCCACAGCTGCGCCGGCCACCGCCCTGGCACGCCGCGCAGGAATACACCCCGCCCGCTGTGGGCAGCCGCTCACGCCGCTCTCCAGCCTCGATCTCCGGCGTGGCAGGAAACTCGTAGGCCCACACATCCACCGGCGGCGCGCCCTGCGCTGGTTGGTCGCGGCGGTGAAGCTCCGAACGCTCGCTGAGTAGACGGGCCTCTCCACGCTCGCGCACCTCAACGCGCGCTGGATCGACCAGAAAGTCGATGTCCACCCAACGGCGCGCCAGGACGCGAGCCCGCTCGCCAGCCTCGACGGCGATCTCCGTGCTCGGGGTGGGAGCGACCGCACTTGCCTCCCAATGCGCACCGGCGCGCTCCACCACTCGTCGTACCCGGCCCCCCAGATCGCCAATGCGCGCGCGGATCTGGGCCACTGCTTCGCGCGCCTGGCGCTCCAGATCATCAGCGGCAGCATGTTCCTGGTCGGAGGTCTCGGGGTGGTTGCCCGTTTCGTCGTCGCCCACGCTCGCTCCTCCTTCACCATGTCAGGCAGGTATCCAATCGGGCATCGGGGGTGATGCGCTTCTCTCATGCAGTGTACGCCATAGGGGTGAGCGCGGTTGCGCGGGCGTGCCATAATACAGCAGGCGGCGGCGGAGGGCCGCGCCTGACCATGTGCAGGCGTGAACGGCAACACGCGATGTTCCGTTCAGCGCAACGGCTTGCGCAGCGGGGGCTGGGCGGAACCCGGGTCGCCAGCCCGACGGACCGGCGGGCTGGCGGCCCAGATCCTGCAGGAGGAGGTGCGCCTTGGGGCGTGCCGCATTCTCTGTGAAAACGCGGGTAAGCGAGAGGCCTAAAGGGTGGGCTGTGTTGACGGCGCGCTACTCAGCCCCTATAATGCGGCCCGTGCACGCCATGCGGGCGTTCGAGCAGTGGGGCACAAACGACCGACGACAGGTGCGGACTGCGGAGACCAGCGGGGACATCACACCACACGTTGGCCGAAGTGCCGGGGGAGAAAGTTCGTGGAGTGCGCCAACGAGCGACTGCAGGTACGCCCCGAGATCGCCGATGTCGAGGAGTATGTGCCCGGAGAATCGCTCGATGCCTTCAGCGCCCGCACCGGTGTTCCTATCGAGCGACTGATTAAGCTGAACAGCAATGAGAGCCCATACGGGCCGTCGCCGCGTGTGGCGGCGGCGCTGGGAGCCTTCACCAGGTATAATCTCTACCCTGATCCAGCCGGCACCGCGCTGCTGCACACGCTGAGCGCGTACGCAGGCGTTGATCGCTCCCATCTGGTGCTGAGCAACGGCAGCAACGAGCTGATCGCGTTGCTGTGGCGGGTGTTCCTCGCGCCAGGTGACTCCGTGGTGACCTGCCCGCCAACGTTCAGCCTCTATGCCACCGCTGGGACACTCTGCGGCGCCCAGACGCTATCCGTCGCCCGCGGCCCAGACTACGCCGTAGACGTGGAGGCCGTGCGCGCTGCGCTGCGGCCGCAGACGAAGCTGATCGTGCTCTGCTCGCCCAACAATCCTACTGGAAACCTCGTGCCACGCGACGACGTGCTGGCGCTCCTGGATACGGGACGCATCGTCGTGGTGGATGAGGCGTATGTCGAGTTTGCCGGAGACGACGCCCTGGCGGCCAGCCCGATCGCGCTCGTCCCCGAACACGACAATCTGGTGATCCTGCGTACCTTCAGCAAGTGGGCCGGGCTGGCTGGATTGCGGTTGGGCTATGGGGTGTTCCCTACATGGCTCGTGCCTCACCTCCGCAAGCTTCAGCTGCCCTTTGAAGTGAATCTGGCGGCTCACATCGCGGCCCACGAGACGCTCGCGGATCTGCCGCTGATGCGCGCGCGGATCGCGGAGGTCGTGGCCGAGCGCGAGCGCCTGGCCACGCTGCTGGCGGCGCAGCCGTACCTCCAGGTGACACCGTCGCGGGGCAACTTCATTCTCGCGGAGCTGACGCACCCGAGCGTTTCCATGGCCGCCTTCCGCGCCACTATGGAAGCGGCGGGCATTCTGCTGCGCTACTACCGCACGCCCGACCTCGCCCGCCACGTCCGTGTGACGGTCGGCACCGCCGCGCATACCGCGGCCCTCGCCCGCGTGCTCGACACCATCCGCAAGCGACTGTACACCGGCGCGGCGCACGATCGCACGCCCGCTTACGCCGACCAGACCACCACCCAGGCCTAGCGCATGGCGGCCCGGTCCTGACACCGCGATGGACGGCGCGCACCAGCGCCGTCATGTTGTATCCTGACGCCAGCTAAGAATTGCTCGTCTCATCCCTGGGCATGACCTGCCAATCTGGGTGCGCCCAGGCGCGCTCATAGAGAGGGGAAGCGTGACTCGCGGCCCGCCCAGCGGGCCTGCGACTGCGCGGTACAGCTATGGACGATGTGCGCTTCGACCGTCATTTTCGTACGCCCAGCTCCGAAGGCTACCACTTGGTGCACGGCTCAACGCGTGTGGGGACAGTAGATCTCCACTTCACCTCGACCACAGTGCATTGCACGCTGATCGTGGAGCGCGAGCTGGATAAAGCCGAGCTCGCCAAGCTGATCGAGCAGATCGACGAAGACCTGGTCCTCTCCGCCGACACGCCGCGCGACGACTTCCTGGTCAGCGTCTACTTCGGCAAGGAGGTCGGCTTCTACAGCGACGCCTTCCGCGCCGACGACGAAGGCGCCGAGGTCAGCGACGACGACGACCAGTTCAGGTAGCCGCGGCCCTGTCTCCGCCTCGTGTGGGTTATGCGGCAAGTCCGCGCGTCTCTGCGCGCTGCCGTGGGAGGCAGGCCCTACTCGCCCGCGTCCTCCGGCGCGACATGCAGCGAGCGCTCCCGCTCATAGGTCACCAGGCCAGGGCCGCCCCCTTTGAGGTGCCGTACGTGGCGCTGCTCGGTATAGTCCACAGCCACGCTCGCCGCGGCGCGGGCCTGGCTGTAGTAGGCGGCGAGGGCGGCCGCCTCGTGGAGCGTCGCCTCGGGCACCGGGCGTCCTCCGCTCTTGACGATCACGTGCGCGCCCGGCACGCCACGGGCGTGCAGCCAGAGGTCCCCACCGCTCGCCTGGTGGAAGGTGACTGTTTCATTCTGCTGGCTGTTCCTGCCGACGAGCACGGTAACGCCGTCCGAGGACTGGCGGCGCAGCGGCGTGCCGCCTGGCGACTCCCTTTGGCTCCTGTCCGACTTGCCGCGCTGGCGCGGAGCTCCCGGTTTGCCTTTGCCTGGTTTCGCGCCGTGCTGCTGCGGCCGCTCTCCGGGTCGGGCGCCGCGCCGCCCGCGCAGGTATCCTGCCTCGGCGAGCTCCGCGCGCACCAGGGCGATTTCCGGCGTCGTCTCCGCCAGCGCGAGATCCGTCAGCAGCTGCTCCACACGCGCGCGCTCGATGGCGTTGGCCTGCAGCTGCGGCGGGATCTGCGCGGCCGCTCGCCGCAGCTTCTGGTAGCGTGCGAAGCGCCGGTTGGCGTTCTCGACGGGGGTCAGCTGGGGGTCCAGCGCGATCGTTGCGCTGTGCGGCGAGCCATCGGTGCCCGGGCCGAACGGGTTCTCGACGGTGAAGCGCGTCGCGCCTGGCGCGATCTGCATCTGGTAGGCAAGCAGGATGTCGCCTTCTTCGCGCAGGCGGTCAGCCTCCGCGAGACCGTCCAGCTCGGCCTGCAACACGTCCGCCTTACGTAGACAGCGCTCATGCCGGGTCTGCAGCGTGCGCTGCAGATCGCTCTTGGCACCCGCGACGGCGTCGTGCCATTCAGCCCGGCGATAGTAGGCGGCGAGCGTCGCGCTCATGCTCGGCATGGGCTGCAGCGCCAGCCCGGCGTATTGGCGCGGCTCGTACGCGGCGAAAGCTGCCGGCTCCCCGCCACGTACGGCGCTCGGCGCGGCGACAGCCGACGCCGCCGAGTGGTCGAGCACTAGCGTGGGGCGCCAGGCGCCAGTGGTGGGCAAAGCCGCCAGGGCGCGCGCTTCACGTGCGACGGCGTCCCAGGGCGCCTCCAGCGCCAGCGGGGCCTCGGGAGCCGCCAGGGCGCGCGCCGCCACTTCGCGTCCCGCCTCTGCGCTGAAGCCACGCAGGTGCACCATCAGAAGGTCTGCCACGCGTGGCGCACGCCGCGCGCTGCCGGCGCCGGCCAGCATCTCCTCGGCCGCGCCGCGCAGATCGTCCGCCGTAACGCTGGCGCCTTCGAGCCGGGCGAACGTCTGTCCAGCCAGTGTCCGCGTCTGTGGCGGCGGGGGCCGATACAGCTCGTTCGGTGCGATGGTCCGATAGCGGTTGACGTCCGCCCGCACCAGTCGCAGCGCGCCCAGGATCGTGCCGGCCTCGTCACGCAGCACGAGGTTGCTGAGCCGCCCCATGATCTCGACGATCAGCCAGACGGGCGGGGACGCGCCGCGCGCGCAGCCGAGCTCCAGCACGCGCTCCCACGGCGGCTGGTGGATGGCGATGATGCGCGCGCCCTCCACATGCTTGCGCAGCAGCATGACGAAGACGGGCGGCTCGGTGGTGAGCTTCTGGGGCTTGCGCTCGATGAGATGCACGCGGGCAAATTGCGGGTGCGCCGAGGCCAGGAGCCACGACGTGCGCCCCGCACCCCAGCAGTGCAGCGCGATTGCCCGCGGTGTCGGCTGGATGACGTCTTCGATGCGCGCCCCCAACAGATCCGCGCGCAGCTCGGCCGTGAGCGCCGCCAGCGTCAGCGCGTCAACGTGCATGGGTACCTCACCGGCCACAGGTGCGCTTCGCTGCCGCCCCACAACCGGCGGCGTGTAGGAGTATATCGCGTCTGCTGTTGCCGCGGTGTCTGGACCGACCGGCGACAGCGGCCCGATGCGCGTGCTAGAATGGCGCTAACGCTGGGAGAGACGTGACCGCGGCGAGCCAAGGCACCTGCTGGGGGTGAGTCGGTGGCGGCGCGAGATATCACACACCGCCAGGGCGCGAGGCCGGCGCACCCAGCGCAAACGAGGGGAGCCCCATCGCGATGGAACCGAACGGGCCGCACATCCAGGTGCCGCGGTGCCCGCTCATGGTCGTCTTCTCTGGGCCGTCTGGCGTCGGCAAGACGACGATCACTCAGTCCCTCGTGCGCCGCGGCTGGAACGGGCACCTGGTCGTGACGGCCACGACGCGCCGACCCCGTCCGGGCGAGCTCGACGGCGTCCACTACCATTTTCGCACGGCCCGCGAGTTCGAGCAGATGCTGCAAGCCGGGGAGCTCCTCGAACATGCGGAGGTCCACGGCAACTGGTACGGCGTGCCCGCGGCGCCAGTGCGCGCCAAGCTTGCGGCGGGAATCGACGTCATCCTGACCATCGATCCGCAAGGGGCGCAGAGCGTGCGCGAGCGCACCAAGGGCGTGGTATCCATCTTTCTGGTGCCGGAGTCGGTGCACGAGCTCGTCGAGCGCATGAATCGGCGGACGTTTGATACTGCCGAGCAGCGCGCGCTGCGCCTGCTGAACGCCGAGCGCGAGATGGCCGAGCTGCCCAAGTACGACTACCTCATCGTCAATCGTCCCGGCCGCGTGGACGATGCGGTGGCCCAGCTCGAAGCGATCATAACGGCCGAGCACTGCCGTGTGCAGCCGCGGTGCCCCGAAGTGTGAGGGCGAGCGTCCCCGGAGCTGGATGATCTCATGCGTCACCCCACGGATAGCGCGCGATGTCGGCGCGCACGAAGCCGAGGCAGGCCTCGGCCGCCGGAGAGCGCATGTGATCGCGCCGCCAGGTCAGCAGGACCGTGCGCGTGAGCACCGGCGCAGTGATTGGCACGATCGCGATGGCCGGGCCGTGGGACTGCGCCACTGAGCGCGGCACCACCGAGACGCCCAACCCTGCCGCCGCTGACCCTCGGATGGCGCCGAGGTCCCCGCTCTCGAAGATGACACGCGGGACGAAGCCGGCCTCCTCTCCCGCGCGTTGCACGGCTCGGCGTAACCCCGACCCCACCTTGAACGCGATGAACGGCTCGCCGCGCAGCTCCGCGAACGTCACGCCGGAACGCTCTGCCAGAGAATGATCCGGGGCGGCGATGAGAACCAAGTCCTCGGTGAATAGCGGTTCCGCCACGACCGCAGTGTCGGTGAGCTCCGACGACAGCGCCGCTTCCGTTACATGGACGACGGCGATGTCCACCTGCCCCGTAGCCAGCAGGGCCATGAGCTGCTCGGTGACCTCCTCGCGCAGGACGATCTCGACGCCCGGATAGTCCCGGTGAAAGCGGGCCAGCATCATCGGCAACCGGAATGCGGCGATGAACGCCAGCGTCCCGATGACCACCCGTCCGCGCACCCCCCCGGCATAGGCGCGCATCTCCTCCTCCGCGCGCTCCACATCGGCCAGGATGCGCTCGGCGCGTATCAAAAGCGCTTCCCCGGCCGGTGTCAGGCGCACGCGGCGATTCGCCCGGTCCAGCAACGCGACGCCGAGCGCACGCTCCAGCTGGGCGATCTGCTGCGAAAGCGCCGGCTGCGCGATGTGGAGCGTGCGGGCCGCCCGGGTGAAATGCCGCTCGCGAGCCACCGCGGCGAAGTAGCGCAAGTGTCGCAGTTCCATCGCACACCATTCCTGATTGATGGCCCGCTCGATAAGCTGGACCTATGAAGTTGATCAGAACATATATTGGACCTATCAAGACATCTATGCAATACTCGGTGCGGAGGCGGATTGAACGTCCGTTCTGCATAGCGTCCGCGCGAGCGCGAACTGCCAGCGTTGGGCGACTCGCCATAGCCTTTGACCAACGAGAGGAGCGCAAATAATGGGTGCATGTGTGTTCTGTGATTCGGTCCCAGACCTGGTTCATGTCGTAGGCGGCACGATCTACGAAGATGAGCACGTCTACGCCCGTCACTTCTATGGTGATGAGGGGCCAGCCTACCTCGGGCATCTCATGATCATGTCCAAGCGACATGCGCCCAGCTTCGCAGAGCTGACCGACGCTGACGCGCAGGCCGTCGGGTTGCTCATCGCGCGGCTCAGCCGCGCGCTCAAGGCGTGTACGCAGGCCGAGCACGTGTATGCGGTCTTCTACGGTGAGGTGGTGCCTCACGTGCATGTCCACGTCACGGCTCGCTATCCGGACACCCCAAGCGAGTACCTGCGCTGGAACGTGGAGGACTGGCCCGCCGCGCCGCGAGGCGGCCCGCAAGAGATCGAAGCACTTTGCGACCGACTGCGGACATACCTACCGCGACCAGGTGCGTGGGCTGAGCGCTGTCTCGCCGCGGCCGCACGAGTAGCCTACCGCGGCAAGACGACAGAGGGTGTCAACAAGCGGGATCTATGCCCGATGCGCTGACGCCAGTTGCCCGCAGGCTCGCCCGCCATCGCTGCGCGATGGTAGAGTAGACGTGGCGCGACCGAGTCGCCTATTCCGCTCGACCTGGGAGGTATTTGTGCCGGCTGCCCGCAGTTCTCCGCCCGGACCCACCTCCGAGCCTCAGCTGCAGGCTCACCTGGGCCTCTGGGACGCCACCTCGGCCGGTCTGGCCGCCATACTGGGCGCGGGCATCTTCGCCGCGATCGCCCCCGCGGCAGGGATCACCGGCGGCTCTGTCGTCGTGGCGCTCGCTCTGGCGGGCGTTGTGGCGGCCTTCAATGCCAGCAGCGCCGCGCAGCTTGCCGCCGCATACCCGCGCGCGGGCGGCACGTACGAGTTCGGCAAGCGGGTGCTGGGTCCCTGGTGGGGCTTCGCCGCAGGCTGGATGTTCGTGATCGCACCTACACGCGCTCCTGCCTGCGCTGCCGGCCTGGGCCTGTGCCCCCGGCGTGCTCGCAGTCGTCACCGCCATCAACGCGCTCGGCATTCGCCGTTCGGTCAACATCACCAATATCGTGGTCGTGCTCGAGGTGGTGGGACTCGCCGCCGTCATCGTGCTGGGGGCGCCAGGGTTCCGCGCCGCGCATCTGCTTCCCTTCGCGCCCAACGGCCCTGGCGGTGTATTGCGGGCTGCCGGGCTGCTGTTCTTCGCCTACACCGGGTACGCGCGCATCGCCACGCTGGTGGAAGAGGTGCGCGATCCTGCGCGCACGATTCCGCGCGCGATCCTGGCGGCGCTCGCGACGGCCGTGTTGCTCTACATTGGTGTCTCGCTCGTCGTGGTCGGAATACTCGGGCCGAGCGGCACCGCACGGAGCGGCTCGCCGTTGGCCTCTGCGATGGTGGCGATAGGCAGCGCGGCCGGGCTCGTCGTCGTGACGGCAGGAGCCTTGATCACCACGTTCAATGAGGATCTCTCGGACGCCCTGGGCGTGTCGCGCGTGGTGTTCGCGATGGCGCGCGGCGGCGATCTGCCGGCCCCCCTGGCGCGCCTGGCCGGGGGCGCGAATCCCGTGCTGGCGGTCACGATGACAGGAGTGGCCGCCGCGGTGCTCACCCTGGTGGTGCCATTCGGCACCCAGGTGGCCGTCAGCAGCTTCGCCACGTTGCTGTACTACACGATTACCAACTACGCGGCCCTCCGTCTGCGCGCCGCGCAGCGCCGCTACCCGCGGCCACTCGCGGGGGTGGGCCTTATCTGCTGCCTGGTGCTAGCGTTGTCGCTGGGCCCGCTCGAATGGATCGTTGGGCTCGGTGCCCTGGTCGTGGGGCTGCTCTACCGCGCCGCACGACGCCGCATGAAGCTCTGCACCGCCTAGGACGCCGACGCCGCGGTGTCGTGCGCGACCTGTTGCGGGGCGGCATGAGCTGCGCTCACGCTCAGTTGTGCGGCGCCAACGATACCGGCATTGTCGCCGAGCTCCGTGCGCACGATCTCAACCAGGCGACCAGGCCCGGGCAAGGCCACCTCGCGTGCGCGTGCGCTGGCGCGGTCGAAGAGCAGCTGCGTAGCTTCGATCAGACCCCCACCCAGGACCAGGCGCTTCGGGTTGTAGAACGTGATGAGCGACCCCAGGCCCACGCCCAGGTAGTCCGCCGCCTCGGTCATCGCCTCGGTGACGAGCTCGTCCCCTTCGTCGAGACAGCGGGCGATCACCTTGGAGCGGATCACCTTATCGTCCGGGTCCACCAGCTCCTGCAGTAGCGACTTCCGCCCGCGCATCAGCTCGGCCAGCAGCACGCGCGTGACGGCGCTGCGTGAGGCGTATGCTTCCAGATGGCCACGGCCACCGCAGCCGCACAACCTGCCGCCGAACTGCACCACCGTGTGCCCGAGCTCGCCGGCGGTCCCTGAGGCGCCGCGATAGAGCTGCCCGCCTTGCACGATGCCCGACCCGATGCCGGTGCCCACGAACACACACACGAAGTCGTCGCACTCGCGGGCGGCGCCATACACCTGCTCTCCGCGAGTGGCGACCTCCACGTCATTGCCGACGACCACCGGCATCTGGAATCGCTCGTGCAGCAGGTGAGCCACCGGGAGGTTGTTCAATCCGACGCCCAGGTTTGGGCCGGACAGCAGAATACCGTTGTCACGGTCCACCTGGCCGGCGATGCCGATGCCCACGCCTGCGAGCTCCGTTTTGGCGGAGAGATTGGCGGCGGTGATCGCCTCTTGCACAACGGTCAGGAGCCGCTCTGTGAAGAAGTCCGCGCCGCGTTCAGGATAGGTGCGCTTGCGCGCAGTGCTCACCACCTGGCCCGAGTTGACCTCGACCACGCCCGCCAGGATCTTGGTGCCCCCGACGTCGATGCCCACAGCATACTGCTTAACCATCTTGACTCGTCCTTTGCGGTCGGCGACGTACGGCGTCGCGCCCATTACTCAGATGGCGCCAGCGTCGCCGCGCACCTGAGGGTAGCGCCACTATACCCCGCAGGCTCCGTTCGCTGCCTGGCTATCCGCTGCGCAGTGGCGAGCCGACCCTGCGGATCAGGATGTCGTGTGGGCGGTACCGGCCCGCCCGCTCGCACGTGGCGCGCGCTCCATACTAGGTGCGTGGCGGGCGACAATAGGAGCGCCAAGAATCGCGGAGGCGACGGCCGCGAAGTGTGTGGGGTCGCCGCTGCACCAGAACTCGTCGCGCAGGTCCGGCGGTCGCGGCGCCACCAGTGGACCCTGCGCATCGCCCACATCATGCCGCTCGCTCAGAACGGCGCGCGTGCGTCGCGCAATGGCCGCGCCCGAGTCGATCACCGCGACGCCCGGACCGACCACCTGCTCGAAGACTGCGCGCATCGCGGGAAAGTGTGTGCACCCCAGTACCAGGGTGTCGATGCCTGCCGCTGCGAGCGGCGCCACATACTCGCGCACAGCCGCTTCCGTTTCCGCGCCGCTCAGGTGTCCGGCTTCTGCGAGCTCCACCAGGCGTGGGCAGCCGACCGCCAACACCCGCACGCCGTTGGCGTGCTCGTCGATGAGGCTGCGCAGATAGTGGCTGCGCGCCGAGACTTCGGTCGCGGCGATGCCGATACAACCAGTGCGGGTCCGCGCGGCAGCCGGCTTGACGGCTGGCACCACGACCACGAACGGCACGGCGAAGGCGGCGCGCAGCGTCTCCCGCGCGGAGACGGATGCGGCATTGCACGCCACGACGATGATCTTCGCCCCACAGGCCAGCAGAAAGCGCGCCGCGTTCGCCGCCAGCTCTTGCACTTCGACTTCTGGGCGCACCCCATAGGGGCAGTTGGCGGTGTCGCCGAAGTACACGAAACGCTCGCCAGGCAGCTCACGCAACAGCTCGGACAACACCGTCAAGCCGCCGACCCCCGAGTCGAACACCCCGATCGGCGCCCGAGCGTCCACCATGTTAGCCTCAGACATCGCTCGCCTTGCTTCCGCTCGCATCCGCGCCCAATCGCACGCCTCCTGCGCCAGCGCCGGCCACGCAGCTCGTGTACCGCTCGCAATTGTAGCATGGCGCGCGCCATGCGAGGCGCCCCCACCAGGTCGCTCGATGGAGAAATGCTATAATCCGCAGAGCGCGGCGCGGTCAGCCGTCCGTGACGTGCTGGTGACCGCAAGTGAGTGAGGAGCACGTCGTGCCACGCATTCGACCCTTTGATCCCGGCGAAGCCGGCCCCGAGATGGATCAGCTGTTTGAGCGCTTCCGGGAGCAGCGCGGCAACATTCCCAACATGTTCCGCACGATGGCCCACCGCCCGCCGATCGCCGAGACCGCCGCGGCGCACCTGGCGGCGATTTTCGAGACGGGCACCGTAGACCGCAAGCTGAAAGAGATGCTGGCGGTACGTGTCTCTCAGATCAACGATTGCGCCTATTGAATGGCCAGTCATACTGCTTTGGCAAAGCAGCTGGGAGCTTCGGAGGAACTGCTCGATGCGATGTACCGCATCGACGAGCATGCGCATCTCTTTACGCCGGCCGAGCGCGCCGCGCTGACTCTGGCGGAGCGCATGACGACCGATGCGCACGGGGCGGACGAGGAGGTCTGGGCGAGCGTGCAGGAGCACTTCGATGGTGGTCAGATCGTGGAGCTCGCCGCCGTCATTGGGCTGTTCAACTATTTCAATCGCTTCAACGATGCATTGAAAATAGATATCACTAGACCTAGCACGTAGACCAGGCGACTGGGAAGAGAAGCGGCGACTGCCTCAACTCCCACGGTAGGGGTCCATGTGCTGGCTCCGGGAGAGGCAAGCAAGAGGCAGGTCGGGAAGTTCAATCCCCACCTGCCTT
>WNFM01332872.1_pt2 | contig 12815 bp, 13 predicted proteins | sample 5400271 | NCBI WGS metagenome assembly WNFM01 (sample SAMN13153352, study PRJNA577476) | soil metagenome | isolation source: 60 cm saprolite on Douglas fir-dominated hillslope | place: USA:California | collected 2013-09-17 | reverse complement strand
ACGCGCACAAGCGGTTCAACCAGCCTGCTGAAGCGTTCCCCTCGCGGCAACACCGCTGGGGTGTCCAGAATGCCTACGTGCAGAGCCTGGCCGACATGGGCGTCCTGGGGCTCGTTGCGTTCCTCGCGGCGCTGCTCCTGCCGGTATTCGTCGCCATCCGGCGCGGCGTCGGTGACGCGCGCGTCCTCGGCGCGGCGCTGCCGTTGCTCGTGCTCGGCGTGTGGAACGGCTACGGCCTCGTTGCCGGGATCCCGCTCGCAGCTCTGACGTGGCTCGCCGTCGGCGTGGCTGGCGTCGCCGTGGTGGAGGCGCGAACCCTGTGAAGGCGCTCGTCACAGGAGGCGGCGGGTTCATCGGGTCGAACCTCGTGGTGCTCGACAACTTCTCGACCGGCAACCGCGCCAACCTCGCCGGTCTCGACATCGAGGTCGTCGAGGGTGAGCTGCGCTCGTACGAGCGCGTCCACAACGCCGTGCGCGGCGTCGAGGTCGTGTTCCATCTCGGCGCACTCGGCTCTGTCCCGCGCTCGGTGCAGGATCCGCTGACTTCGAGCGCGGTCAACATCGAAGGCACGCTCAACGTGCTGCTCGCCGCGCGCGACGAAGGCATTCGCCGCGTCGTGTTCTCGTCGAGCTCGTCGGTGTACGGCCCGCGCCGCGAGCTGCCCGTCACCGAGGACATGCCGCCCGACCCGATCTCGCCCTACGGAGTTGCCAAGCTCGCCGCGGAGCGTTACTGCGTCTCGTTCTCGCGCGTCTACGAGAGCTTCGAGACCGTCGTCGTGCGGTACTTCAACGTCTTCGGCCCGCGCCAGAGCCCGTTCTCCCAGTACGCCGCGGTGATCCCGCTGTTCGTGACGGCGATCGCGGCGGGCGAGCCGATCCTGGTCTACGGCGACGGCGAGCAGCGGCGCGACTTCACCTACGTCTCGAACGTCGTGGACGGGACGATCCGCGCCGCCGAAGCCGCCGGAGCAAGCGGCAGAATCTTCAACGTTGCAGCGAGCGCGCCCGCGACGGTGAACGACGTCGCGGCAGCGATCGGCGCGGTGCTCGGCAAGCCGGTCGAGAAGACGTTCGCGCCGCCGCGCGTCGGGGACATCCGTGACTCGTGGGCAGACGTGACCGCGGCGCGCGAGGTGCTCGGCTGGGAGCCGACCGTCGATCTGGAAGACGGCCTCCGCCGCACCGTCGAGACGCTTGTCTGAGCCCGTACGCATCCTGCGCGTGATCGCGCGCCTGAACACGGGTGGTCCTGCGCTGCACGTGTCGTACCTCTCGAAGGGCCTCGAGTCGCGCGGGTACCACACGACGCTCGTCGCCGGCCGGCTCGCAAAGGGCGAGGACTCGATGGCCTTCGTCGCGGAGGAGCTCGGCGTCGACGTCGTGTCGCTGCGCGAGTTGCACCGCGAGATCTCGCCGATCTACGACCCGGTCGCGATCGCGCGCATCGTCCGCGAAATCCGCCGCGTCCGGCCGCACATCCTGCACACGCACACCGCCAAGGCTGGCGCAGTCGGGCGCGCGGCGGCGATGATCGCGGGGGACGCGGCGCCGCCCGTCGTCGTGCACACCTACCACGGCCACGTGCTGCGCGGCTACTTCGACCCGCTGACGACGCAGATCTTCAAGGAGACGGAGCGCGCGCTTGCCCGCCATACGACCCGCTTGATTGCGGTGGGGCCTGAGGTGCGCGACGACCTCGTCGAGATCGGCATTGCGCCTGCCGAGCAGTTCTCCGTGATCCGGCTCGGGATCGACCTCGACTCACGCGTGCTGAACGATGCGACTGTTCGCGAGGAGCATCGCCGCCTGTTCGGCATCCCGGACGATCGCTTCGTCGTCGGCTGGATCGGCCGCATGACCGCGATCAAGCGCGTGCCTGACGTCCTGACGTCGTTCAAGCGGCTCCTCGATCTCGGCGTCGACGCGACGCTCTGCCTCGTCGGCGACGGCCCGGATCGAGAAGGAGTGGAGCAGCAGGCGAAGGACCTCGGCATCGCGCGGCACGTGCTCTCGGTCGGCTACCAGCGCGACGTGTCGCCCTACTACGCCCTCTTCGACGCCCTCCTGCTGCCCTCGGCGAACGAGGGAACACCGGTCGTCGCGATCGAGGCACTCGCGGCGCAGCGGCCCGTCGTCGCGACGCGCGTCGGCGGCGTGCCGGACGTCGTCACCGAGGGCGAGGACGGGTTCCTGCTCGACGTCGGAGACATCGACGGGATCGCAAACGCGCTGGCGACCCTGGCGCGCGATCCGGAGCTGCGACGGCGTATGGGCGAGAGCGGACGCGAGCGGGTGCTCCCGCGCTATCGCGTGGAGCGGCTCGTGGACGACGTGGACAAGCTGTACCGCGAGCTGCTCAGCCAGCAGGGTTTGCCGCTGCCGCCATCTTCATAAAGGCGGCGTAGGCGGGCTTCTTCTTGCCGCCGTAGGTGAGCAAGCCGGACTGCCACCCGGAGAGCGTCGGCTCGTCCTTGAGCAGGAACCACAGCATCATGTCGATGCGCGGGTTCTTGCGCGCGAGCGCGAACGCCTGCGTCAGATAGGCGGCCTGCTTCGCCCACGAGACGCCGAAGAGCGCATCGGGTGGGTTCGTCTGGTAGCCGTACTCGGTGATCCAGATCCGCTTGTTGCCGTAGAGGCGCGTGACCTCGGTGATCAGATCGCTGATGTTGCCGAGCGTGACAGCCGTGGCCGGCGCGCCCTTCGCCGTGACGGGCTTCGTCGTCGGCTGGTCGCTCGGCCCGGCGTAGTACGGGTGGTGCGCCCAGGCGTCGAACGTCTTCAGCCCGGCCTTCTTGCACGCGCGCAGGAAGGCGAGCGGTGAGACGGACGGACGATCGCCGTTGGGATCGTTGTTGCCGCGCGGGGAGGTGACACCGCAACCGACGCGCTCGTTCGGGGCGAGCGTCGCGTGGACGCCGTTGTAGACCGCGTTGCAGATCTTCGCGTAGTCGACCGCGCTCTGGATCGCCCAGCCCGTCGCCGTCTTCTTGTACTGCGGCGTGAGGAAGATCGGGTTGTTCGGCTCGTTCCAGGCGAGCCACTCGCGCACTGCCGGGAGGATGCGTCCGTCGGAGCCCGGGTAGGTGCCGCCGTAGCGGCGCGCGGCGGCGTAGGCGAAGTTGCGAAGGTCGCTTGCTTGTGTCGGCGCGACGTTCGGCCCCTTGCCGCCATTTGCCCAGGTCGGCGTGCCGTAGATCGAGAAGACGACGTGCACACCGTCCTGCGCGGCGTAGTTGACTGTGCGGTCGTAGAGGTCCCAGTCGTACGCGGGGTCCGCAGGGTTCGTCGCGCTCGCCGGGCGTGACTTGGCGACACCGAAGCGACCGCCCCAGTAGAGGTTGAGCCGCACCTCCTGCACGTGCAGCTGCTTGAACATCGAGAACGTCTGCGCAACCGGGCCGTAGAGCGTCTGCGCCTCGTCGTAGATGCCCACGCGCATGTAGCGCGACGAGTCGGCGGGCTGCGCGCTCGCAGCAACGAGCGCCGCGGCCAGCACGGCGATCAAGGCCCCCGCCCTCAGCATCAGATTGCTACCGGCTCCCGGCCGAGCGCCTTGAGCCAGCGCTTGAGCCCCTCTTCGAGATCGATCTCCGGCGACCAGCCGAGGATCTGCCGCGCGCGTGTGATGTCGGGCCGGCGCACCTGCGGGTCGTCAGTGGGCAGCGCCTCGAACACGATCTCGCTCGTCGAGCCGGTGACGCGGATCACCGTCTGCGCGAGCTCGAGCATCGTCACCTCGTGATCCGGGTTGCCGATGTTGACCGGCAGGTGCTCGCCACTCGTCGCGAGCAGGTAGAGCCCGCGGATCAGATCGTCGACGTAACACAGCGAGCGGGTCTGCGACCCGTCGCCGTACACGGTCAGCGGCTTGTTCTCGAGCGCCTGATTGATGAACTGCACCGACGCGCGGCCGTCGTTCCTGCGCATGCGCGGGCCGTACGTGTTGAAGATGCGCGCGATGCACGTGTCGACGCCCTGCTGGGCGTGGTAGGTCATCGTCAACGCCTCCGCATAGCGCTTCGCCTCGTCGTAGACACCGCGCGGGCCGATCGGGTTCACGTTCCCCCAATAGGTCTCCGGCTGCGGGTGAACCTCGGGGTCGCCGTAGACCTCGCTCGTCGACGAGATGAGAAAGCGTGCGCGCTTCCACTTGGCGAGCCCGAGGGCGTTGTGGGTGCCGTACGAGCCGACCTTCAGCGACGCGAGCGGCGCGCGCAGATAGTCGACCGGGCTCGCCAGCGCCGCGAGGTGGAACACGAAATCGACGTCCTCGTCGATGTGGATCGGCTCGACGACGTCGTGCGGTACGAAGGTGAACTTGTCGCCCCGGGCGTGCGCGATGTTCTCGAGCGAGCCGGTCTCCAGGTTGTCCACGCAGATCACCCGGTGGCCCTTGTCGAGTAGGTAATCGCAGAGGTTCGACCCCAGGAAGCCGGCGCCGCCGGTGACAACAGATGTCGTCATGCCGCGGAAGCGTACTGGGGAAGCGGGTTTGCCGGTCTGTTCCTTACGAACCTTTTTCATACCGGTCGAGCCACGCGCTTCCGACTGGGCCCTCCGATAGTGCGGACATGCGGCAGCGGTTCTCCATCCTCCCCGGCAGCGCAGTGGTGGCCCTTGCGGCGGCCACCGCCGCGCTCCGCGGGACGCCGACGTCGCCAGTGGCCCCTCGAGCCTGACCCGAACGAGGGATCCCGGATCTGGCAATAGCGCCCGATCTGAGTTACGCACGCTCCCCGATCTGCGGAAGGACCATCACCCAAATGCGGCACAGACTTCTCATTCTCACGGCGGTCATGGCTGCGGCCCTGACGACGGCTGTCGCCGCGCTCGCCGGCACCTATGCGGCGACCGCGACGGTCACCGGTGCGGCCGGCCTGTCCCTGAGCCTCCCGGCCGGCCCGTCCCTCACGGACACGCTGGACGGCGCCGACCAGACGGCCACCTACGCCCCGATTCTCGGCGTCATCGACGCGCGGGGCTCCGGCGCCGGCTGGAACATCACGGTCGCGGCAACGACCTTCTCCGATGGCTCTGGCCATACCCTGGCGCCCGGAACGGTCTCCTCGGTCAGTGCGGCCTGCCACGCGGCCAGCACCTGCACAACGCCTACTTCGTCGGGCATCACCTACCCGCTGACGATCAGCGGAACCGCGGCCAAGTTCTTCAACGCGGCAACCAGCACGGGTCTCGGCAAGGTCGACGTGACCCCGTCGATCGACGTCCTGATCCCGGGCAACGCCTTCGCGGGCACGTACACCTCGACGGTGACAATCGCCGCGGCCACGGGCCCCTAAAACGGCACCTCGGAGCGCCCCCGCGGCGGGGGCGCTCCAGCCGTTTTCCTACTGATTCCCTCTGTCGACTGTCGTGCGCGGCGTCGATACTGGAGGCAGGACATGCGTAGAAGACCCCTGATCGCGCTCCTCACCACGCTCGCGGCGCTCGCGACGGCGTCGGTTGCCGGGGCAATCACGATCAACGGGACGGTCACCGCCGGCGCGACGCTGACTGCGACGAGCACCAACACGCCGTCGTTCAGCCTGACGCTGAACGGCGTCGACCAAACCCCGACCTACACCTTTGGCATCAGCGTCGTCGACGCCCGCGGCATCGCGTCGGGCTCGCCGGGCGGCTGGAACCTCACGGTCACCTCGACGACCTTCAACGACGGCGCCGGCCACACGTTCCCGACGAACGCTTCGACGATCACCAGCGTCGCAACGGGCTGCGGTGCGAGCTCGACGTGCACCGCACCGACGAACGCGATCGCGAACACAAACCTTTCCGTTCCTGCGGCCACGGTCGCTCCGGCACCCGTCAAGTACGAGAACGCGTCGAGCGGCACCGGCCTCGGCACGAACACGATCACGTCGACTGTGCAGGTCGCCGTGCCGTCGAATGTCTTCGCGGGCACGTATTCGAGCACGGTCACCGTCGCCATCGCGGCGACCCCGTAGGCTGAATCCCGTGCGCAGCCTGCTCGTCGTTCTGCTCGCTCTGATCGTCGTCCCGACTGCGGCCGCCTTCAGCGTGACGCTCAACACGGCGAGCCCGGTGACGGCCCCCGGGGTCACGCTGAACGGCGTCGACCAGACGCAGACTTTCACCCTCGATCACTACCGCCGACACGAACCCGGGCTCGGGCAACGGCTGGAACGTCTCGATGGCGGCGACAGCTCCGACCAACGGGGCCAACACGCTTCCCGCGCTGGTCGTTACCACCGTTGCCGCCTCCGCCTGCAGCGGCGGCTCGTGCGTGAACGCGACGAACAGCGTCACGTGGCCGGTGACGCTGACGTCCGGCGGCGTCAAGATCTACAACGCCGCCGTCGGCACGGGCACGAAGACGATCACCCTCACGCCCACCGTCCAGATCACCTACCCCGCGAACGCGCTCCCGCTCACGTATTCGTCGACTCTGACGGTGACGGGGATCAACAACGGGCCCTAGCCGTACCATCTGGTTCATGCGCCGCTTCGCCGCCATCCTCCTGCTGGCCCTCGTGCTCGCGCCGCTCGCGACCGCGGCGCCGAAAACACCGGTCTTCGGCCTGCGCGCAGTCGGCAATCCGAAGCTCGGCTACTTCGTCTACTCGTTGCCCCCGGGCTCGGTGCAGCAAGGCGCGGTGATCATCTCGAACTCCGGCACCGCGGCCGGAACGGTGAAGCTCTTCACCGCCGATGCGACGACGGGCCGCACGACGGGCACGGTCTACCTCACTGACCGCAAGCCGGCGCGCGCCGGCGCGTGGATCTCGCTGTCGTCGACCTCGCTCACGCTCGCCCCCGGACAGCATCAGACCGTGCGCTTCACGGTGCGGGTGCCCGCGAGCGCCCGCCCCGGACAATGGGTCGGCGGTGTCGTCGCAGAGACCTCGCGCCAAGTAACGGGCCCGAAGACGAAGCAGAAGGCCAACGTCCAGATCAGGATCCGCGACCTCACGATCGTCGCGGTCCAGGTGAATGTGCCAGGCCCGCCGAAGCTCGCTTTCGCGATCGGCGGTGTCACGACGGGCGGTCAGCGTGGCTTCCAGGAGGTCGTCACGCACATCGCGAACACCGGGAACGTCCTCGTGAAGCCGACGGGCAGCGTCACCGTCCTCAACAAGCAGGGCGCCGTGCTCCAGATCCTCACCTTCAAGATGGACACGTTCCTGCCGCAGACGGCGATCGACTATCCGGTCCTGCTGAAGAAGGCGCTGCCGCCCGGCGACTACTCGGCGATCGTCAAGCTCTCGATCCCGGGCGTCTCCGGTGCTGCCGGGAAGGTCGAGACCGCGCACCCGGCGTTCTCGATCTCGAGGAAGGACGTGCAGCAGGTCTTCACCTCGGCTGCTCCCCAGGCCGCGCCGACCGGCACGAGCGGCAACTCGTCGAAACCGCCGTGGATCCTGATCGCAGCGGGGGTGGTCGCCGCGCTCCTGCTGGTGCTCTTCGTGCTGCGGGTGCTCCGCCGCCGGCGCGGGGACGACGCGGACGGGGCGCCGATCGTCCAGCGCTCGACCTCCGCCGCGGCCGCCGATGCGCCCCCGCCTGTCGCCTCGGTGATCGAGCGGACCGAGCCGCCGCCGCCGCTTCCGCCCGAGCCTGAGCCCGCGCCCACGCCTCAACACCAGCCCGAGTTCGCGCCGGCGACCCCCGAGCCCGTACCGCCGCCTCAGGCTCCCGGTCCCGCTCCGGCGGCGCCGGCCCGGCGGCCGGAGTGCGATCCCCATCACTTCTGGGAGGTCGCCTACGACCGTGGCCAGCTCGGCGAGGACGGCGTCTGGCGCTTCCCGCACCGGTGCCGAAACTGCGGCCTCGAGCTGCTCGCGCGCGACGTGGAAGACGCGACGGCGCAAGCCGACGCCCGCGGCTAACCCAGCACCGCTCGCAACTCCCTCTGGACTCACCCGGAAGGGTGATGCATGCTCCCTATACGAGGGAGGTCTGGATGCACGTTGGGGATGGGACCCACGCATGGGCGGCGGGTCGGTCATCGACTTTGGGGAATGGCACGCCGGCAGGTAGGAAAACAGTATGTGCCTAGTGCTCCGGCGCATCCTGATCATGGTGTTCGCTGCCCTTCTCCTGGCAGCGCCTGCAGGCGCGGGCACGATCATCGTCAAGCTGACGTTCGCCCCCGGGAAGCTCGCCGTGAAGGCGGCACCGGCCACGGTCGCCGGCACCGCACAGGTTCCGGTGACGATCGCGGACGGCCGCGGCAACGGCAACGGCTGGACGCTGAAGGTCAACTCGCCAAGCCCGGTCCGGGTCGTGGGCATCACCGGCCGCTGCGCCGCCAACTCCACCTGCACGCTCCCGACCGCCGTCAGCGGTCCCTCCGGCAACATCGTCCTCCGGGCGGCGCGCGACACGGGGATGGGCGTGATGAACCTCGTCGTGACGCTGGCGTCCGACTCGGCCTCGACGCCGGTCTCCTTTACCGTCTCGTAGCGTCCGCGCTGTAGCCTGCGGCGCGGTGAGCGCCGCGGAATCCCAATGGCCCGCGTGGCTGCGACGCCGCACCGGCGTCGAGTTCCTCGGCCCGCCCGGGCTGTTCTTCGCATGGCTGACGATCGCGTTGTCCTTGCTCGTCCTCGTGTACGTGGGCGCGTGGAACGCGAACGTGTACCCCGTGCCGCTGGGCTACGACGCGCAGTCACACGTCACGTACTCGCACGTCCTCGTCCACGAGCACCGAATCCCGTCGGCCGCCGAGCGCGGGGAATCGAACCAGCCGCCGCTGTACTACGCGATCGCCGGCACCGCCGCGGCGCTCGGCCAGAAGATCTTCGGCTGGCACGAGGACGCGCCCTACGTGCAGATGCCCGATGTCTCCTACCGCGGCGCGCAGATCCTCAACGTGCTGCTCGCGCTGCTGTCTGCACTCTGCATCCTCTGGCTTGCGCGAACGGTGAGTCCAAAGCGACCCTGGGTTTGGGCGGCAAGCGTCGGGTTTTTCTGCGCCCTTCCGATCGTCACCAAGACGATGGCGATGTTCCATCCGGAGAACCTGAACCTGCTCGCCGCGACTGTCGCGACCGCGACCGTGACGCACATGCTGGTGCGCCGCGACTTCCGCTGGCGCTATGACCTGCTCCTTCTCACGTCACTCGGCGCCGGCATGCTCACGCGATCGTCGGCGCTGTTCACGCTGCTGGGCGTGGCTTTCGGGATCGCCGTGGCAATCGGCCTGGACCGTGATATCCGCCGGGCATTCCCCTACCGGCGCTTCATGGCCCTTATCGGCGCAACTCTTGTCCTCGCTCTGCCCTGGTGGGTGCAACAGGCGCGCGCCCACGGAGATCCATTTGGGCCGACGAAGATCCTCGCGCACGTCTTCAACCCGAACGCGACGATCGACCGGGCGACGAACAGAGCGCCGTTCTTCCACATCTCACTCGACCCGATGTTCAAGACGCCGTATCGCACGCACTTTAAGAACGAGGCGTTTCCCGTGACCTACACGGAGATCTGGGGCGACTGGATCGCCGTCTTTGCGTGGAGTGCGTACTCGCAAGGAACGAATCCGAACGCGCAGGCGTTACCGGTGCTCCAGAACCAGCAATACATCGGTCTCGTGCCGACGTTCCTCGCGTTGTGCGGCTTCGGCGCGCTCCTCTGGCTCGCATTCCGTCGACGGCGGGAGCTACTGCCGGTCGCGCTCGTAGGCCTGATCGGAGTCTCCGGGTATCTCTACCGCTCCTACGCGATCATGACCTCCGACGGAGACCTGCTGAAGGCGGTCTACGCCCTCGAGACGACGCCCGTGTGGGCGCTCGGCTTCGGGCTCGCCTCCGGGTATCTCGCACGCAAGTCGATGCTCCTGCGCGCAGGGATGATCATCCTGTTCGCGGTGTTCGCGGTCCTCGAGCTCCGCTTCACGATGTACGGCGTTCGGGACCACCACCCGATCTTCTGATCAGCGCAGGTCTTTGTTCGACTCCATGTCGAACCACATTGCGAAAAGCGTGAACTGGCTGCCCGAGATGAGCAGCAGCGCGATCAGGACAACAGTCGCCGGCGTGATGTTGTTCCCCTGGAAGCGCAGCACCGTCTCGAAGATCCCGAGCGCGAGGCCGACGGTGACCATCAGGAAGCCGAGGAAGTAGAAGAACACGAGCGGGTGGAAGTCGCGGATCACGTACTTCTCCCGCATCCGCCAGAAGAAGCCTTTCCAGAGCAGCCACGAGATCCGCGGCACGACGCGGCGGATCTTGATCCCCGAGCGCTCGCCGACGCCGTAGATCGGCCGCGACGGGAAGTCGCGCACGCGCGCGCTCCACACGTTCAGGTGCACGAGCATGTCGTTCGGAAAGCCGTATGACGTGTAGATGCGATCGAGGTCGAGAAGCTGCAGCACCCGCAGCGAGATCACCGTGTACCCGGCCTGCGAGTCGGCGATGTGCCAGTAGCCAGACGCGACCTTCGTGAACAGGCTAAGGATCGCGTTGCCGATGTAGCGGTTGCGCGGGATGAGCTTCCAGGCGCTGCCTGTGAACAGGCGGTTCGCCTTCGCGTAGTCGAGCTCGTCGCGCACGACGGGCGTCGTCAGCAGCTCGAGCTCGTCGGGATCCATCTGGTTGTCCCCCGCCATCACCGCGGTCGCGTCCATGCGCTCGGCGAGCGCCCGCTTGTAGCCCGTGACGATCGCCGCGCCGACGCCGCGGTTTCGATCGTGCGTGATCACCTCGATGCGCGGATCGTCGACCGCCCGCGCGCGCTCAGCCGTGGCGTCATTCGACTTGTCGTCGATCACATAGATGCGGTCGACAAAGCCGGGGATCCCCTGCAGCGTGGCGGCGATCAGTCCTTCTTCGTCGTGGGCAGGGACCACGACGGCAACGCGCTTCCCTTCGAGCATGAGGCGATGGTACGGCTGCGGTCGGCTAGGAGGCGGGCGTAAGCCGGCGAATGCGGCCGTAACCCACGATCGCCGCGATCCCGCCGAGGATCAGCCCGATCAGCGCGCCGATCACGAGCGAGGTGCGCTTCGAGTGCGCCGACGAGAGCACCGAGGCGGCGGGCTGGACGATCTTGGCGCTCTCGACGTTCTTCGCGAAGGCGAGCTGCTGGTTCGTCGTCGCCTCCTGGTCGAGGAGGTTGCCCTGCCGCTGCTCGGCGTTGTCGACCTGGCTCACGAGCACCAGCTGGTTGAGCGCGTCGAGATGCGACTTCGCGATTGCCGTCTGCAGGGCCGTCAGCCTGAGGTTGATCGAGGCGAGCTGCTTCTTCGTCGTCTGGAGGACGCTGTTGTAGGTCGCGATCTTCGTCCCGACGTACGGCGCCGTCGTGTCTGCGACCACGATCCTTGCGAGCGCGTTCGCCAGATCCTCTGTCCGCTTGCCGATCTTTCCCTGAACCGCGAGGGCAATCAGCGGCGCCGTCCGCGCGGCACCCACACCGGTCGCGACGCCCACCGTGCCGACCGAGACCTTGCCGCGGAGGATGCCCGGATGGACGCCCACCTCCTGCGCTGCCTGCTCTTGTGCCGACGCGGAGCTCGTGATCTCGGAGATCGCCCGCGGGTTGGCGGCATAGCTCGCGATCACTACACCGCCCGGCGAGACCGGCTGGCCGAGCGAGATCAGCACCGTCGCCTTGTAGCTCGTCGTGCCGCCCGCCGTGAACAGCAGGCCGACGATCGCGCCCAGGACGAGCCCGGCAACCGGCAGCCACCAGAGCGCAGTCAGCGCCCGGCGCCAGCGCGCGAGGTCGATTTCGCGCTCGGCGTCGAGGTCAGCACTCATCGGGTCGTGACCTTAGCGGAGGCCCAACTCCAGTGCGCAGCGAGACCGTCCTTGAGCGGCGTGCTCGGTTGCCAGCCGACCGCGCCTTCGAGCCGCGTCGTGTCGGCCTTCGTGCGCTGCATGTCGCCTGGCTGCGGCGGCCCATACGTGACGCGAAGCGGACGCGCGGAGATCTCTTCGAGGAGCTCCAGCGCCTCGCGCAACGTCGCCTCGTCTCCTCCGCCGACGTTGTAGGTCCCGGGCGGAGCGTCGAGGGCGCGCGTCGTCGCAACGACAACGTCGGCGACGAACGTGAAGGAACGCGACTGGGAGCCGTCGCCGTAGACCTCGAATTCCTGGTCACGCGCGAGTGCGTCGACGATGCGCGCGAACGCCATGTCGGGGCGCTGCCGAGGACCGTACACCGTGAAGTAGCGCAAGGCGACGGCGCGCAGCCCGAACACGCGGGCGTAGGTGTCGTGGAGGTGCTCGCAGCTCAGCTTCGTCGTTCCGTACGGGTTGTTCGGACGCAGCGCGACGTCCTCGGTCGTCGGATACCGCTCGGCGTCGCCGTAGACGGAGGACGAGCTCGCCCACACCACCTTCACATCGGCGGCCACGGCGGCCTCGAAGACCTTCTGGGTCGCGAGGACGTTGCGGCGCAGGTACTTCTCGAAGACGTCCCCGAAGCTCCGCGCGCCGGGTTGCCCGGCGAGGTGGAAGACGCCGTCGAAGCCTGCGAAGTCGAGCGCATCCTCCGCGAGATCGAAGCGACGAACGTCGAGGCCGCGGGCGTTCTCTTCCTTCAGGGCCGGGTCGTAGTAGTCGGTGAAGCAGTCGAAGCCGACGACGTCGTGGCCCGCAGCAATCAGCGCCTCGGCGAGATGCGAGCCGATGAACCCTGCTGCGCCGGTGACTGCGTAACGCATCGCGGCAGCCTAGCCTCGGCACGCCTTCTCGACGGCGTGCACGGTGCTCCAGAACTTCGCCGGCGAGGAGCCCTTCCGTCGGTGCAGGACGACGTTGCAGACGTGGACGCCGCTCGCCTTGCCGGCTGCGGCGACGCTGTCATAGCGGCGGGCGTTGACACCTC
>WNFM01000871.1_pt1 | contig 12816 bp, 13 predicted proteins | sample 5400271 | NCBI WGS metagenome assembly WNFM01 (sample SAMN13153352, study PRJNA577476) | soil metagenome | isolation source: 60 cm saprolite on Douglas fir-dominated hillslope | place: USA:California | collected 2013-09-17 | reverse complement strand
CGGTATGTCTTTCATCTTTTTCCGCTGTTCCAGCCGCAGATCCTGGCAGGCCCATCCGGTCCCGCCGTCTTCCACTCGGATTTTACCGCAGTCACCGGGGACAAGCCGGCGCGGGCCGGAGAGGTGTTGATCGCACAGGCAAGTGGACTGGGGCCCACTCTGCCGGGTGTCGACCCTGGAAATCCGTTTCCCGCCGCTGCGCTACAGCCGGTGAATTCACCGGTCCAGGTCTTCGTGGATGGACAGCCCGGCGACGTGCTCACCAGTATCGGCTGGCCGGGAAGGGTGGACGTCTATCGGATCGACTTCCGCATACCCTCGTCTATCGCCGGCAAGGTCGCGAGCGTCCAACTGACGGCCGCATGGATGCCGGGCGCCGCCGTGCAGATTCCGGTGCAATAATGGGCTCGCCCGCATGGCTAGCACGCGCAGAACCCGGATCACGATCGATATTCTCCGGAAAATCAGCTTCAAGACGGCAAGCGTCGAAAGCCCGTGGTGTCGGGCGTGTGGAGAGAGCGCTCCCATGGCTGCGCCGGAAGACGCGGCGGCCCTGGCGCGCGTCACCGTGCGCACGATCTACCGCTGGGTCGAGGAGGAGAAGGTCCATTTCACGGATTCGCACGATGGCTCCATCTCCGTGTGTCTGAGTTCGTGTCTGGCGAGATCTCAACTTTGATCGCTCAAAGGGCGTGCGGGCTTTAGAGCGATCTTCACCTTGAAAGGAGGGAAGCACAATGCTACTGCTACATTGGAAATCGGCTCTCGCCACAGCTCTGTGTGTGGCGTGTTCAGAACCCGGTTTGGCGCAACTAGCGCCGTCCATAACCTTGCAAGTGGACGTTGAAGCCTTCGTAGTTTATACCTACGACGTGACTGACAGCTCGAAATTCGCGACCGATCAAAGTAGGACCACAAGCTCGCTGGGGTTGCAACAGGGAGGGCTCCGAACGTTCACCCCTTTTATTGGAATCGCGGATATTATCGCAGTGAATGATACGCCGGCTAAAGGAACATGGGTAACTCGCGGAATCGTACTGAATCTCCAGACCCGCGCCTTACCGGGACAGGCGATCGCTGATACAATCCGAACCAACATGACCGACCAGGCCTTTGAAATCTTGCAGGCCGACGGAACACCTATAGGCACTATTATGGCGAGCGAAGTTGGTTTCGGCGCTCCTCCGCCGGGGGCGCCATTGACTAGCGTCGGAAATAACAAGACCATTACCGGGGGTACAGGAGCATTCCTAGGCGTTCGCGGCCAAATAGGCCTTAGCCAGACGGCCGGCATACGCATAGCATCAGTCTCGGAAGATCCTGCGAACCGGCGTATGCATGGCGGCGGCACAAGCCGCCATCTCATTCAGCTTATCCCGAGCTCGCGGCCTGAGATTGTGAGCACTGCCACGGGCCCGGCGATATTCCATGCGGATTTTTCGCCAGTGACGGCGGCCAAGCCCGCCAAGACGGGCGAGGTGTTGATTGTGAGAGCAACTGGCCTTGGTCCCACGCGCCCTGGTGTTGACTATGGCCGCCCTTTTCCGCCGGATGCGCTCCAGCAGGTGAACTCGCCAATCGCCGCATTAGTGAACGGACAGCAAGCAGAGGTAACCAACGCAGTCGGGTGGCCAGAACTCGTGGATACTTATCGTGTTGATGTTCGCATTCCCGACGGGATCATAGCTGGAACGGTGGGGATTCAATTGAGCGCCGCATGGATTCCTGGGCCCGCGGTTAGCATTCCAATTCAGTAGGAAACGGCCGTGCAAATCTTGCTCGTCCGTTCAGTACTGCTTCTCCAGCGCCGCCACCTTCCGAGCTAGCTCTGCCCGCACGGCCTGAAACCGCGGATCCTCGCGCAGGTTGTACAGCTCCTTGTTGGGACGCTGTTCGGCGTACACATAATGAATCCCCATCCACCCATTCTCTACGGCTTGCTTTAAAGTTTCGACCGCCTCTTTCTTGTCTCCAAGAATCGCTCGGATCACGCTCGTGTGGTAAAGCACAAAGGGGTGGTTGGGATAAACCTCCAGAGCGCGCCGCGCCGACTCGAGCGCTGTGTCGCGCAAGCCCAATTGAGCGTACATCCTCCCCTGCCATAGGCGCGGATGATAGTTCTCGGCCTTGGCGAGGATAGCATCGCTCCGGCGAATGCCTTCCCTCCAAGCCTCCCGCGCTCGCGCGGCTTGGCCTGCAACATCCAGAATGCAGCCGCCGTAATACCAGGCGACGAAATCATTCGGTTCGTTTTTCAGTGTGATCTCCATGGCCCGGATCGCCTCGTCGAACCGGCCGAGCTCGGCCAGCATCATCATTGTCCAAAATTCTGCTTTGCCTTGGGCCAGATCCGGCGCCGCCAGGTCGAAAGCCTTTTGATATTCCCCTGAATACTCGTAACAACGAGCCAGTTGGTTGCGGAACTCGCGATTGGCGGGATCGGCCGCGAGCGCCTTCTGGTACAGCGGAATTGCCCTACTGAGCATCCCGGCGCGGAAGAAGGCCTGGGCGGCGGCGGCGACTGCGTCCAAATCATTGGGGTTCGCATCGAGCATTCGGCGGGCCAGTGCTGGCCCCTCCCGCTCGTGGCCGGCGGCGAAGAGAATGAAAGTCTTTGCCAGCATCGCAACCAAACAAGTCGGATCGAGGGAGAGAGCTTTATCCGTGTTCGCAATCGCGGCATCGAGAACGGCCCGGCCGCCGACTGCGTACTTGAACTGCTGATGGAGAGCGTAGCCCAGCCAGGCATAGGCGTCGGCAAAGTTGGGATCCAGAGCGATGGCGCGCTGGAGCAATTGCACAGCCAATTCCACGTCCGAATGGTTCCCGCTGGCGTGGGACGCAGGATTTCGCTTGGCGAGCTGTCTGCCCCGCAGCATCAGCTCATAGGCTTCGGCATTCGTGGTGCTCGGCTTGGTCACCAGCGCGCGCTCGGACGGCGTCAGGTGTCCCCGCAGTTGGACTGCCACCGATTCGGTTAACTGGCTCTGCGCCTCGAGCAGTTCACGCACGTCACTTTCAAAATGATCGTCGGCCCATAGATCGAATCCGTTCGCGGCATTCACCAGGTGAACGCTGAGTCGAAGCCGGCCGCCCGACCGGCGCATGGCGCCTTCGAGTACCGTGTCCACGCCCAGTTGCCGTCCGATCTCAGCCGCACTCTGCGAGCTTCCCCGGTATCGCCGCACCATGGAGTACGACAACACGCTCAGGCTCTTCAAGGCCGTGAGGCGGGTGATCAGCGCGTCCGTGATGCCGTCGGCGAGGTACTCGTCCTGAGCGTCGGCGGTCGCGTTGCGGAAGGGAAGGATCGCCAGCGACCGGACTTCGACGCGCCGCCCCCAGAAAACATACGCCAGACCGGCGCATAGCAGGATGGCTATCGTTGCCGCGGCCACCTTCCAGGCTGCTCGCCCGCGCCCGCTTTCGTCAATCACTTCTTCGATTACCGTGCGTGACTCCGAGCGCTCCTCAATCGTGAAGGCCGCTTCCTCATCCGTTTCCTGGACTGGAGCCGTAAAGCGATATCCTCGCCTGGGGATGGTTTCGATATAACGCTCTCCGTCTCCAAGCGTCTTTCGCAACTGCGAAATGTTGTATGTGAGATTGCTCTCTTCGACGAAGGTGTCCGGCCACAACTCCTTCATGAGCCTTTCCTTCTCGAGAACGTGTCCGCGATCTTTGACCAGCGCCAGAAGAGTGTCGAACACCTTTGGGGCGAGCGGCACAGGCTGTCCCTCTCGCAGAAGAACGCGCTCTCCTTCGTCGATGCGAAACTGGCCGAAATCGTAGAAGTGCCTGGCCCGCTGGATCATACGCGCCCTCACAACTTCTTAAGAACTTCTTAAGAGCGTCCTTAGGACTTGGCCGCCCGGCGCCCGTTATGGTCGCCCAAGGAGCCCGAATCCAGCAATCTTACCGCAGGGGTTCGGGGTGAGCAAACTATGAACCATCATTTCAATCTGGCGCTCGGCGCCATCACATTCTGTGCGGCCGCGTTCGGCCAGACCAGCATCCTGGCCGTGGATATTGAAAATATCGTCGTCTACATCCAGGACACGGCCGACGTGACGAAATGGGCGACCAGTCCCGAGAAAACGGATCCGCTCGTTTCACAGAACTTCGCGCCTATCATCTGGCTGGCCGACGTAGTGGCGGTAAACGGCGTCCCGGCCAAAGGCACCTGGACCGTCCGGGGGACAATGCTGGTGCGCTCCACCACGCTGACGCCGGGCCAGGCGATCGCCGATTCCGGCTCCTTCTTTTTCTTCGATTGGATCGTCGACCTCATTATGCCAGACGGACGGGCGGTGGGCACGATCATGGCTAGTGGTTGGGGAGGCGCGGACAAGCCACCCGGCGCGCCGTCGGCAATTCTTCAGGCCAACATGGCGATCACAGGTGGCACCGGGGCATACCTGGGCATCCGCGGCCAGGGGGGCCAAGGTGGAAACACCATCGCCCCGCGCAGCGCGTCAATGCGCGAAGATCCCGCCTATCGGCGCATCCTCGGCGGAGGGAAGCGCCGCTATGTGTTTCATATCGTCCCGTTGGAATCTCCACAGATCTCGGGGCTGTTTCACTCGGATTTCACAGCGGTCACGGCCTCGAGTCCCGCCCGAGCCGGCGAGACCCTCATCGCGCAGGCGACTGGCCTGGGTCCGACTCTGCCCGGCGTCGATCCCGGCCAGCCTTTCCCCGCGGCAGCGTTGCAGGAGGTCAACTCGCCGGTTGACGTGATTATCAATGGCAGGGCCTCGACGGTACTCAACAAAGTCGGCTGGCCGGGCCGGGCCGGCGCCTACCGGCTTGACTTTCAAGTGCCCGACGGAACGGCCGCCGGCGCGGGCAGCATTCAACTGAGCGCGGCCTGGATCGAAGGACCCGTAGCTACGCTGCCGCTGCGCTGACGGGCCGCGCCGTGCGCAGAAGGAGAACGGAAATCACGGTGGAGACTCATCGCGTGCTGGCGATCCTGCGGCGCGCGCCTCCGCGACGCGGCTGGTGCGAGCAGTGCTGTCGCGAAGTAGAGCGCGTGACACCGGAGGAGGCGGCGGCCCTTGCCGGAGTAAAACCGCGCTCCATCTATCGCCGCCTGGAGGCCGGAGATCTTCACTTTATCGAAGACGGCGGCGCTGTGTGGATTTGCCTTCACTCGCTCTGACCTGAGCGTAGTCTACTTCGCAAATCTCCGGAAGAAGCTGTTCTCCTTCCACCTCGGCCGCTCCGCCTGGTTGGCGATCGACTCGGTCAGCCTCAGCACGATCCGGTTGAAGGCCGCCGCTGCTTTCAGATCCACCGGCTGATTCACGTCGTCGGAAGGAGCGTGATATCGCTCCGCCAGCCACTTCTTCGCAATGGCTTCCTCGGGCGAGCCCTTCTTATAACCCAGCTTCAACGCCAGCGACGGGATGCCCTGCTGAATGAAGCTGTACTGATCGCTGCGGATGAAGCGATTGCGCTGCGGCTCCGGATCGTTCTCGACCGCGACCCCCAGCGGAGCGGCCACCGCCCGAAGCCGATCGCCGAGATCGGACTCCTGCGCCCCGATCGCGGTCAGGATGCGGAGGGGAAACAGCGGCAGGAACATATCTACGTTCAGGTCGGCCACGATGTTCTCTGCTTTTATCGTCGGATGCGCGGCGAAATAGTGGGAGCCGAGCAGGCCCTTCTCCTCACCCGTCACCGCCACGAACAGCACCGACCGTTTGAGCTTCACGCCGGCCTCGTGCAGCGCCGCGGCTGTCTCGAGAAGCGTAGCGATTCCGGAAGCGTCGTCCATGGCGCCGTTGTAGATTTCATCGCCCTTCACGGCCTTGCCGCGGCCAAGATGATCGAGGTGCGCTGAGACTACGACAAACTCAAATGGCGGCTACGTTCTGCGATTCGAGGGCGCCGTGCTCCAGTTGCACATTGGCTTCGAGCACTACTGGAATCGGAAACGTGGGAAGCCGCTTGCCGGCCTTCGCCGTAGCGAGCAACTCTTCCAGCGTGTGGCCCGAGCCGCCCAGAAACTTTTCAGCGTGCGCTGGATTCGCGGTGATCGTAAGCCGGTTCGGGGCTTCCTCGTCCTCGAGACTCATGGCGGGATGGAGACGCCCGGCGCTGGAGCGGCTGCACGGCAAATCGGTTTCGCGCGGGCTGGCGAGTGACACCGTTCCCACCACTCCTGCGCGGCGCCACACCTTGTCGCGCTCCCCGCTGGACTGGTAATGCGAGCGCAAAGGGCCTGGAATGGACCCCGGTCCGCTGGCGATATGGACGGCGATCTTGCCGTGCAGGTCGATGCCGGCCAGATCGTCATATTTCAGCTCGGGCGCCACCAGCCCGTACCCGACGAAGACCAGCGGCGCCGAGACGCTCCGCGGCGGTTCGGTGCGCACGCTCACGGCGCAGTCTTCGCCGAGCGTAAGCCGCTCTCGAACGCCATCCCGCACCAGCGTGACACTCGATTGCGCTTCCACGATCAGCCTGGAGCGAAGCTTCACCGGCTGAATGTAGGCGGATGTCCCCGCCGGTTTCAGTCCACTGCGCTCGAACTCTCCGGCCACATATTCGGCGGCCCGCCGGTGTCCCTCGCTGCCGGTTTCGCGCCCTTCGAGCTTGTCGTCGGCGAGATACAGTATGTGCGACCACCAGCGTTTGGCCTCCGGGGCGCCAGTCGCGCCGTACAGCGCAAACACCGCTCCCAGCGCCATCAGGCAGCGCGAGCGGGTCACTTCTTACCCTTCACTTTTTTGTACTCCGCGCGAATGGCTTGCAACTGACGGGCGTGGCTTTCGGCGTGGCCGGCGTACCCTTCGAGCAGGCGCCGCAGTGTCATGGGCCCGTTTTCCGTATGCATGCCGACCCTCTCGAACGCGCTCTCCGGCAGGTCCTTCAGCAGCTCATAGTTTTCCGCGCGCAGACGCCGGAAGGTATCGAGCGACTGCGTGGGCTTGCGGCGCGAGTAGTCCAGGTTGCGGGTCCAGGCATCTTGGTCGAAAGCGGTAAGAGTCGGATTGTCTTCGGCGATTACCAGGCGCAGCCGGTGCGCGCCGACAAGTTCGCCGTCGGCCAGGTGCGCCATGATTTGGCGGATGCTCCACTTTCCTGGCGCGGGGACGAAATCGACTTCCTCGCCTAGATCTTCAGCTAGGGAATTCATATCAGTAGTAATCCGCGCAGCTCATGTAGTAGCCGCACTTCTCGCATAGCAGTTTACAACTTCTGCCCGTCAGCCGGGTGGAGCAGACCGGGCAGTAGAGCATGGCCAAGTCCTCGTCGGTCGCCTGGTTCGGAGTGGCTGGATCCTGCTCTTCCATCGACTACGATTATATCGACTCCGATTATACTGAGCCGCGACAGTAATGGCGCGGTTTTGCTACGGAACTGGTAATCCGTAGCAAGACCGCGCCATAACTGTCGCGGCTCAGAAACGATCGACGCTTCGATACCATGTGGAGATGCGGGAACTGCTGCACTCCGTCGCGCAACGCGCCGCGCGATATCTCGAAGACGTGAATGATCGCCGGGTGGGACCTTCCGCGGAAGCGGTCCACGGCCTCGATCGGTTTCTGGAACCGCTGCCTGACGGGCCGACGGCGCCGGAGGAGGTCATCCGTATCCTCGATGATCTCGGCTCACCGGCAACGATGGGCATCGCCGGGCCGCGGTTCTTCGGGGTTGTGATCGGCGGCGCGCTACCTGCCGCCCTCGCCGCCAACTGGCTTGCTTCCGCGTGGGACCAGAATGCCGGCCTGTTCGCCACCACGCCGGTCTCGGCCGTTCTCGAAGAGGTGTCCTTGAGTTGGCTGCTCGATGCGTTGTGCTTGCCTCCTGGCTGCGGAGGCGCGTTCGTGACCGGCGCCACAGTCGCGAATTTCACGGCGCTGGCGGCGGCGCGGCACGCCGTGCTCGATCGCGCCGGATGGGATGTGGAAAGCAACGGGCTGTTCGGCGCGCCCGAGATCCAGGTGGTGGTGAGCGAGGAAGCGCACCCCTCGGTCTTCAAGGCGCTGGGCATGCTCGGGATGGGCCGCGAGCGCGTGATCCGTACGCCCGTGGACAGCCAGGGGCGGATGCGCGCTGATCGGCTTCCGGAATTGCGCAGTCCCGCGATCGTCTGCATGCAGGCCGGGCCGGAGATCTGCCGCCACGCTCACGCCATGGGCGCCTGGGTCCACGTGGACGGGGCGTTCGGGCTATGGGCCGCCGCCAGCCCGCGTTATGCGCGCCTGGTGGAAGGAGTCCACGAAGCAGACTCGTGGGCCACCGATGCCCACAAGTGGCTGAACGTTCCGTATGACAGCGGCCTCGCGTTCGTACGCAACCCGGAAAGCCTGCGCGCGGCCATGAGCCTGACGGCCGCCTATCTGCCCCAGGGCGACCGCCGCGAGCCTTCGCAGTATGTCGCTGAGCTCTCCCGGCGGGCACGCGGCGTGGACATCTGGGCCGCGCTCAAGTCCCTCGGCCGGAGTGGGCTGTGCGAAATGATCGAACGCAATTGCCGCTGCGCCAGGCGGTTCGCCGACGGCCTGTCCGGCGCGGGTTTTGAGATTCTGAATGACGTCATGTTGAACCAGGTACTGGTGTCGTTCGGCCCGCCAGAAAAGACGCAGCTTGTGGTCGCGGCCATCCGGCAGGGACGCCATGCCATGCGCATCAGCGTATCATCCTGGGCGACGACTGAAGCCGATGTCGATCGAAGTTTGGAGGCGATAGTACGGATCGCCCGTGAAAGAACGTAGCATCCATGGATACTGAGCTGCTCGCTTGTCCCGGCGAGCTATGGAATGACCGCTCGCGACGGCCCGAGTTCTGGTATCTGGTCTATCACACGCTCTTCTTCCTCGACCTTTACCTAACCGGCTCGCTGGAAGGGTTCGCTCCTCCCGCTCCGTTCACACTCGACGAAGTAAGCCCACCCGGGCTGCTTTCTGAACGTCCGCATACGAAAGACGAGCTTCAGACCTATCTGGAGCATGGCCGTAAGAAGTGCCAACGCTGTGCGTTCGAATGGGTTGAGGTCAGCGTTGCGGACCTGCTTCTCATTCTCCGGCAGCGAATTGATTCGGCCCCGGGCTGGGTTGCCAGGACGAAGGATTGACAGTCGCGCATCACTATGCTAATCTTTACGCATAGTGCTAGTGTATACGCATATTTGGCCCGACCTCCGTTTCGCGCTTCGCACCTGGCGGCGCGCCCGTGGCTTCGCGGCCGTGGCCGTCCTGACCATCGCCCTCGGAATCGGCGCCACGACGGCGTTATACAGCGTGGTCAACGCGGTCCTTTTGCGGTCCTTCGGATATGCCGATAGCAGCCGCCTGATTCAGATCTCCGGAACCAACAAGCAGGGCCAGCCGACCGGCGTTTCCGCGCCCGATTTTCAGGCCATCCAGCGGCAGGCGCGGTCGTTCCAGCAGGTGGGCGCCTCACGCGTGCAGGCGTTCACGCTGACGGGGTTGCGTGAACCGGTCAATGTGTACGGCCAACAGGTCTCGCGCGAGTGCTTCCCGATCCTGGGAGCAAACCCGATTTCGGGACGCGTGTTTTCCGATGACGATTTTGTCTCGGGAGCGCCCCAGGTCGCGGTACTTTCGTTCAAGTTGTGGCAAAGAGACTTCGCGGGCGATCCGGGGATCGTCGGCAGACAACTCCTGATCGACGGCGCGAACTATACAGTGATCGGCGTCATGGCGCGGGAATTTCAGTTTCCCCACCCCGCTTTTCTGATTTGGACCCCGTGGCGGTTGAGCCCGGCGGAAATCGCCAATCACAGAGCCCATTCCTACCGGCTGATTGCGCGGCTGCGCGCGGGGATCGCGCAACAGGCGGCGGCAGCGGAGCTGCAAAGCATCTCCTCGGCGCTGGAACGGGAATTCCCGGACACCAATACGGCATGGCGCGCGACGGCGGAGCCGATCAACGATCAACTCCTCGGAAAACTGCGGCCGGCGATGCTGGCGATGCTTGGCGCGGTCGGGTTCGTTCTCCTGATCGCCTGTGTGAATGTATCCAACCTGCTGATGGCTCGCGGTCTCGCCCGCACGCGGGAAATGGCCATCCGGTCGGCGTTGGGCGCGCCGCGAATTCGCCTCGTAGCGCAACTGCTCAGCGAGAGCCTCCTGATCGCGGCGCTGGGCGGCGTTCTGGGGATGTTCTTCGCCTGGGCGTGTTTGCGCGCGCTACTGGCCGGCGCCACGCCGATTTTTCCGCGCATGGACCAGGCGTCGCTCGATGGCGGTGTGCTGCTGGTCGCCATGGTGATGACCGTTGGCGCCGGTATTGTCTTCGGACTGCTTCCGGCTCTCGAACTCTCGCGTCCGGATATCGATGCGGCGCTCAAGGAATCTGGCCGCTCGAGCACGGGAAGCGCGCGGCACAGGCGATACCTCAGCGCTCTCATCGTCCTCGAATCGGCGCTGTCGGTGGTCCTTCTGGTGGGCGCGGGGCTGATGCTGCGCAGCTTTGCGGCGATCGTGGACGTGCGGCCCGGCTTCCGCCCGGAACATGTGTTGACGGCGGAGATTCCCTCTCCGTGGCGTCCCAACTTCGGGAATGGACAGCCCGAAGCCGCGCAAAAGACACGCTACTTCCACGAAGTTGTGCAGCGGTTGGAAGCGCTTCCCGGCGTGAGCGCGGCGGGCCTGATCACCGGTCTGCCCATGGGAACGGTGGCCGTCCAGACCCTGATCCGGCTGGAGGGCCGCGCGACGGGCCCTGGTGAGGATCTGCGCGTGGGCTACTCGTCGGTGAGCCCGGACTATTTCCGCACGATGGGAATTCAACTGTTGAAGGGGAGGCCGTTCAGCGAAGCCGACACGGAGGGCCAATCGATGGTTGCCGTGATCAATGAAGCGATGGCGCGTCATTTTTGGCCGAATGAAGACGCGATTGGAAACCGCTTCACCTTCAACCCGCGCGGCGCCGATGGTCCCTGGGTCACGATCGTAGCGATTGTCGCGAACGTGCGAAACGCGGGTCTTACCAAGGAGCCCGATTCGCAGCTTTACATGACCTACAGACAATCGCTGCTGTCGCCACAAAGCGCGGCCGTGGTCGTGCGAACTACCCTCGATCCGGCGGCGCTGTCTAACGCGGTTCGGGCGGCCATCCACCAGGCGGACTCGAGTCAGCCCGTCGAGGTGAAGACTATGACGCGGATTGTCGCCAATTCGGTGGCTCAACCCCGGCTGTACACGGTCCTGCTCGGGAGCTTCGGCGCGCTGGCGTTGGCGCTGGCGGCGGCGGGCATCTTTTCCGTGGTGTCCTGGTCGGTGAACCGGAGGACGCACGAGATCGGCATCCGCATGGCGCTCGGCGCAACCTCGCGCGACGTGATCGGCTCCATCATGCGGCGGGCGCTGGTGGAGGCGCTGCTTGGCGCGGCGGCGGGATTGGCCGCGGCGGCGGCTCTCACCAGCATTCTGAAAAGCCAGCTCTATCACGTCACGGCTACAGATCCAATGACGTTCCTGGCGGCGCCGGCGCCGCTCCTGGTGGTTGCGGCTATTGCCGCGTACATTCCGGCGCGGCGCGCCGCGAGCGTCGACCCGGCTTCGGCCTTGTCGAGTCAATAACCGCGTGGCCCAGTAGTTTAGGCGCTCAGGCAGGTAAGTTATACTGGGGACGACTAGTGGAGAACAGTATGTCAGTCAAGCCCGCGGTCTGGCGTAGCGATCCGGAGGTCCTCGGAGGCACTCCTGTCTTTGCGGGCACGCGCGTGCCCGTCCAATCGTTGTTCGACTATCTGGAAGGAGGCGAATCTCTCGACGAGTTTCTTCGCCAGTTTCCGTCGGTAGGTCGCGATCAAGCCATCGCGACGCTCGATATGGCCCGCGATTCCTTGCTAGCCGGTGCGAATTCTACTTGACGAAACATTCCGATCGATTTCGCCGTACGGCAAGCTGCTGGCCCGCGCGTCGAGGGGATACGACGCTTTCGTCACGATGGACCGGAACATCGAATATCAGCAGAACGTGCCGGCGCTGCCGTTCGGAGTTCTGTAGTGCGTCCCCCTTCCAACCGCCTCATTCATTTGCGGCATTGATTGGCTTGTCGCCCGGTCAGTTACGGCACGTCGGTGAATAACAGCCGTTGGTCATCTGCTGAGTCGCCTCATGGCCGCTGTGTCTGTACAATACGTGTGGAGGCTCGTATGAATCGCAAGCTTACAATTACAGTCAGCGAGGCTGTAAATGAAGGCCTCCATCGGACTGTCGGGCGGCGCTGCATCAGCCAGTTCCTCGAGAAACTCGCTCGGCCTCACGTTTTGCCAGAGGACATTGACGCTTCGTACCGGGAAATGGCTGAGGACCAAGCGCGGGAGAGTGAATCGTTGTCATGGTCAGAGGCCGTGATCGGTGACCTATCCGGCAGCGACCCCAATGCTCGCGCTGAGGTTTGGTGGGTCGATTTCGGTCCTTCGCTCGTCGGCGAAATAAAGAAGATTCGTCCAGCAAGTGATCGTTAGCAATGATGCTTCGAGCCACTGAAGGCGATGGCTGACCAGATCGCTGCCGTTAGCAAACAGTCCAACTCGATTTTGAGCGACAGCTCCTAGCCTTGGCGCCCGGGCTTGAATCATCCGCGCCGGTCACACCCGTTTCAGAACCTTTTTCCTATTGTTTTCAGCCCTGACAGTCCTGGGCGCCGAATTCCGGCGAAGCGGTCGTGTACCCTGTAATCGAAGGTGCTGCTCACTCGCCAAGACGCAGCCGACGGTAATCATGCAGGCCCACTGCAGGGGGTAGAAACCTGAACCACATGATTCAACGTTGCAGGCGGGGGCCCCTTGGCCGTGGGCCACTCTCATTAACGGCTACTGCCATTCTC